>ERZ780202.1305-NODE-1305-length-14043-cov-3.136045_pt1 | contig 14043 bp, 10 predicted proteins | sample MGYA00510978_ERZ780202 | MGnify/ENA primary metagenome ERZ780202 (study PRJEB29588, sample SAMEA2155689) | human gut metagenome | biome: human gut; feature: human-associated habitat; material: faeces | place: Denmark | collected 2008/2010 ...
TTGGGTAGGGTGCTATGTGCCAGTGGCACATGTTTAGCACGGACCGAAGCGGAGCGTAGATGTGGGAGTGCGTAGCACGGAACAATCCGTGGGTATCATAATATATATGCGGTTACTGCTGCCTGATATACATTAGTGTGTATCAGGTGGCATTTTTTCTTTATTTTTGATATAAAATATGTTAAGTTAAAGTGGAAAGCAGGTGTTAAAGGCTGCTATTATTACAGTAATGAAAATGCTATTATGGTATTGGATATGCCTGCAGAATGGAGGTTAGTATGTCAGTACAGGATTATATGAGTGCCTTAAAGATTGGAAAAAAAGAATATAATGCATGTGTTAATAAGGGAAAGTATCCATATCTTCCAGTTATGGAAAGTATGATTGGGGAAAAGGATATTGATTCAGAGGTGAGTCTTGGCATAGACCAGATTCCTTTAAGACTTGTTGTTGGAACATGTACAGCAGGAAGGACAAACGCATTTGCAGATAACTGGATGCCTATATTAGAATGGGGAAGTGAATTCTCTGCAAAGTGGGCTTCTCTTAGCGACAGTCAGGTAAATGAGGGAATAAGAGACCCTATCAAAGTATATGAATATATGAATAAGTTCTACGTGTTAGAGGGCAATAAGCGTGTAAGTGTACTAAAGTACTTTAATGCGGTTACTGTCAATGCACAGGTTATAAGAAAAGTTCCTAAAAGGTCAGATGACCCGGATGTTAAGATATATTATGAGTTTATGGATTTTTATAAGTCAACCAAGCTGAATGATATATATTTCAGTAAGGAGGGCAGCTTTACAACTCTTATGGAGCTTGTAGGAATAGAACCGGGTAAGCCTATGGATGATGATGATAAGAAAGACCTTGTATCAAGTTATCTTAATTTCAGGACTGCCTATGAGTCAAGAGGCGGCGACAGGTTCGACTTTCCTATAGGTGATGCGTACTTAAGATTTATTCATATCCACGGCTATGACAGTGTCAAGCATATGACACCGGATGAGATGGATAAGAATATAGCCAAGACGTGGGCTGAGTTTGAGCTGTTATCTGATAACAGTGAGGTTGAACTCAGGATGAATCCGGCGAAGATAGAGCCGGCAAAGAAGAATATATTAAGTTATCTTATTCCTATATCAAGCGGAGATAATAAAAAGCTTAAAGTAGGTTTTATATATGAAAAAACACCACAGACATCAGAGTGGTGTTATGCACATGAGCTTGGAAGACAGTATATAGATGAAACCTTTGGCAAGCAGATAGAAACTGTAAGCATAACAAATGTAAGACCAAAGATAGATGATTATGATGCTATCCAGAAGCTTATTGATGAGAATACAGACCTTATATTTGTGACATCATCATCTATGATGTATGCAAGTCTTAAGCAGGCGATAGCAAATCCAAAGGCAAAGATACTTAATTGCTCACTTAATATATCGCACAAATATATAAGGACGTATTATATAAGAATGCATGAGGCTAAGTATCTTACGGGAATAATAGCCGGTGTTATGGCTAAGGGAGATAAAATCGGTTATGTGGCAAGCTGTCCGCTGTATGGAGTTATGGCCAATATCAATGCATTTGCAATGGGTGTAAGGGCAGTTAATCCTAATGCAAAGGTGTACGTTGAATGGGCTGGAATTAAGGATAATGATATTGAGGCAAAGTTTCAAGAACTGGGAATTAACTGCATATCTGACCAGGATATGATTACACCTAAGAAGTCTTCAAGAAAGTTTGGCCTGTATATTAATGATGATGGTATGGTTAAACATCTTGCCATGCCGGTATGGCACTGGGGTGCTTTCTATGAAAAGCTTATCCAGAGTATACTTAGTGGCTCATGGAAGAAGGAAGAGGAGGGCGACAAAGTATCAGCGCTTAATTACTGGTGGGGCATGTCATCAGGTGCAGTTGATATAATATATGGTGGAGGTCTTAACAGCGAAACAAGAAAGATAGTAGACCTGGTAAGACATTCTATTATAAAGGGTGAATTTATGCCATTTTCCGGTGAACTTAAAAATCAGGCGGGAGAGATTATGAATAAAGCAGACGAAACACTTGACCCTGATGAGGTTATAGAAATGGACTGGCTGCTTGATAATGTTGTGGGAAAAGTACCGGAATATGATGAACTTAGTGATGATTCCAAGCTTCTTGTTATGAATCAGGGAATTATAGATGTTAATGAATAATTGAAATGAGTGAAAGTTATGAAAATACTTGTGTTAGCGGACGTTGAGTCTAAGTATCTGTGGGATTATTTTGAAAATGAAAAGTTAGATGGCATAGACCTTATTCTGTCATGTGGGGATCTGCGTTCAGAATATCTGTCTTTTCTTGCTTCATTTGCCAAGGTGCCTATATTATATGTGCGCGGTAATCATGATGATAATTATGCATTCAAAGAGCCTGAGGGCTGTGTTTGCATAGAAGATAAGATATATGTATACAAGGGTGTCCGTATTATGGGGCTTGGAGGTTCTATCAGATATAAGGCGGGAGCCAACCAGTATACACAGAGTCAGATGAAAAAAAGGGTTGTAAAGATGTGGCCTAAGATAAAGATGAAAAAAGGAATAGATATTCTTCTTACCCATTCTCCAGCGGCAGGAATAAGCGATGGTGAGGATAATCCACATAAGGGATTTGAGGTGTTTATAGACATACTTGATAAATATAAGCCAAAGTATTTTATTCATGGTCATGTTCATCTTAACTATTCCATGAATAATAAAAGAGAGTGTAAGTATAAAGATACAACGATAATAAATGGATATGAAAGATATATATTTGAATATCCGGACAAAGAAAGTGATATACCAGAGACTGTTACGGAGTAATAAAGCAGGCTTATTCAGGTTCAGACTGTTTAACTACGTAAAGGAATATATATTTTAGAAAAGGACTTGCAATATATAAGTATGTGTGCTAGTATGTTGAAAGCACTAAAAAACAAATGTACGTCACAGAAAGACAAAAAGGCGGAGGTTGTTTTTGGTTAAGGAAAAATAACATGTAAAGTATATTTACATAAGACGCGGTAAGCGTGAGAATGGAGGACTATAATGAGCGATAAGTTAAAGGTTGGTATCCTTGGTGGTACAGGTATGGTAGGTCAGAGATTTATAACATTACTTGAAAACCATCCTTGGTTTGATGTTGTGTTAGTTGCAGCAAGTGGACGTTCAGCAGGCAGACTTTATGAAGAGGCTGTTGAGGGACGTTGGAAAATGCAGACTCCAATGCCAGAATTTGTTAAGAAGATGTCAGTATATGATATGGATAAGGACTTTGATGAAATAGTATCAAAGGTTGACTTTGTATTCTGTGCTGTTAATATGCCTAAGGACGAGATAAAGGCATTAGAGGAAAGATATGCAAAGGCAGAGGTTCCTGTAGTATCTAATAACAGTGCTAACCGTTGGACACCAGATGTTCCTATGATTCTTCCAGAAGTTAATCCAGAGCATACTAAGGTTATAGAGGCCCAGAAGAAGAGACTTGGAACAACAAGAGGATTTATCGCAGTTAAGCCTAACTGTTCAATCCAGAGTTATGCACCAGCGCTTGCAGCCCTTAGGGAGTTTGAGCCAAAGCTTGTGGTAGCTACAACATATCAGGCTATTTCAGGTGCTGGTAAGACATTTGAACAGTGGCCAGAGATGGTAGAGAATATCATCCCATATATCGGTGGTGAAGAAGAAAAGTCAGAAAAAGAACCTCTTAGAATTCTTGGTAAGGTTGAAAATGGTGAAATCGTTCCAGCTACAGAGCCAGTTATCACATGCCAGTGCTTAAGAGTTCCAGTTCTTGATGGACATACAGCAGCAGTATTTGTAAACTTCGGCAAGAAGCCTACAAAGGAACAGATTATTGAAAAGTGGAGAAGCTTTAAGGGCGCACCTCAGGAATTAAATCTTCCATCAGCACCAAAGCAGTTTATCCAGTATCTTGAGGAAGATGACCGTCCACAGGTTAAGCTTGATGTTAACTATGAGAATGGTATGGGAATTTCACTCGGCAGATTAAGAGAGGATAGCGTATTTGATTATAAGTTCGTTGGACTTTCACACAACACATTAAGAGGGGCAGCAGGCGGAGCAGTTCTTTGCGCAGAACTTCTTAAGGCTCAGGGATATATAACAGCTAAGTAATGATTGTATAATTAGTATACAATTAAAATACATATGGATGATAAGCAGTACAGACCATTTGGGGATGTGCTGCTTATTTTAGATATGATTTTTATGTGTATTTATCAGATTTTGTATGTCTGATGCGCCACATCGGATAAATGTGCAGCATTTTCGGACTTGTTTTTGATAGTAACAATAACTTGTTTAGTTAGAGTATATTTGTTATCATATCCTTTGCATTTTGCAGAGCAATAAATTATAATGTGTATAAGCAAGGCACAGGTTTTCTTAGACTGTCATGGTGTGTTTTCTGGTGAAAGAATTAAGCAGGGCTTGTGCACGGCAGAAATAAGCTGGATAGATAAAGGAACTTATAAGTTATGAAGGATAGTCATTTTTTTGCGATGTTATCAAGAATGAAGTATATAAACAGATGGGGACTTATGATAAACAGCAGGGAGCAGAATGACTGCGAACATAGTCTTGAGGTTGCATATATAGCACATGCACTTGGTATTATCAACAACACAATATACGAAGGACATCTTAATGCAGAAAGAATGGCTGTTCTTGGGATGTATCATGATGTTACAGAGATAATAACAGGTGATATGCCGACACCAGTCAAGTATTACAGCACAGAGATAAGAAATGCATATAAGGAACTTGAAAATGTGGCAAAAAACCAGCTCCTTACAGGACTTCCTGAGGTTATGCGTGACAGCTATGAACCTCTTTTTCTTGAAACTGAGGAAGAGGAGAAATTGTGGAGATATGTTAAGGCGGCTGATAAGATATCGGCATATATTAAGTGTATAGAGGAGAGAAAGTCAGGCAATACAGACTTTATAGAAGCAGAGAAAACAATAGAAAAGACTATCAGAGATATGCATATTCAGGAGGTCGATTACTTTATGGAGGAATTTATTCCTGCATATATGAAGACACTTGATGAACTTGGAAAGCTATAAGTATATGCTATAGAATAGCCATGGCATTCAGGGAATGATATAATTAATAAAATAACGAAGTAATTGAAAACACCAGAAATATCATATAAATGTAAAAATAATATAGATAAAAAAGCAAATAAAACGATAGAATTGATAATTAAACAGAATGGAGATAAATATGGGAAAGTCCGTATATATAGCGGAGAAGCCAAGTGTTGCGCAGGAATTTGCAAAGGCACTGCATGTAAACTTTAAAAGGATGGATGGTTATCTTGAGGCAGAAGAACACATCGTCACGTGGTGTGTCGGACATCTTGTTACAATGTGCTATCCGGAGGCCTATGATGAAAACCTTAAAAGATGGAGATTTGATACACTTCCATTTATACCACAGCAGTTTAAGTATGAGGTTATACCGGCAGTCCAGAAGCAGTTTAATATAGTTAAGGGAATTCTTAACAGAAGTGATGTGGGTACTATATATGTATGTACCGATTCGGGACGTGAGGGAGAGTACATATACAGGCTTGTAAGGCAGGAAGCACACGTTACAGGCAAAAGTGAAAAAAGAGTGTGGATAGACTCACAGACAGAGGAAGAGATTATAAAAGGAATAAAGAACGCAAAGGATATATCAGAATACGATAATCTGAGTGCAGCAGCGTATCTTCGTGCCAAAGAGGACTATCTTATGGGAATTAACTTCTCAAGAGTTCTTACATTAAAGTATGGAAGAAATATAGCCAATTATCTTCACCAAGACAGGGCAGTAGTGTCAGTCGGAAGAGTTATGACGTGCGTACTTGGTATGGTTGTAAGAAGAGAAAGAGAGATACGAAGTTTTGTAAAGACACCATTTTTCAGGGTAATTGGCAATGCTTCGATTAATGATAAAACATTTGATGCAGAATGGAGAGTATGCGAACAGAGCAGATACTATGGAACTCCTTATCTATACAAGGATAATGGCTTTAAGGAAAGACAGAAAGCAGAGGAACTTATAGGAATATTATCAGACCCGCTTCCAGCACAGGGAGTAGTGAAGTCTGTTGAGAGAAAAAAAGAAACTAAAAATCCTCCGCTTTTATATAACCTTGCCGAAATTCAGAATGAATGTAGTAAGCAGTTCAAGATAAGTCCTGACCAGACGCTTAATATTATACAGGAGCTGTATGAAAAAAAGCTTGTCACATACCCAAGAACAGATGCGCGTGTGCTGTCAACTGCCGTCTGTAAGGAGATATATAAGAATATAGGCGGACTTAAAAGTTATATGCAGGCTAAAGATATAGCAGATGAAGTTATGGAAAATAAGATGTATACAGGCATTGAAAAGACAAGATACTGTAACGACAAAGCCATAACAGACCATTACGCTATTATTCCTACAGGACAGGGACTTAATAATCTTGCTTCACTTTCAGTTACGGCACAAAGAACTTATGAACTTATAGTAAGAAGATTTTTAAGTATATTTTATCCGGCAGCAGTATATCAGAAGGTCAGCATAACATCTTCTGTCAAGAATGAGGATATGTATGCAACATTTAAAGTAATTGTAAATGAAGGATATCTTAAGGTTACAAAGAACTCATTTGCAAAAAATAAAAGCACACAGGCAGGTGGACAGAATACGGACAATAATGCCGATACAGCAGATGCAGAGTCGCAGAAGGCAGACACAGGGCTGCTTGAAAGCCTTAAGTCGATAAAGAAAGGCTCTGTCATAACATTTACAGAGTTCAGCATAAAAGAGGGTGAAACCTCACCGCCTAAAAGATATAACTCAGGTTCGATTATTCTTGCCATGGAAAATGCAGGACAGCTTATCGAAGATGAGGAGTTAAGGGCGCAGATAAAAGGAAGCGGCATAGGAACAAGTGCGACAAGAGCGGAGATATTAAAAAAGCTTAATGTCAATAAGTATATATTTATTAATTCCAAAACACAGATAATCACGCCGACACTTTTAGGTGAGATTATATACGATGTTGTTGATAATTCAATACGCCAGCTCCTAAATCCTGAGCTTACAGCAAGCTGGGAAAAGGGGCTTACCTATGTGGCAGAGGGAAGTATAACATCAGATGAATATATGCAGAAGCTGTCAGGTTTTGTTACAAGAAGAACTATGGCTGTGAAAGGGCTTAATAACCAGGCACAGCTTACAGCGCTTTTTAATAATTCGGCAAAGAATTATAAACGATAAAAGATTATGTTGCCCAAGGGTGACGTATCGTGTATAATGCACGGGAAGATATAAGGCTGATACAAATAGTTGATAGTATGGAGGATTATTATGTGTGGTATTGCAGGATATATAGGTGACAGAGATTGCGCAGATGTACTTATAGATGCGCTTTCAAAGCTTGAATATAGAGGATATGATTCAGCAGGAATAGCTGTTTTTGAAAATGGAACTATCAAGGTGGAGAAGTGTAAAGGAAGACTTTCCAATCTTGTAGATAAGATGAAAAGGGATGGAAAGCCGGAGGGACACTGCGGAATAGGACATACCAGATGGGCGACACACGGTGAACCATCAGATATTAATTCACACCCACATGGCAATAAAAGAGTTTCGATTGTGCACAATGGAATTATAGAGAATTATAAGCAGCTTAAGGACTTTCTTATAAGTGAGGGCTACAGCTTTATAAGTGAAACAGATACAGAAACAGTGGCTAAGCTTCTTGATTACTATTATGACGGCAATCCGCTTGATACTATTGCAAAGGTTATTGGCGAGATTAAGGGTTCATATGCACTTGGTATCATATTCAGGGACTTTCCTGACACAGTGTATGCGGTAAGAAAGGACAGTCCGCTTATAGTAGGATCCGGAGAGGGTGAGAACTTCATAGCATCAGATGTTCCTGCCATTATACATTATACAAGAGATTACTATCTTCTTGATACTAACGATATAGCCGTTGTAAAGAAGGACTCAATAAGATTTTATGATGTCCATAAAAATGAGATTTACAAGGATATAAATACTGCTGACTGGGATGTTGATGCGGCTGAAAAGGGCGGTTATGAGCATTTTATGTTAAAGGAAATTCATGAGCAGCCAACAGCGGTAAAGACTACAATAACACCAAGAATACAGGAACATATGCCTGACTTTACAGCAGAAGGCTTTGATAAGGATAAGTTAAAGAGCTATAACAACATATATATAGTAGCCTGTGGAACAGCAATGCATGCCGGAATGGTGGGCAAGTATGTTATAGAAAAGCTTGTCAGAGTGCCAGTAAATGTTGATATAGCCTCTGAATTCAGATACAGGGACCCGCTTATAGGTGAAGGCGACCTTATGATAGTTATATCACAGTCAGGTGAAACAGCAGATACAAAGGCAGCTATGGAGCTTGCCAAGGAGCGTGGGGCAGACACTATGGCTATTGTCAATGTAAAGGGTTCATCTATAGCAAGAGAAGCCGATATGGTTGTGTATACACATGCCGGTCCTGAAATATCAGTTGCTTCAACAAAGGCATATATGGTTCAGATATCTATTATGTATCTTATTGCATTTGAGCTTGCATATGCAAAAAATAAGATAACAAAAGAAGAGTGTGAACAGTATACAAAGTATCTTGAAGAAATGCCACAGGTACTTGAAGATACACTTAATCTTAAGGAAAAGTGCCAGTATGCAGCATCTAAGCTTATGAATGCAGACAGCCTTCTTTATATAGGAAGAGGTCTTGACTATGCTTCAAGTATGGAAGGTTCGCTTAAGCTTAAGGAAATATCATATATTCACTCTGAGTCATATGCAGCAGGTGAATTAAAGCACGGAACAATATCACTTATTACAGAAAACATGCCGGTAATTGCAGTTGCAACACAGATGGATCTTGTTGAGAAGACTATAAGTAATATAAAAGAAGTAAAGGCAAGAGGTGCTCTTGTTATACTTGTGGCAGCACAGGAGGTAGAGGTTGAAGATGGCGTTGCAGATATAATAATACGTCTTCCAAAGACACCACAGATGTTTATGCCAATGACAGCGGCAGTTACACTCCAGCTTATAGCCTACTATACAGCAGTACTTAAGGGTAATGATGTAGATAAGCCAAGAAATCTTGCAAAGAGCGTTACAGTAGAATAAATGCGGTAATATGGTATTTTAGAGAAAATAACATATCAGGGGAACATACCTCTGATACTGGATTATTTATATAGAAAGCAGGTAATAAAATGAACGAAGCAATTACTATAAAAGAATTATACAGTCTTGATAAGACTATTGCAGCAGATATATTTGAGGGATGTACATTTCCATGGGAAGTGCTGTCTAAGATAGGTGACTTTATAGTTGAGCTTGGAAACAGGCTTCCAGCAGACGAGTATATTAAAAGAGGCGAAAATGTATGGGTTCATAAAGAAGCAAATGTATTTGCCTCAGCTTATATCGCAGGTCCAGCCATAATATGCAAGGGTGCAGAGGTAAGACACTGTGCATTTATAAGAGGAAAGGCTATAGTTGGCGAGGGTGCTGTTGTCGGTAATTCAACAGAATTAAAGAATGTCATATTATTTGACGGGGTACAGGTTCCACACTATAACTATGTAGGCGATTCAATACTTGGATATAAGGCACATATGGGTGCAGGTTCAATAACTTCTAATGTAAAGTCTGATAAGAAGCTTATAACTATCAAGGGAGCAGATGAAGCAGTTGATACTGGAATAAAAAAGATAGGAGCATTTCTTGGCGACCTTGTTGAGGTGGGTTGTGGAAGCGTACTTAATCCGGGAACAATAGTGGGAAGGGAAAGCAATATATATCCGCTTTCAAGCGTGAGGGGATATGTGCCAGCCCATTCTATATATAAGAAGCAGGGTGAAATTGCAGAAAAATATTAGGAAAATATTAATAAATTGTTAATAAATCTAAACAATACTTGAAAAATATATGTCTTATGTTATATTTAAGCTTGTGAAAGGAAAGTGATATTTCACAGAAAATATTGCAGAAAGTAATCGGAAAAAGTTGGTCAGTCGTGATAATTGTGTCTGATTAAAGGAATTCTGATTATTTATAAAAAAGGGATAAGAATAGTGAGGTAAAAAAATGAAATCTTTTAAGGGAATCGGCTTTCAGCTTGTATTATCTTTCGTAGTAGCGATAGGCGTATCTATAATACTTGTATCATTCGGCTCTATAAAGACAACAAGAACAGCTGTAAACAGTAACACAAATGTAACAAGTGAGCAGACACTCGATGCTGTGCAGGAGGGCTTTACAACATACTTAAAGACACTTTCACCCAGCCTGTCGACCTTCTTACACGTAAGAATGAGATAAAGCATCTTGAAGACTCAGGTGATTTGAACACTAATGTAACAGCAATAAAGGATTCTCTTGTTGCATCGGTTAGAGTAACTAATGGTGCAGAGCTTGCATTTTTTACAACAAGTACAGGCTTAAGAATTGATGGATGGACAGAGCTTAACCCTCAGACCAATAAGGTATCTAACAAGGGTGGACTTACAACAGGTGTTAATGATACTAACCAGACATGGTATAAGAGCTGTATAGGTTCTAAGGCAAGGAATTCTATATATTCTATGTTTTCAGACCCATATACTGACTCTTCGTCAGGAAAGACTATATTTACTGTATCGCAGGAAATAAAGTATTCAGATAACAGCAATTATGGTGCTGTAGGTCTTAATATTGACTTCTCAGAGGTAGAAGATTATGTAAGAAATATAGGACTTCTTAACACAGGTTATGTAATACTTGTCAATAATGATGGCAAGATACTTGTTAATAATGACAAGAATACATATGTTGATGACGTTACAAAGCTTGCATGCTGGAGTACTATAAAGGGTCTTAGTGATGATAAGCTTGATACAACATTTTCTTTTGATGAAACTGTCAATGGTGAAAGCCTTCATATAGTAACATCAAAGGATGCAGTTACAGGCTGGACTCTTATGGGCTTTATAAGTGAGTCTGAAACACAGTCAGTTATTGACAACATTAGAAATACTACTATATTACTTGCACTCATTGCTCTTGTAATCGGTATAGCAATTGCCCTTATAATATCAAAGTTAATCTCAGGTGAACTTAAGAAAATCAATGTGGCTATGGATAAGATGGCAAATGGTGATCTTACACATAGAATAAAGGTTAAGAGGAAGGATGAATTTGGTCAGGCAGAAAGCAACTATAATATTATGGCTGACCAGATGGCAGGACTTATCAAGGGCGTTGAAGAAAAGTCTGGTGTACTTATAACAGCATCCAAGAAGATATCACAGGTAAGTGAGTCTACTACAGAAACAGTTAATCAGGTTTCAGAAGCTATCCAGAGCGTATCTATAGGTGCATCAGGACAGGCAGAGAGCACACAGAAGGCTACATCAGAAGTAGAACTTCTTGCTTCTAAGCTTCACGAAACTAAGGCATATGTAAGCGATATAAGCGATATGTCAATAGAGACAAAGACTCTTAGTGATAAGGGTATAACAATTGTTGATGACCTTATTGACAAGGGTGAAAAGTCTAAGGATAACTCAAGATTTTCTAAGAATGTTGTCAATGAGATGATTGAAAGTATTGAAAAGATTAACTTTATATCTGATGCAATTACAGAGATTACAGAACAGACTAACTTACTTTCTCTTAATGCAAGTATTGAGGCAGCAAGGGCAGGTGAGAGCGGAAAGGGCTTTGCAGTAGTTGCTGATGAGATTAGAAAGCTTGCTGAACAGTCACAGTCTTCAACAGATGAGATTAAGCATATTATCAAGGAAATATCAGCTAAGTCAGTTGTTGCTGAAAAGACTATGGACGAAAGTGTTGAGATTATAAACGAGCAGAATAAGTCAATCAATGCGGCAAAGGAACTTTTCGGACATATCTCAGATGCAATCAATGCACTTAAGGATGGTCTTGAGAACATAGCTTCACTTAATGACCAGATGGATGCAAGCCGTGAAAATGTTGTTAAGAGTATGGAGGATGTTGCTTCTGTATCAACAGAAACAGCAGCAGCTTCTGAGGAGGTTTCAGCCTCAGCAGAGGAGGTTAATGCGACTATGCATACACTTAACCAGTTTACTGTAGAACTTGATGATATTGCTTCACATCTTACAGAAGCTATTGATAAGTTCGACCTTTAATTACATTTTTTTATAATTTTTGATATTTTTTACACAATCATAATTGACTTAAGCATTGTGATGTGAGAAAATAACACAAGTGATAAAGGGATTCATCATTAGGTATGGATCCCTTAACTAACGAAAGGAGTAATAAGATGATTTATACACAGGAAGTTGAAAACATGTGTCCAGTAGCACAGGGCGTTCATCATGGCGCAGCTCCAGTTCCTACAGAAGGAAAGTGGGTACAGAATAAGGAAGTTAAGAACATTTCAGGTTTTACACATGGTGTTGGCTGGTGTGCTCCTCAGCAGGGTGCATGTAAGCTCACATTAAATGTTAAGGAAGGTATCATTCAGGAAGCTTTAGTTGAAACAATCGGATGTTCAGGTATGACACATTCAGCAGCTATGGCAGCTGAAATCTTACCAGGTTTAACAGTTATGGAAGCTTTAAATACAGACTTAGTATGTGATGCTATCAATACAGCTATGAGAGAATTATTCTTACAGATTGTATACGGTAGAACACAGAGCGCTTTCTCGGAAGGCGGTTTAGCAGTTGGTGCTGGTCTTGAAGACCTTGGTAAGGGACTTCGTTCACAGGTTGGTACTATGTATGGTACTCTTGCAAAGGGACCACGTTACTTAGAGATGGCAGAGGGATATGTAACAGGTATCGCTCTTGATAAGGATGATCAGATTATTGGTTATAAGTTCGTTAACCTTGGTAAGATGACAGACTTCATTAAGAAGGGTGATGATCCTAACACAGCATATGAGAAGGCAGCTGGACAGTATGGCCGTGTTGCTGATGCAGTTAAGATTATTGATCCTAGAACAGATGAAGAGGTTAAGTAAGGAGGACGAATATAATGGCATTATTTGAATCATATGAGAGAAGAATTGACCAGATCAACGCTGTACTTAACAGCTATGGTATCTCATCTATAGAAGAAGCTGAGAAGATTACTAAAGATGCTGGTTTAGACGTATACAACATGGTAAAGGGCATTCAGCCTATTTGCTTTGAAAACGCTTGCTGGGCTTACATCGTAGGTGCAGCTATCGCAATCAAGAAGGGTGCTAGAAAGGCTTCAGAAGCTGCTGCAGCTATCGGTGAAGGTCTTCAGGCATTCTGTATTCCAGGTTCAGTTGCTGACCAGAGAAAGGTTGGTCTTGGACATGGTAACCTTGGTAAGATGCTTCTTGAAGAAGATACAGAATGTTTCGCTTTCTTAGCAGGTCACGAATCATTCGCTGCTGCTGAGGGTGCTATCGGTATCGCAGAGAAGGCTAACAAGGTTAGACAGAAACCTCTTAGAGTTATTCTTAACGGTCTTGGTAAGGATGCTGCTAAGATTATCTCAAGAATTAACGGATTCACATTCGTTGAGACAGAGATGGATTATGCTACAGGCGAAGTTAAGGAAATCGAAAGAATTGCATATTCTGACGGACTTCGTTCTAAGGTTAACTGCTACGGCGCTAATGACGTAACAGAAGGTGTTGCAATCATGTGGAAGGAAAATGTTGATATCTCTATCACAGGTAACTCAACAAACCCTACAAGATTCCAGCATCCAGTTGCAGGTACATACAAGAAGGAAAGACTTGAAGCTGGCAAGAAGTACTTCTCAGTAGCTTCAGGTGGTGGTACAGGTCGTACACTTCACCCAGATAACATGGCAGCAGGTCCTGCTTCTTATGGTATGACAGATACTATGGGACGTATGCACTCAGATGCACAGTTCGCCGGTTCTTCATCAGTTCCTGCTCACGTAGAAATGATGGGTCTTATCG
>ERZ780202.1317-NODE-1317-length-13944-cov-4.177263_pt1 | contig 13944 bp, 16 predicted proteins | sample MGYA00510978_ERZ780202 | MGnify/ENA primary metagenome ERZ780202 (study PRJEB29588, sample SAMEA2155689) | human gut metagenome | biome: human gut; feature: human-associated habitat; material: faeces | place: Denmark | collected 2008/2010 ...
TTGTGAAATTCCAAGAATAGAATAGTTTAGTTAAGTCTAGTTTAGTTTTTGTGTTGATCGGAAGCCTGCGAGCGAGCATGAGCTTCCGATTTTTATTTTATTGATATACAGCATATTAAAAGCACAATCGAACTATTTTTCCTATCAATTAGTAGTCTATAATAGAGAGCAAAAACGTCACTTTTGACGCTATAAAATGGTCGGATTATGGTCGGAAAATTCCCGGATTAGAATCTGATTATAAGTAAATTACAATAGGATGTTAAAAAAATAATGGTCGAAAACGCCATTTTTACCCTAAAAACACAAATTATGGCTACATTAACATTGGTAATAGTTCCCGCAAAGAAGTTATCAGACGGGACACACAAAATAAGAATTCGAGTCGCACACAACTCTGAAACGAGATTCATCACCACGGATATAGTGGTAAGAGAAAACGAGTTTAAGAACGGGAAAATAGTACACCGTCCAGACAAGGATTTTCTCAATACAAAATTACAGCAGCTATACAACCTTTATTTCAAGCGATACATGGAACTGGACTACCCTGATTCGCTCACGTGCACGCAATTAGTCAAAATGATAACTAACCCATTAAACGGAGAAAAGCACCGTAAGTTCGAGGATGTCGTGGATGAATATCTGTCCCAAATAGATGAAGAAGAACGTACCAAGACATACAAACTCTATCGGCTGGCCACAAACAAGTTTATGCAATTCATCGGGAACGGTTCTCTCATGGAACATATTACCCCTATCAGAATGAACCAGTACATATCATGGCTCAAAAAGACAAAGCTGTCAAGCACCACAATCAACATCTACATAACCCTGCTAAAGGTTATTATCAACTATGCCATAAAGATGAAATACGTTACCTACGATATCGACCCTTTCATCACAGCCAAGATTCCATCAACCCAAAAGAGAGAAACCCAAATTACAGTGGAAGAACTCAAAACAATCAGAGATGCAAATTTAGAGCATTACAATCTCAACGTAACACGGGACATTTTCATGCTTACTTATTATCTTGCCGGCATGAACCTAGTAGACATACTAGCATACGATTTCCGGACGGATGAAATAAACTACATCCGGAAAAAGACCAAAAACACCAAAGAAGGGGACTCCCTGATTTCCTTTTCCATTCCCGAAGAAGCAAAGCCCATTATAAAAAAGTATATGAAAAAGAATACAGGGAAAATCATATTCGGGAAATACAAGAACTATACCTCCTGCTATAACCTGCTGGCCAGGAAAATCAGTCAATTAGGCAAGGTGGCAGGAATCAGGCATAAATTCACCCTATATTCAGCCCGCAAATCTTTCGTCCAACATGGATATGACCTGGGAATTCCTCTTAGTACACTGGAATACTGTATCGGGCAATCAATGAAAGAAGATAGACCAATCTTCAACTATGTCACAATAATGAGAAAACACGCTGATAAAGCAATCAGGGAAATACTTGACAACTTGAAAAATGAATAATCACATATAAAATAAATCACTAAGAATTTGCATAATAACCAAATGCTTATTATCTTTGTAGTGTCAAATAAGAGTTCTTAATTTTAATGTTTAACTGATGAAAGATGAAGAAAAAAAAGAATTAGAACAAGAGTATGAGAATTTAAAACTTCTCGCTTCATTTCACGAGGCCTATGGGGTTCCTGAAAATGCCAAAGAACGGGAAGCGCTTATAAATGACATACTCGATCGGATGAACGAAATCCAAGAGAAATTAAAAAAGTTGTAATTAACATCCCTCCCTTCGGGGAGGGACAAACATTAAAAGCTATGATAGATTGGAATGATTGCCTGCCAACAAAAGAAATGCAGGCTGACTTTGAAAGATTCAAAGAACTAAAAACCACAGAAGAAAAAGAAGCTTTCAAAAAGGAAATGCAGGATAAATATAATAAACTACCGGAAGCCCAAAAGGAAGCCTACAAAAAAGCATCTGAAGCTGGGCTAAAAGCAACGGTAAATGCCTGCAATGATTATATAGAAAGAGTGGAAGAAGCCATATTACGTGATAAACTTGGAGAATTGCCCGAAGCAATCTCATTCAGTTATATTGCAAAGAAATATTTTGGTAAAAGTAGAAACTGGCTATACCAACGTATTAACGGAAATATAGTCAACGGGAAAAAGGCTCGCTTTACTGACAATGAACTCAAAACGTTCCTGAACGCTTTGAACGATGTTAGCGAAATGATTCATCAGACATCATTAAAGATCAGTTAAGCTCTTATTTGACACCATCCCTGCATTTGAGCCGATGCAGGGATTTTTATTGCTTTATCAAAAAATAGTAGTATCTTTGCAACATCAAGATAATACGGACATAATTCGGATTATTTTGGTTTGACTTTGGTGAGGGGGTGGTTCCCCTCACTTTTTTTATATCCACGATCGAACTTTTCACTTATATATTTAGTACTATCTTATGTAACCCTTCTTAAGAGTTTGTTGATTCGTGTGTTGTTGACTTGAAGGATTATAAAACAAAGAGGTAGCTTAATATGCTACCTCTTCTGTTATTAAACAAACTTTGGATTAGAAAATGATAACTTATTATTTTTTAAACCACCGCTTTATTTGCCAAAACACTCCATGTTTCTTAGCTCTATTAATTTTTACGACAACATCTGTGAAACATTCTAATAATTTAGTATGGTACACTAAAATATCATTCTTGGTTGTTTCTCTAAAAATTAATTTATCATTTCGGTAGCCATTGTTAAAATCATCTGTACCAGTTATAAAATTCTGTATTTCTGAATGTATTCTACCAATATTGCTATCTTTAATATAAAATGAATCGTTTAAACTTCGCTCAACACAATTTATCCTATTAGATACGATCTTAAACCATTCTTTTATATTCTTCGCGGAAATTTTCCCTTTGTACACATTGTTTAGAAAATCTACATATAATTTTCTAACATCTTTTACTTCTTGAATATAATAATCCTTTATCGCTCTATTAATAGTGAAATTCTTCTGTACAATTAATGCTAACCATATACCAATAAAACTTGTTACAATTAGATTACAAACAGAAATCCAATCAGATTTACATAATGAAAATCCTATTATTTCGATTTCTGTATCCATATTCTTTGCAAATATTCTGACCCATTATATCTAAACCAGCTAGGATGGTCTATTGTTTTTTCCGGTTCTCTCTGATCTTTTCTACGTTTCTCCCATTCATTAAAACTTTCATTTTCTATCATATCTTTCCATTCTGGCTCCTCTTCTGATACAATAGAAATAGAAGATTTAACTTTATCCAAAGAAAAATCATAAACAAGATTTCCAAACGCTTCGTCTAAAAAAGATGAAGCATATCCACTCGTCCCATCTAATGAAACCTCAAGCACTTGACCACTAATTAACGCTTCATAAAATTCATGATTAAGAACTTTATGATAATAATCTTCACCCGAGTCTTCACCTTGGCGCACATACCGCGGACCTGGGTCCAGCGAATAATTAATCACTGCTATTTTTCGAATCTCTTTTCCCATTTTTCAATACATTCTTTATTTAAAATCCAATAATAAAATGTTCCTTTAAATGTGTTTTTTAGTATTTTTGATTTCTCTGGTTCATCAAAGTTCAAAAGTACATTATTTGTAACTACAATCAAATTTTTAATGTATTTTTCTGATGATACTTTATAAATCTTTGGAAGGCCTTTGTTTCTATTAGGGTCTTGAGTCCTAGATTCATATTGTTTTTCAAAAGCATTAACCAAAACATCAATAGAATCTTTAAAAAGTTCATCTTGAATTTGTTTTACAAATTTTCGTTTTAAAGTTTTTAGTATACCATCACCAATATCCGTCATCGTAAATACAACCTCACCATCTAAATAACTTGTTGAAAACAGCCAGTTCTTTTTATAGGTGTTCTCATTCGCATGTTCTACTGAATTTGCACATATTTCTTGCGCAATGCTATATATCGGTTTGAAATATCCTTGTTCTCCAGTTATATGCTCCACAGCCTTACGAATTTCTTTAGCAGTAGCAGCATTGTCTGTTTTATCAAACCCTCTATTCAATATTAAGTTTTTATTTTTTCGTGAAAACGGATTGCCACTTGACATATCTCTCATACGATCCAAGAACCCAGATTCTTTAATAAAATTTCGACATTTAGGGTCTTTAGGCAAAGTCCCCCAGTTTTGTATTCGTTTTCTGGATAATTCATTTAACTTTGATAATAATAAACATATAGCCCCAATATCGATATTCGTAATATCGTGTAGTTCGAACATTATACTTTTCACCTTTGTATTTTCTGAAAGTAAAATCTCTATCTTATTGATAAAACGAATAACATCTTCCGGGTATTCTAATAAAGAAAAACGAGCAGGAGCAACTAATGTTCTACTTTGATTAGAATAATAAGTTATATTACTTCTTTCCCTTCTATATTTAACTTTCTTTCTTTTATTTCTTTGTATTCTAATAGCTTTAGCTTTATCTTTTGCCCTTTTCCTTCTCCTTTCACGACGCAGATACCACAGACGAGATTGAACAATGGTCCGCCTATGCCTATTATTGTTTTTCATATTAATCAATAAAAACAGAACTTATGTTTCTTGACGGGCCATGCCAATACTCCATAAATTCTATTTACTGAAATTTATTTTTTTAAAGCTCACCAAATATATGGCCCATATTTTTAATCTTTATTTACTGCTAATGAGCAGCAAAAATAGTAATAAATATCAGAAAAGGAAAATAAAAAATGCATTTACACTTCTCATTTCATAAATCAACATAAAAGCAGTCTAAATATATATACTAATACAAACTTTACCATATAAACAAGTTACAACTGATTCCAATCCCGAAATACCAGCCGCTCGGATAACCATATCCAGTTTGCAAGCCTAATCCCCAATGCTTCTTTTTCTGTAAAGGTGAAAGGGTAATAATTTCCTTGTCCCTGTACACCTCCATGAAATCAAGACTGGGCTTATATCCACTGACTATGGCCCGGTAATCATCGGTCTCATATTCTTTGCTTGTTATCGGTATAAGTACCGAAATTGAATCACTTTCTACGGTTCTGTCAGTCGTAGTATCTATCAAGATAGGTAAATATACCGTATCGATACGTTTCGGAGTTTCTTTTACCGGTTGAGGTATTGTGGCTCTTACTGTGTCCCGAATATGTACAGTATCTCCCTTAATGTACACAGTTGACGGATCGTGCGGATGACAACGCATCCACACGATCACACCAAACAATAGACAGACTAATATCCACGGAAGAGACTTCATATGCCTAGATATTTACAAATGCCTTTCACATGAAGAGAAACAATAGTCCGTTTCCCCTCCTCTGACAGCAGGAAATCCACATCTTCTTTGTTATCCTGAAACAGATTCTCCGTCAGAACAGCCGGACACTTCGTATGTTTCAAGATATAAAAACTACTCTCCTTATCTGGATCACCGTCTGCCATATCCTTCCGTATTTTCATTCCAAACAAACATTCTTCAGCAGTAGTATACAGACAGTCAGCCAGCTTATCGGCTTTTGTCTGTCCCACACTGGTCCATGCTTCCCAACCACGTGCTTGCATCCAATTTGAACCATTACCGGCTGCATTGCAATGGATAGAAATAAGAATTGCTTCAGAAGTCTTATATTCATTCACTCGCCTACAACGTTCTGACAAAGGAACATCTATTTCCTCTTTCACGACCAGTTCCGCATCAATACCTAATTTACGCAATTCAAATACTACACGCCCAGCAATTTCACGGGTATAGGAGTATTCCCTTAACCTGCCATCTGGAGAACACTTACCCGGAGTATTACTACCGTGACCGTTATCAATCAATATTTTCATATCTTTCCTCTTTATCTAGTTCGTTTTCGATTCTATCAATAATTCCTTGTACATGTGTAGGCGTAGCCCGCTTAAATTCAAAACGTATTACATGGTAAATTATACGAAACCCTTTGTTTCTAGGATAAGCAATAATCAGATTCTTAAATGCGTTCTGAAGATATACATAAGAAAATACATACGTAATAGTCTTAATAACTAACAATGAGTTCTCACCATCTCCTATCAAGCTCATAAAGGAGAAGACTACTTCAATGATTATAAGATAGAGGAGAAGTTCGACCAAGGCATTTTTAAACTTATCCCACTTAAAGTTTTTACAACGTATAATTGAAACACCATCAGCCCTCATTCCGCACCAAATATTAAATCCAAACATTACAACTAATGCTATAAGAAAACCTTTAGTCGGCGTTAAATAAGCAAGAAGAGAACTGAACATCGAAACGAAAATAATTCGTATCTGGTCTACATTAAATAACTCATATAACCATCTCATAATATTAATCATAAAGTTACTACCAATATTGAAAACACAGTAATCAGCCCAGGAAGCAAAACAGTAGCTAATGCGTCAAGCCAATCAAAGATGAACCCGCACTTTTTCTGAATGTACTCAACCACTATTGCGGCAATGGCGGTTGTCGTTAAAGAAACAATAGCAGATTTACAGAAATCAATGCCTAATAGAAGGAAACAGAAAACAAGCATTACAACAAAGACGAACATCCCGGCTTTGACGTGTGCCGGTCGGTTAGATTGCAAAAGCCAATCATACAATACTTTTATACCCATACTCATAGCGTTTAATTATTAATAAAATATTCTGTATGGAACAAATGTATTGAGTATAATAACGAGTTTTACAAAAATGGAAAATCTTGGAAATCAATTCTATGATAAATATCTATAAAACAAGACATTATAATTTTCACTTTTTCCATAAATAAAAAAGGGATGCTTGATAAGCACCCCTAAACAACCAACAGATTGAACTATTAATCCGTAAACATATACACGGAAAGATCAACCTTTTCTATTTCGTCTGAAATTGTATCTCCATACATTGTTAGACACACCCGATAACGGTCAATACTTCTTTGAATCTGTTGCAAGGTAGGTTTCTCGGGATATTCCGAACTGGCAAAAGTTACCAGTTCTTCACCATTCTCACTGGTACCAACCACCCGGAAGTGATGACGTACAATCCAAGTTCCGTCCGGCTGTTGCTCGATAGGCTTAGCAATCCCACGCGGTAAGATATTTTTTTGATCCATGTTTTTTGATATGTTTAATTAGTTGTTTTCTATGGTTATATTTATTCTTCAATACAAACTTTTCAAAATGTCCTTCGATATAAACATATTCCCACCATTCAGGAAGTAACATCGCTGCAATTTTACGACGGATATTGTACGTTGCAAAGTGTTTCATCAGGCCATAATAAGAGTTCATTGTACTCACAAACTTCTCAACATACGCTTCTGCAAATCCATTTTCAGCTATTCTATTAAATTTCCTGACAGCGTTATATGTGTTACCAACCACCCTGTTAGATACATAAATTCTACCCGGCAAAATGAACGCCCCAACAAACAAGACTCCTTTCTTATAATGCTGAAGATACAGCTTGCGTGGATGCAACCGTAAAAGGAGTTGTTCTTTCAGGAAACCATCAAGAAGATGGACTTTGGACAATATTTCTTCCGGAGATTTCACCACGATACAAAAGTCATCAACAAAGCGTACATAATGTCTGAATCCCAGTATTTCCATCACGAAATAATCATATACAGACGCCAGAAAGTTGGCTATGAGTTGCGACGGCAGGTTCCCGATAGCCACTCCCCTGTCAGGGTCATTATGAAACAGACTTTTATTACTGGGAAGTTTGTCCCACATGGAGACGGGAGAGCGTCTGATACACTTATTTTGTGGACAATGAAAGATAGTAACGGCTAGAAGGTAAAGCAAACATTCAATATCATCGCCTTTATAATTGTCCCTTACGAATATGTTCAGCATTTCCCATACCAACGATTTCGAGATAGACATGAAGAAACTGAACAGGTCATCTTTGAAAATGTACGCATCGGCAGTATAATTCTCACTGACCTCGACTATCATGTTATTCAGATAGTGCACGGCAGACAAGCATCCCTCACCTTTCCGGCAGTTCTTGGAGACGTTTCCTTGTTCCCGGAAGCGTTCCTCTAAGATCGGCTCGATACGAAGAGCGATCCAGTGATGGACAACACGATCAATGAAAGCGGCGGCAAAAACCTCCCGATATACCGGGTAAGTCCGTATGAATACTTTTGAAAAGTCCGGTACATATTCACCGTAAATAATAGAATACCATAGCCGCACCAATGCGGACTGATAATCATTATAGAACTCAACACAATCCGTACTCGTTCTTTTCTGCCTGGCACAATCTTCGGATGCTTCGAAAATACTGCTAAGAAGTATGTCATAGATTATATTACCTGTTGCGGCGAGGGGACGAACCCGGTTCGCGTTCTGGCGGTTGTTCGTGTTGACGTTGCCGTTGTTGAAGTTCACGTTCCAACTGCTGGAAGCCGTTGCATCCGCTATCTTAGTCTTTCCCGGCTCATCACCGGGGGGATGCCCAATAAATAATTCTAATTGCTCACTCATAATCCCCTTGGCGATTATGACTCCGGCTTTGCGACTTGTTGCGATCCGTTAGCTTTTTGCCGTTGGAGATCTGCAACCGTTTTTTTGTACCAACCGGTACTTTGCTTACCGATGCTCTCTGCAAGCAGACAGATTTCGGCTGTTTGAGTCAGGCTGGTCAAATGTCGTTCTTCACACACTCTTAGCAGTAATTTCAATGCATCAAACTCACACAAAAACTTCATCAGATAATCTGCACGGTGCTCAAGGTTCATATCTGTATTTGCATAACGGATATATTCGCAACAATGGACGGCAAGCATCATCAACTCCGTACCAAATTCATACCGGAACGCCTTGGGGAATTGTTGCCGGGCATCAATGATAAGGTTCAGAAGCTTATACATCGAATTTGATATAGGAAGGTCTTGTGTAAGTGCCATGTTAATTTTTCAATATTTTAATGTATGTATTAGAGGACACAAAGTTAATAACTGTAAAGCAATTAACACAATTTTAGCACAAAAAAGTGAAACTAAAAAGCCCCTACCGGGGCTTTTATTTAGCTAACCCTCTAAGGGATAAAGAATTAAAGGGATAAAGTGTTTATTGCGGCGAGGGGACGAACCCGGCCCGCGCCCTGGCGGTAGTACGTGGGTGTTCGCGTAGACGTTGCCGTTGTAGAAGTTCACGCTCCAACTGCTGGAAGCGTCATATTCGGTACTAGACCAATACCAGTCATTTGTAAATATATTTTGATTATCAAACATAGAAGTTATGAGCTCATTGATTTCGGTTTTATACTTGGCCATAAGCATAAGTTCACCCAGTGCGGGCAGGTTCCACACGGTTGTATCTTCAATTCCGTCAGATTCAAGCGTACAGGCTTTATAGGCTCTGGCAGCTTCGGCGGCAGGGGCGCCGACAGTTCCCTGGGTGTCCTTGACGCCTGCAAGGGTTTCTATTATAACATCGGTATTTTCTTTGCCGTCGAAGGTATCATAGAGTTCTTGGTTACCACTACCGTAGTTTTTCAGGCCGCGTAGGTCGGTTCCGTAGCCACCCCATTTGAACGTTTTGTTGCCGCCTGCGTCAACGCAGTCACTTTTGGCGATAATGAACTGGTGGCATTCGGCACGAAGTCGGATGCCAATACGGATATACTTGGAGCGGTTATTTGCGCTCATGGAGTTCCATTCGGAAGCCGTGAAAAAGACTTGTTCACCGTCTTCAATTCGGAGAGTAGCCAAAGAAAGGTCAAGAAGCGTACCTGCCCATTGCATATATTTGGCGATGTCGCTTGCGGGGGTGTTTTCATTTACAGTTGTAAAACCTATTGACTTTAAAGCTTCTATTTGGTCTTGTTTATTCAGGCGCAGAAGCATGGCGCTGGCGATATTCTTATCCATTTTATTGTATAATATTAAGTTAATACTATTCGGAAGCAACAGCTCTCACATGAAGAAGGGCTGAATTTTTGTTTTGATTCGTAATACGCCCGGTATTCAGTTCGAATGTCCAGGCGGAGTTAGTATCCCAAATTGTTGATGACCAGTAGTATTTATCAGTCATCAGCATACTATCACTACTCCAAAAGGTACGCATCATCTCATTGATTTTATCGCGATAGCGGTACATCAGAAGCATTTGGCCGGATGAAGGAAGGAACCAGTTGGATTCATCCTCGATACCGTCACTTTCCAAAGTGTAGGCACGGTATGCACGGGCGGCTTCGGCAGCCGGCGCACCGATTACACCGCTATTGTTTTGCTCTTTCAGGGTAGTGATAATCAGGTCGGTATCTTCCTCACCCGTGAAGCAGCCGTACATGGCACCCAGTCCTTTTTGGTTCAGGCCGTCTATGGCTTTTCCCGCCCCAATAGAAGGTAGTAGTCATATCGGCATTATAGCACTCCTGGGCGGCGATTACGAAGGAGTGTCCATGGGCACGGATACGAAGCCCGCGTTTGATATACAGTTGCTTATTAGCGAGCGTAAGGGAGTTCCATTCGGCAGCAGTAAAGTATGCCTTGGAGTTATCCGAAATACGATTACAGGCAAGATGCAGATCAAGCAGACCGGCGGCCCACTTGATACGTTGTCCAAATTCAGATGCGCGGGAATTCTCGGTGACATCCGAGAAGCCCACGGCGTTCAGTGCTGCCACTTGTGCCTGTTTATTCAAGCGAAGCAGCGTTGCGCTTTGTTCATTCGTCATAGTTACTTGTTGATTAAATCATTAATATCCATATTGTCTTCAGCGAAGCGTTCGAGATATTCTTCGTAGGTTTCGCCGTTATAATATTCAAGGACTTCATTGATGTTGTCCAGCGTTACGTTATCGTAGTACGGTTCTCCGCCATAAGACTCATTATTGAACCAGTTGATCAGGTCGATGTAGGCATCTATGACGGTAAGGATGACAAGGCCGTCAATACCGGATTCAAGGGATTCGATTTCATCCGTTTCACGGATAACTGTCAGTTCATACGTGCCGTTGACTACCGGTTTATCCTGTCTGTTGCCGTCCTCATCCATTCCGGCAACTCCATATTCGAGAATGGCAAGAAGCTCGGAGCCGTCAGCCTTCAGGGTCATGTTCGAGATACGGAGCATGGAAAGTTTACGGGATGCCGCTTGTGAAGCGAGGACGTCACGGAGCATCTGAATGGCGTCAAGTTGAGGCGACGTTTCAAGACGCAGGCGTTGGACGTTCGGCATGGATTCTATATGCAGGCCGGACGGGGCGGAAAGACCGGTATAGGTCAGTTCAGGAAGACCGACAAAACGGAGGCTTGTCATTGTTGGTGGAAGAGAGATGTCATTAATCGGAGAAGTCTCTGCAAGAGTGATGTTCTCCAGTTTGCTACCGGACGCATTGATATGGGCGATACGTGGGCATTTGTCGGTAACGAGCGTAGCGATTTGTGTGTTCCGGATATCGAGTGATACGAGGAAGGGCATTTCGCCGCAGTTCAGCGAGGTAAGCGGTGCGTAAGAACCGATGGATTGTTCTGTATGGGTGTCAGAGCCTAAGATAAGGGTTTCCACAAGTTGCATGGCGGAGAAGCTCACCGTACTTGACAGGGAGATTTCAGACAGGTCGAGCAGCTTCATGCGGTCAGCCTGATAGATATACAGCAAGGCGCCTTCCTCATGTGAGAAGTTGGTGAATACATATTCTTCGCCCGCTTCAAGGAAGCAGCTTTCGGAAAGGTTGCCGCTAGCGTCATTGCCGACACCGAAGTAACCGTTTTTAGCAGCGACAATCCGGATGGTGGCGTTTGATTTGGAAGATACGCGCCCGGAAATTACACCGCTGAAGAAATCACCAGTTTGGAAATAGCCGTCACGAATACGCCAACGTCTTTCGATGAAAGACGGAAGGGCGGTAAGTCCAAGACCTTGCAGGGCATAGAAGTAAATAGCATCAGAGGTGGCAGTATAGGAGATGTATTTCCGTTCACCGTCGTAAGAACTAACCAGTTTCTGCCATTTTTTGAGCCGTTTGTCAATGAAGAAATGCGTAGCTCCTTCGGGTGAGAACGGGTGCAGGGTGACGCCGTCAATGGTCGCCTGAACGTTACGCATGGCGGCGGCAACGGTACGCAGGGAGAGTTCCGTACCGGATGAGTCAGTCCACACTACTTGCTGGAGATAGATGTTATTAAACAGAACGGAGCCGTAGCCAGCATAAGGGTTAGTGAATGTTTCATCGCTCGTCCGGTTGGGGTCCACCTCGGCATCAACCGTGCAACCACCGTCGTTGTCCTTGCTATTGAGCGTATCGCAGTCATAGATTTTATTCAGGTACATGCGCATGGCATCCTCGGAGCTGTACACACCGTCTGTTACGGAAGCATACTCTTCCAAGAACCACATCGGCTGCATATTCTTGGCGCGTTGGTCAGTGGCGGCAAGGTAGTCGGTGAAGATGTCATAACTCAAGACACTTTCTGGGCAGGCGTATTTATACAGGTTTTCCTTCCATGTTCTTTGCCAGTTTCCGCCTTTGGAGTAATCGCAGGAATCACAGAAGCGCAACCATCGGTAGAGGTTATAGGGCACTTTCTTACCCAAAGCGTAATCAATGGCGAGCTGGTCATCATCGACAAGCGATTCAAAGTAGTAAGTCCATGCCGGGAAGGTATCAGCAGAGATAGTTCCGTTATCCACGAGTTTTTGAACCCATGAGGACTTGTCCGTTTTCATGGCCATCATATCCTGAACAGAACCGACGCCCTGAAACCAGTCCATACCTTGGTAGTTAAGAAGTTCGAAACCTTCAACCGGATTCAGGACGTCACCGGTGACATTCCATTTGCCGTTTTCATACTTCATGGAACCGGACTGCTTTTTCCATGAGCTGTCCTGATACCTCATTATCCGGTACGAACTACCGCAATACAGGGAAAGCAGGTACACGCTGTCCGTATCGAGTCCGTCAGTCTGTTTGAAGCGTATCTCAATTGCGTCTAAAGTTTCGTCAGGAGTACCGAAGAACTCTATGAAGTCACCATAATTCAGGCAACCTTTGTTATAGCCGGGGGTATCTTTGAAGCCGAGGGCGAACTGTTCCCCTTTGTCTTCTTTCCAGTTGCCTTTGGCATGGAAATAGACGTTTTGCAGGCTGTCATCCTTACACCGATAGGTGGCTACCGGGTGATTGGCGGTAGAGTGGTTCATCTGCAAGTCTTCGATATGCAAGTCACCGCTGTCAAATGTTCCGTCAAATGCACGTTGGACAGGTGTCATATAGTTACCACCTAAGGCACGGTATGTAACGTTCATCATTTCACAGGCGCCGCAGTCGTTCGCATTACCGGAATCGGAGTAATCGACTTTTACGGTAATGACATCGACCGGGATTGTATTATCACCGACCTGTACTTTGTTGATGGCAGCCAAGGCTATTGCACGGCGTCCTTCCTCCGTCGTATCGTCCGGATTAAGTAGTATGATTCGAGTGTCCTTGTTTTTGCCTTTGCTCTTGGCGAGGTAGTAGCGTTTATTCTTTACCGGGCGTTTGGCAGAGGTGGTTCCCTGGTTGCGGGTTTGGACACTCATGGCCTTGAAGTTACGCCACGGGCGTTCGGGGTCAAAGTAATAGAGCGTGATGTATATCTTCGTACTGGTGGAAGTGGTGCCGTCCAGTGCTTCTATATCGGAGCCTTCATAGGGGCATTCGACAATGTAAGGCATACCGCGTGAATAGATTTCGGCAGCCGACGGGCGGCTTTGGGTACTACCCTCGGCTGTCTGGCTTTTAAGGACGTCCTCAAAGGCGTATTCCTTCACCATTACCTCCGTATCGGTCAGACGGACAAGGTAGTTCTTGAACGCCTGTGCCCATTCCATATAAGAGTTCCAGGCCATCATGTAATAAAGGTACAAATCACCCAGCCTGCCGTCCA
>ERZ780202.1320-NODE-1320-length-13933-cov-2.334991_pt1 | contig 13933 bp, 9 predicted proteins | sample MGYA00510978_ERZ780202 | MGnify/ENA primary metagenome ERZ780202 (study PRJEB29588, sample SAMEA2155689) | human gut metagenome | biome: human gut; feature: human-associated habitat; material: faeces | place: Denmark | collected 2008/2010 ...
CAACCGCAACAGATGCTGCTGATTACCTTGTAAATCATGGAGTACCTTTCCGTGATGCTCACGGAATCGTTGGACAACTTGTACTTCTTTGCATCGACAAACAGATTCCTTTAGATGATCTGTCTCTTGAAGAATATAAGAAGATCAGCCCTGTTTTTGAAGAAGATATTTACGAAGCGATCAGCATGAAAACATGTGTTGAAAAACGTAATACGATCGGAGCTCCAGGGCACGATGCTATGGAAAAAGTTATTGCGATCAATGATGCTTATTTAGCAGATCTCAAATAATAAGGAGAACCTTATATATGAAGAAAAAAGTTTTTCTTTTAACTATGCTGTTGTCTCTGCTTCTTTTAAGCGGATGTGGTGTAAACCTTAGCAGCAAGATAAAACTCAATAAAGACTTTTCAGGTACAAGAACAATGTCTTGTACCTTTTCTTCCCGCGATTTTAATGCTTATTTCAAAGGAAGTAAAGAAGATCTTAACAAACTGATCAAAGAATCTTGCCCAGATTCTCTTACTTATACTTCATCTTCAGATGGTGAGAATGATACTTATACATTTTATCTAAGATTTTCATCTCTGGATGATTATAAGAAAAAAGTTAGTGATCTTCTTAATTTTTCGCCGGATATCACTTATGAATATGGAGATTCTCCATTTGTAAATGGGCTTATTTATAAAGAAAACTTTACATCTAAAGATTTGATGACATGGCTTTACACAGCACTATATGAGAAAAAATATATTGATAAATAAGGTGCTGTATATTATAATAAAACATAGAAAACACTAACGAGGGGATTTGTAAGAAGCATAATCAAGGGTGATTAAAGTCAATCTTTATGTATTAGCTTAGTTATTAGTTAGTGGAAATCTATATGCAGCAAATATAGGTCTGAGTGCGATGACTCAGTGTGAACTTCCGGTCATAAGGGCTCTTAAAGATGATAAAAGGGTACACTGAATAGACAAAATCTAATTTACAAAGGAGATGATGGGGATGCCGTGTATTGATGAACAAATAATGAATATAGACCACACTATTTGTAATAATATTGATTTGCTGGAGTTTTCAGGTGCCACAAGGGCTATTATTTCTCAAAATCTTTTAGCGCAATCACGAAATCTTGTAGAGCATATTGCTGTAAAAGGGTACAGTAATGGTGCTGATATTATGGCTGACTGGCAAACCATTCCTAAAGCGTTAGAGTTTATAAAACATGATAATAAATATTTGTTTTTACGAAAATTTCATGGTTTTTTACAGGAATCTAAATCACATTATACTCCTGATGCAGATGGAGCAGAGCGTCTTGTCTTAAAATACTATGAATATTATATGATGCTTCGGGAATTCGTAAAAAAACAGCATGGATTGGATATTTTGCATAATATAGAAAAATTTCCAATAAATATGGACAAGTCGGTAATTGGATATTATCGTGCAGTAAAAAATTGTCTTATAAAAACATACAATGTAATAGATTATAAAAGAAACCAAAGGCTTTATGTGATGAGGTCAAAACCTGTAATAGTTGATCAATGCATAATTTATGAAAACACCTTAATGCCGGCTAATGATATAGGAAGTAAATTTGATCGTTTTATTGCCTTTTCAAAGTTTATGATTCCAGATCATTATGCTGTGAGAGCGGATATACGAGGAGAACAGATTGCTGTAGAGAATCAACAAATGCCGGTTAATATTTTAAATGCCTATCAGGTATCTATTAGACCATGTGAACTAAATAATTTTGCAAAAATATTTGGGTGTTCTATTGAAATGAATCAAGGGCTTTCTGAATATCAAGAACTAATGAATTATTTAACTAGAACGGGCGGAAGCATTACGGATATTATTACATCGCCTGATATACGATATGCGGCGATTAAATCTCGGATATTACAGAATACTAGAACTGTGAAATTTTATGATGCTTTAGATAAGGCAAGAAATGTGATAATAAATAATATGCCGGGTGCGAATATTGTCAGATATTTATCATACATTATGCGAAATAAAGTAATTAAGAGTCAGATATGTGACGAAGAGAATAGACGCCTATCTAACTTGTATTTCCAATATGGTTCAATTCCATTTGAAACGATGCCGTTTTGTACATCATTAATTGGGCATAATCCTGAAATGAAGGATATTTTTGGATGCATTCAAATGTCTGAAAATGAATCACAATTATTAGCAAGGTATATACAGGCTAATACGACTTCAAATGGACATTTATATACGAAAGTGGAGGAAGTAGAATATCTTGGTGATATTGATTGCTTGATAAATGCTCATAATCATAGACTATACAGAACGCATCATTCGCGTGATTTGTGTCGATTTGGGAAAAATTATTTGTATATTAATGAGCATTATGAAGATACAAAACGGATATTAGAGCAACTAATAAATTTATCAAAAGAAGGTATCTCAGGATATTGTAATTTTGCTACATACTGGATGAATGAGAATCCGGAAACGGTTAATTGTGAAGAGAAAAAGAGAATTTTGCAGGAAATGTTTGTGGATTCGAAAGTGGCACTCATATATGGTGCGGCAGGAACAGGAAAAACATATTTACTAAATCATATAGCGCAATTGTTTGATGAAAGAACAAAGCTATTCCTTGCAAATACAAATCCTGCTGTAGACAGCCTTCGCCGAAAAATGAAAGCACAGAATTGTGATTTTTCTACTATAGCAATGTTTCTGAAAAAAGGAAATGTGGACGTTGAATATGATATGCTGGTTATGGATGAGTGCAGTATGGTAAGTAATTCTGATATGCGCAAAGTTCTTGAAAAGGCAAATTATAAGCTATTGGTTTTAGTGGGCGATACATATCAAATAGAGGCAATATCTTTTGGAAATTGGTTTTTGCTTGCAAAATATTTTTTGCCTAAAAAGACATGGAATGAATTAATGACGCCATTTCGAGCAAAGAATAGAGAATTGCTTAAATTGTGGACAAAAGTAAGAACTTTGAAGGACGATGTTACTGAATATCTTGTAAATTATGGTTATTCCTCTGTGTTGAACGAGAGTATTTTTCAGCAAAAATCTAATGATGAAATTATTTTATGTTTAAATTACAATGGACTTTATGGAATCAATAATATCAATCGATTTTTGCAAAACAATAATCCATCAAAGGGAGTTCAGTGGGGATTGTGGACATATAAAGTCGGAGATCCGATTCTTTTTAATGACAGTCAGAGGTTTTCACCAGTATTATTCAATAATCTCAAGGGAAAAATTGTTGACATTGAACTTGAAAATAATGGTGATAGAATCTGGTTTTCAATTGAAATCGATAAAGTTATTAGTGAGTTCGATATAGAAGATATTGCGCTGGAACTATTAAATCCGAATGAATTGGGTAATTCTGTAATAAAATTTTATGTAGATAAGAGTAAAGATTTAGACGAAGATAATGATACAGAAATAGAAACTATAGTTCCATTTCAAATAGCATATGCTGTTTCTATTCATAAGGCGCAAGGTTTGGAATATGAATCAGTGAAAGTTGTCATTACTGAAGATATTGATGAAATGATTACACATAATATTTTTTATACCGCAATTACTAGAGCAAGGAACAACTTAAGAATATATTGGAGTCCAGAGTCACAGCAGAGAGTTATTAGTCGATTTGAAAAGATGGATGCAAGAAATGATGCAAATATTTTTTCAGGGCATTCAGGGTTGAAGCTATTAAATAAAAAAATCTAACTGTAATAAGAAAAAATCAGTTAAGTTTCTGGAAAGGAAAGCTTGTATGAGCTAGACTTGTGCTTCATGAAGGAAATAGAGTATTTATTTGGGAAAAGTGCTAGAAGGGTTTTTATCTGGAGTAGGTGCTTGCCAGAAAGTCAAAGGAGTGTTTGCATCAGCTTGATGGAGAGTGTGATTGAACAGCGAAGTTGATGAAAGATAGCTAGGAGGTGATGAAAGAATTAAAGATACAGAATTAGAAGATATGAGATGGGAAAATGAACAATATCTGAATCCGTTCGGAGGATATTGTGATAGGAGATTATGTGTAGGATGCCAGTGGCTTTTTGACTGTGCATTATAATTTTAATTCACCAGAAATGAAACATTTGTTAAGAAAAATATTAAAGAAAATGAAATAGGCTTGCGAAAGTGTGGAATACATGGTAATATTACAAAGAATGATTCAGTAAAAAGTATTTGAACATTAGGGGAGGTAGAAAATGAAATACGAAGATATGAACTTTAAAAAACCTGTAGAATCAGAATCGTATAAAGAAGATAGTGAATTTGTTATTGAACAGATAACACAAATCTTGGATAGGCAGAGACAGAAGGGTGATAACCGAATTGTTATTAATACAAATCTTAGGATGGGATTGCCATTAGAGAATATAAATAAAATTGCGGGACCAATGATTGAAGCATGGGCAGGGGAGGTATTTGCTGGTATTCGTGATGATATGAATAATTCGTTTCAGCTCGTAAATGTTGAGGCGCAAGAACGTTTAGGAATGGCAGATATTATATTACAGTTTAAGAAGAGCAATAGGGTTATTACTGGAAATGTTGATGTTAAGGCTACAGCAGATGACATTCCTAATAGCGGAAAAGGACCTAATATTACAAGCTTTAGTAGAATTAGAACGGCATATGTTAAAGATCCAGATTTTATGTTTATAATTCTTTCAATTAAACATAAAGTGTATGTTCAAAGAAATAAAAAAACAAAATTAATGGATGGAATCATGGAAATTGTTGATTATAACGCATATGATTTGAAGTTTATTAGTGATGCAGATATTAACTATAATCCTGCATTAGGAACTGGACAAATACAGATAAAAGATATACATTATATTACATATCAATACAGAACAACATGGGAAATGTGCCAGCTATTGGATAGTAAATATTTACATAGTTCGAAGAGGACTATAGAAGATTTTTATAATGAGGCAAAGAAAAATAAATGGATAAAAGAATAGAAGTAATTTGTGGAGATGCTATTGAAGAACTTCAGAAAATGGAAAATGAGTCTGTAAATCTTATAGTAACAGACCCACCATATAATTTAAATAAAGACTACGGAACCAGTCAAGATAAACTAAAGTTTGAAGAGTATCTTGAATTTAGTCGTCTTTGGTTAAGAGAGGCAAAAAGAGTTTTAAAGCCTGATGGTACAATATATATATTCATGGGAATGAAATATATTTCTTATATATATACTATCTTGGAACAAGAATTGGGTATGACATTTAACAGCTGGATTACATGGTATTATACACAGGGCATTGGTAAAACAAAGGGGTTTAGTCCAAGACATGATGATATTTTAATGTTTACAAAAAATGCGAAAAAGTTTGTATTTGATTTAGATGCAATACGAGTTCCACAAAAATATTATCGTTCTGTAAATAATATGCGGGGTGCGAATCCTGGAAATGTTTGGGAATTTTCTCATATGCATTATTGTAATAAAAATCGAAAAAAGCATCCTACACAGAAGCCAGAAGGATTGTATGAACGAATGATATTGGCTTCAAGTAAAGAAAATGATGTAGTTGTGGATCCTTTTGTCGGTTCAGGGACATGTTTAAGAGTATGCCAGCAGACGAATCGTAGGGGCGTTGGTATAGATATAAATCCAGAATATATAGATATGACGGAAGAACGGCTACTTGAAGAGTTTAAAGGATTTGATAGTATTGATGAGAAAATGAAAAGATGTCCAAATGATTTAAATGATGCAAATGTTAGAATCGAGTACATTGAAAATCATATACAATGGTTTTTGAAAAATCATCCGGATGCTATTACAGAGTTTTTAGAGGAAGTAAAGCAAAAATATTTAACAAAAATGATTGAAACTGGTCAAATATGGATTTTTGATCAATATGGAATTACAATATAATAAGTTTATTTGAAAGGAAGGGGAGAGTATGTCAGTAAGTGATTATTTTTCAACATTTTGTTCGAATCTGAGAATGAGCTCAGATACTGTATCAACAATTCAATATAGGTATCATCAGATAACGAAAAGAATAAATCTGGACTATTGGAACAGTTCATCAGAAACAACGCACAGTTTATATGTAGGCTCATATGGGCGTGGAACTGAAATATGGACGAGTGATATAGATATTATTGTTCAGTTGCCGCAGTCTATCTATGAAAAATTTAATACATATAAAAGTAATGGACAGTCAGCGTTGTTACAGGAAGTTAAGGGAGTTTTGCAAAAGACTTATAGTACATCATATGTAAAGGGGGATGGACAGGTAATAGGGATTAACTTTTCGGATGGAATCAATTTTGAAATTGTACCTGCTTTTATAAATACAGATGGAAGTTATACTTATCCTGACTCTAATAATGGAGGAAGTTGGAGAACAACGGATCCCAAAAAAGAGATCGATGCAATGAACAGTAGAAATAAAGATACAAACAAAAACTTGAAGCGCCTTTGTAGAATGGCGAGAGCGTGGAAAGGAAAATGTAATGTACCGATGAGTGGAATACTTATAGATACGTTAGCTTATAAATTTATAAATGATTGGGAATATAAAGATAAATCGTATCTTTATTATGATTTTATGAGTAGAGATTTTTTTAAATATCTTGAAGAATTGGATGAAGATCAGAATTACTGGCTTGCACCAGGAAGTCAACGCTATGTATGGAAAAGCGGAGAGTTTCATGCAAAAGCAAAAACAGCATATAATAATGCAGTTTCTGCAATATCATATGAAAACAGTAATTGTTCGTATTCAGCTAAACAGAAATGGAGAGAGATTTATGGAACGAAATTCCCGGAATAGTCAAGGATATAAATTGGAATCACAAATTCGGGAGGCCTATGGAAGAGTTACATATTCACAGACATGCCATGATAAGTTTATAAATCGGACGGTAAAGTTAGAGGATAGAATAAAAGTAGCACAAATTGTATTGTCTGCAATCACCACAAGTGGTTTTGTGGTAGCAATATTTTCTGATGATAATATTGCAAGTATTTTAGGAGCAATAGTATCTTTGATATTGCTGATATTAAACACATATATTAAAAATTTTGACCTTTCAGGAATAGCACAAGAACATAAAAAGGCTTCTGATTTACTATGGAAAATAAGAGAAGAGTATGTGTCGTTATTAACAGATTTTGAAATGCTGGATGCAAATGAAATTCGAAATAAGCGAGATGAGTTGCAAGAAAGAACATCAGAGGTATACAGCAATTCACCTAGAACGGATGCTAAGAGCTATACAGCAGCACAGAAAGCATTGAAAACAGAGGAGGAACAGACTTTTTCAGAAGAAGAGATAGATATAATGTTGCCTAATTCTATTCGACGCTGTAATCGACAAATGGTAGAGTGATAAGAAGGCACATTTATGGAGAATTTTTAAATAAAAGTTGTCAATGATGGATTTAGTGGTTATAATGAAGTGGCAACGATTTGGCAACAGAAAATTAGTAAACCAAAATAAAATGTGCAAATGAAATAATATATCGGCAGATTTTAAATGAAACTTAAACAAAATAATTTAAGCTAAAGCAAAAATTTGCCGAGTTTGAATAGTAGATACATTGCAGGGGAGCACATATTGTTCCGGAATCAAGTTGATTAGTATGCACAAGATGTAGTAAAGGAAATACTTACTTAATAATCGCATAGCGCATTCTAATTGTTAATTGTGTGGAAAGATTGATGTGGAAGAGTTTGAAGGGAGATTAGTATTTATTAATGAAGGAAAAACTTATTCTGGAGACTGTGGAGTGTGCATTAGAAGAAGGATACAAGCCATCGTATTATTTTAGGTCAATGATTAATACAAATGCTATGAGAATTCCTGTGATGCATCAGATATAGAGGAAGGGGGCTTTCTGTTGCCAACACATAATTTAGAACGGTCGAACAGAGTTATTGTTACTTTGTATGGCAAGATATTAGATGGAAAACAGTGGTCTGAAAAGATTTCTGATATTTTACAATCTATGAAAAAATAAAATTATCAATGTTGAGGGGACTGGTCATGCAGTTGGGTGGTGCTTGATAAAAGAATGATTTTGGATTAGAGATTATAGAAATCAGTCTAAGAAAGACCAAGATTAGCTTAAAATTAGTCCAAGATGACAGAGGACTTATTTTGTTTTAGAAATTAATTACGATAATGAATGTAATAGTCGTATTTTGTATATCCTATCTAGAGAAATGAAAGCTAGGAGGATGTTTGTATATTATGAAGAAAAGAGGCAAAAAGATGAAGTTATATGTACAAGTAGAAAATGGTATAATAAACAATGTTGACGTAGAAGAAAATTATATTTGCAATGTGGAAGTTGAAGCAAATACTCTAGATGAGATGTTTATTAATCTTGAAAAATATGGGCAAGTGGATGAAGAAACGGAAAGTAAAATCAGAGATTTGTTTGAAAATGAGAATAACAGAGATTCTGTGACAGCGTATAACATTAAACATTGGGTTAGTAATCGTTCATTTGGAGAGTTAATTGATATGTTTAATTTTGGAGAAATAAAGAAACCAGCAATGCAACGGGAATTTATATGGGATGCTCAGAAAAGTTCAAGGTTGATAGAGTCAATTATTTTGGGATTACCGATTCCACCTTTATTCTTGTTGGAAGTAGGAAATAGTGAATATGAGTTGATTGATGGATTTCAACGTCTAACTACGGTTGCTAATTATGTTAACGGAGAGCCGTGGAATGTAGTGTCAAGTGGAAAGAAAAAAAGAAAATCAAAATTATCAGGAAGAATTATGGAGGAGTTGATTGGAAAAAGTTTCGATCAACTAGCACCTGAATATCAAAGGATAATTAAAAGAAGTACCATTCCTTTGATTGAGTTTAGGCAAATTGGTTCGGATGATTATAGTTCAAAGTATTTAATATTTGAAAGGATAAATACGGGTTCTGTGAAATTGAATTCGATGCAAATTAGAAAATCTCTTGCTTATGGGAAATTTATAAATTCGCTTTATGAAACGGCAGATTCTTGTGATAAATTAAAAGGACTTTTTTCGAATAATGCAATAAAAAAGGATGCTCATGTTGAAGCTCTCCTTCGAATAATTGTTATGTCGGACATATATTATGGAGGATACAAAGTAGAAAAAGCTGGAATAAACAATATTTTAAATGGATATTGTGAAACAAATAAAAATAAGGAAATTGCAAAAACTTATAAGATAGAGTTACCTGATGCTATTGAACTTATGTATTCTGTTTTTGAAGATAAAAAAAATATATTTAGAAAAGTAGAAAAAACAACAGATGATGAATTAATATATGTGGGAAATCTTAATGTAAGTATTTTGGAAGCAATGCTTGGAGTTGCATTAAATAGAAAGAGTAAAGTTGGAAAAGAGGATGTAAAAAAAATTAGGTATAGATACAAAAATACTATGTATGGTATCTTAGAAAAATCATTTAACAGGATTGAGGAAAATCCGTTTAGTGTGAGTACAGGTACAATGCAATCAATACAAAGAAGATTTGAAATATGTGAAATGATTTTAGGATGTAGATAATATGAGAATATATGATTTTGATACAGAGGATGAATTTATAAAGATTGAGATGAATTTGAATAATGTTAAACTTTTGAAAAATAGCATTGCGGATCATGCTTCAGAATATAGAAAGTTTTCTAGGGATATAAACGTTGATTTTAGAGTATTGGGTGATTGCATTGAATCGTATGAAAGGGCTCTGTTGATAGGCGTATATACTTATGCAGAACAACTAGTCAAAAATTTTTATTATGAATTATTGGAAAAGGATAGAACACAATGTATAAGTATCAATCAATTTGTTGGAACAAAATTGGATATAGAGAAATTTTCGCCAAATGTGAAGTATAATGAATTGGAAAATAGCATTAAAAAGGAATTGGTACCTGATTTTCAATTTTTAATAAAGAAGGATAGAGACGAAATTCTAAAATACAACGATATTATAAAAGATAGGCATAGATATGCACATAGAGGAATTTATCAATCAAGTATAGAGCAATATAAGGACGTTATTAATGCAGAAAAATTTATAACAATTGAATTGGCGATGGTTGTAGAAAAAGGTGTGGAGTATAGGATTCGATATCAGAATGATTGGAAAGAGATAATAAATCTTTCTAAAAAGTGTTATGGGCTATATAAGCAATTTAAAGAAAAAAAACATAAACAGATAAAAAAACAATTAACACTGAAAACAAAGGTGTTGAGAAACAAAAGCAAGCAATTGTATAATAAGTATGATGAGTACATAGATAATTGCGGCTTGTTGGAAGGTGTGAAAGCACAGTTGCTAAGGATAAATTCCATGGATCTTAGAATGTTAGCATCTTTTTCAATATTAGAGGATTTTGATAAGGCGATAAGTGATGGCAAAATGTTAAAGGGATAGGTTTACATTATATACAAAATTCTGTTCACACACTTTTTGTGATATTTCAGATGAAACATCATCCACCTTCATCTCCCCCTTGCAATTAAGCCATAAGATGTTTACAATGTTGGTAAAGGATTATTTGAAACGGAGGACAAGTTATGCAAAGGGAAAAAATACAATTAATTCGAGATGGCTTGGAAACAGCATATGTAAATGGGAACACGGCATCCGAATTATTATATAAACCAAACTTTGTTTCAAATAATCACAATGAGGGAAAAAAGGTTTTATCGGTCATTGAGGATGAACTTTTAAAATGTGACAAATTCCAAATCAGTGTTGCGTTTATTACGTTGGGAGGGGTGACACCGCTACTCCAGACTTTAAAAGAATTAGAGAAAAGAGAAATCCCAGGTGAGATTTTAACCTCTAATTATCTTGATTTTAGCGAGCCGCAGGCATTAGAGAAATTGAATTCTTTGAAAAATATTCGGCTTAAAATGTATGACACAAATTCGGCGAAAAATGGTTTTCATACGAAGGGATATATTTTTAAAGAGGAAGAAGTATATCGTATTATTATTGGCAGTTCCAACATGACGAGTGCTGCACTTACGACAAATCGTGAATGGAATACAAAATTAGTTTCTACTTCGCAGGGAGAAGTGGCTGAGGACATTCTGAAGGAATTTGATGAGTTATGGAATTCAGAGTATGCGTTTGATTATGATGTTTTTTATGAAGAATATAAGCAGAGATATGAAATTATAAAAGAACAAAGAAAAATTGCAACAGAGCGAAATGTCACCTCTCTTGAAAGATACAAATTAAAGCCCAATAGTATGCAGGTTCGATTTATTACGAATCTTAAAAATATTTTGAAAAAAGATGAGAAACGTGCGTTATTAATTAGTGCTACGGGTACAGGAAAAACGTATGCTTCTGCTTTTGCTATGCGTGAACTTGGATTTAAACGTGTCTTATTTATTGTGCATAGGGCGTCATTGGCAGTTCAGGCGAAGAAGTCTTATCAGAGAGTGTTTGGTAACTCAGTTTCGATGGGATTGGTTGGTGCCGGTTATTATGATAAAGATTATGTATTTGCGACTGTAGAGACGTTAAATAAGGATGCGCATTTGCAGCGGTATAAAGCGGATGATTTTGATTGTATTATTTTAGATGAAGCGCATCATAGTTCCGCCAATACATATCAAAAAGTGATGAATTATTTTACGCCGCGGTTGTTTTTAGGAATGACGGCAACGCCAGATAAGAGAACGGATTCGGATGATAATATATATGAAATATTTAACCATCAGATTGCATACGAGATTCGTTTGCAACAAGCAATGGAAGAAGAATTATTGTGTCCATTTCACTATTTTGGAATTACGGATTTATCCGTTGTTCAGGATACGAAATCAAAGAATTTGTCTCACGAAGAGTTTAATAAGTTGATTTGTGATGAACGTGTGGAACGTATTTTGGAACAGGCAAATTATTATGGTTACAGTGGTGAGCGTGTAAAGGGCTTAGTTTTCTGTAGCCGTAAACAAGAGTGTCAACAATTGTCGGCAAAATTTAATGATTTAGGGTATCGAACAGTTGCACTTAGTGGAGATGATTCAGAGGAAATCCGGCAAAATGCGTTTGAGCGTTTGGCGATGGATGAGGAAAATGCAACAGACAAAGAACCATTGGATTACATTTTTTCGGTGGATATATTAAATGAAGGTGTTGACATTGTTGAAGTTAATCAGATCATTATGTTAAGACCCACACAATCGCCGATTGTATTTATTCAGCAATTAGGTAGGGGACTCCGTAAGGCGGCGGGCAAAGAATATGTCGTTATCCTTGATTTTATTGGAAATTACAACAATAATTTTATGATTCCGGTGGCTTTATCGGGAGATCGTTCCTATAATCCAGATACGATTCGAAAGTATGTTATAAGCGGAAATCGAACAATTCCGGGAGCCTCGACAATTCATTTTGATGAGATTGCGAAGAATAAAATATTTCAATCAATTGACAAAATTCGAGGAATGAAATCGATTATTAAAGAAAGCTATGTGTCATTAAAAAATAGATTAGGGAAAATTCCTAGTTTGTATGATTTTTATATTCATAACGAAGTGGACCCGTTAGTGATAATTAAAGAATACAAGACATATTTTCAGTTTCTTGAAAGTGTAGAAAAAGCGAACTATATTTGCACTTTGTCAGCAGAAGAAAAAATGATTATAGAATATTTGTCGAAAACTATTTTAAGTGGGGTGCGACCGGAAGAATTGGAAATCTTGCGTTTATTATTAGAACAAAAAAGTATTTCCATAAATGATTTTAAACGGTTTGTAAATGAAAAGTATGATAGAAACATTACAAATAATCAAGTTGATTACGCAATAGATGTGCTACAAGGGAAATTTGTAAGTAATGATAATGAGTACCAAAAATACAAGAATATTGAAGTTATATCGAATGACCATAATAACTTTATTACAAGAATGCTTTGTTATGAGGAGCGTTTAAGACATGATGAGTTTAGGCAAATGGTAGAAGATATAATTCGAGTGGGTCTTACACGATACGAAGATAAATTTATGAAAACGGATGAGATAGAGTCTCCATTTGTTTTGTATGAAAAGTATTCGAGAAGAGACGTGAGTTTGTTAATGAATTGCGGAAAAGATTTATCTTCGGTTATGTTTGGAATGAAAAGAATCGTGGATGATGTTTTTATATTTGTTACATATCATAAAGAAAAATCAGATGATGAACGTAATTATGTGGATGGCAAACCGGATTACGCAGATGCGTTTGAGGACAACATGATTTTTAGATGGGATTCTAAAATCGGAATGGGTATTGAAAGTAACTATATGAAAGAGGTGACAACAGCACCGAAAAAACATTTGCTGGTAAAGAAAAGCGACGCAGAATCAAATTTTTATTATATGGGTACATTTGATATTTTAGATGTTAAGGAAGACCAAAAAGAAGATAACAAAGGTATTTTAAAGAGAATTTGTAAAGTGGTTGTGAAGATGCATCACCCAGTGAGGGATGATTTGTTATGCTATTTACAGAGCACAATTAAGGAGAATTAGGAATGAAAATAATAAGAGTAGTTGCAGCGGTTATTCAAAGAAAACAAAATGGCAGCAAACAAATTTTTGCAACGCAAAGAGGCTATGGTGAATTCAAAGGTGGATGGGAGTTCCCCGGCGGAAAAATTGAAGTCGGTGAAACTCCGCAGAAGGCATTGATTCGTGAGATAAAAGAAGAATTAGATGCAGATATTGTTGTGGGCGATTTGATTGACACGATTGAGTATGATTATCCGGATTTTCATTTATCAATGGACTGCTTTTGGTGTGAATTGCAGTCGGAGCATGTTGTATTAAATGAGCATGAGGACGCAAAGTGGCTTTCGAAGGCACAGTTGGATTCGGTTGATTGGTTACCTGCGGATGTAACCTTGGTGGATAAGATTGCAAAGGGGATG
>ERZ780202.1332-NODE-1332-length-13801-cov-4.305762_pt1 | contig 13801 bp, 3 predicted proteins | sample MGYA00510978_ERZ780202 | MGnify/ENA primary metagenome ERZ780202 (study PRJEB29588, sample SAMEA2155689) | human gut metagenome | biome: human gut; feature: human-associated habitat; material: faeces | place: Denmark | collected 2008/2010 ...
CATGATGCCAGCCACCGCCGTTGATATCCGAATTGGGTGCAAGCAGCGAACCGTTAAAGCCGTTCATATTTATAGTTGCGGCATTGGTTACATTAAAGAGCAGGTTGCCTGTCTTTTCGTTATTAGCCAGATGATGTCCGTTTACTACAAGACTATGCATAGCAAGGTTGAGGGTTGTGCTGCTGTCACCCTCGCCGCCTGTTATATTAATAAGTACAGTTGAACCTTCCGGTACGTTGATATTGAGCGAATAACCACCGTTACCTGCCATCCAGTTCCACGTATACATATCTATGGTAAAGATATTTACACCCTTTTCATAACCGTCAAGTGTAATATTTCCGTATGCGCCGTTATAAACGCCGTTTGCCTGAAGGCTTGCAAGGTGAGCTGAAGATGAACGCAGGTAACTGAATGCATCTGCAAAGTTAAACTTACATTCATCGCTGTTTACACCGCCGATAACAGTCTTGTTGTTTGAGTTGCTGTAATTGTCGCCGATGTTATTTGCCCATACGTTACCGTTGTTGGTACAGAAATTGCTTACTGTTCCGCCAACGATAAGAGAAGCATATCCGTTAGGGTCGTTTCTGTTTGTATCTTTATTATTTATATCATACCAACCGGGACCTGTAAAGTCACCGCCTGCTGCAATACGTCCGCCACTGTCAGCGCCGGAAATGTTGCAGTCGCCCTCTGTGAACAGAGTAAAGCCTGCCGCATAGCCGAATACGTCATTATAGACATCTCCGACAAGATTGTTATATACAGAAGACTGGGTGTTCGTTACCGAAACATCGAAATCTTCCGCTGATAATATTGAAGGCAAATCTGTGCTGTAAACACTGTCAGTCACATAAGTTTGTGAAGCCGGACTGTCCGTAAACACTTCAGCCTGTCTGAGCTCTGAACCTGCCGGTCCACCGAAGAATCTGCTAATCAGCATATTAATCGCAAATACAAATGCGATTATTTTTCTGAGTACTTTCAGCTTGGCACTGAGCTGCGGCTGCTGTGTGTAGTTGTCGTAGCTGTTCTGAAGCATCTAAAAGACCTCCTGTTTATTTTAATCTAAATCAAGAATGAATATTGCTTGTTTACAAATTCTGTAAGTATGTGTGTATTCTTTATATAGTACACTTCTACACATTATCATTATATACTTTAAATCGAGAAATGTCAAGCATTACCGTAAAAAACGATAATAATTTTCATCTTTTTTATAAAAATAATTGGCTTATTTGCCGAATAAAAATTTTTCTCATAAAATTATTTCGTCGTTTTCTGCATTAAATTAAGTGAAAATAATTATAAAAATCATTGCATTTACAAATTCGCAGTGATATAATTAATATGAAAAATCAGCACCCGTATGACTTGAAATATACTTTATTAGGAAGGATGAATCTTAATGTCGGAAGTAAGAGCTGTTCAGAAAACAGAAATGCCTGAGATAAATGCACAAGCTGCAATAGTTGTTACTCAGCACGAAGGTCGGATACTTCTTGAAAAAAACGCCAGAATGAAACTGTCGCCTGCTTTTCTTATAAAGATAATGGCATCTATAATAGCTCTTGAAAAATGCAACCCGAACGATACTGTAACAGTGTCCGAAAACGTTATTAAACAGATATCAAACTGGAAAGGTTCAGCCTCGATTAATCTCGAGCCCGGCGAAAATATATCGGTTCTCAACTTGATATATTCGATGATGCTTGTATCTGCAAATGATTCTTTGTTTGCTCTTGCGGAATTTATATGCGGCAGTCTTGACAAGTTTGCGGTAATGATGGAAGAAAAGGCTAAGGAAATAGGTGCCGACGATACCGTCATAGCCTCTTCTGACGGAAAATTCACTTCCGAGCAGTACTCCAACGCATATGACCTGGCTATTATCTGTCGCTACTGTATGACAAACAGTATGTTCAGAATTATAGCCGCATCCGATAAGTATACAATACCCGCAACAAACCTGAACGGTCCGCGTGAAATCCAGAACACGAATCTGCTTGTCAACAGCAGGAACAGAAGATACAGATATGAAACCGCAATAGGTATAAAAAGCGGTTATACAGCCCGTTCAAAATCCTGTCTTGCCTGCTCTGCTCTTCCTCCCGCAGGTAAATTCGGTGAAGAAGTACTGGCTATAATTCTCGGCGCAGAGAATACGAAACAGATGAAATATGTATTCTATGACGCAATAACATTGCTGGACTTTACGTTTGACAATTACGAATCGCTCAGCGGGAAAAAGCCGGGTGAACAAAACAGTGAAAAAGATGATTCAATCACCACTGTAAGTAAACTTTGCGAGGTGCTTAACGCAAAGCTTCGCAATGCCGCAGATATACCTGTTTCATCATTTGCATTCGGAAGGCAGAAAATCAAGCCGGGCTGTGCTTATTTTGCTGACACAAAGGAAGCCGCAATCGCCGCATTTGAAAAAGGCGCTGCAGTAGTAATCACAAAAGAAGCTGTAGACAAAATACCGAATATAGTCGTAAACGACCTTGACGAAGCGCTCAGCAAAACGGCTGTATTCATAAAATCAAAACTTGGTATGTGGTCGATAGCGGTAATGGACAGCCCTGAAAAAATAGATCCGCTTGATATGATAAACCAGATGCTTTCCAACAAGATGGAAACCGTTAGATCTGTTTCAGTAACAAACAACTATTCATCTATGCTGAGAGCAATGTTCTCGGCAACGAAAAAGACAGAGGCTGCCGTTATAAACGTTTCCTGCGTGAACGGCGGCAACGTGGAACATGTTTCACAAACGGCAAACTTTGATATTGCAGTGCTTACAAGTACTGTAGTTTCCAAGAATCCGCGTGATCTTACAAAGCCTGAGCTTATTGACGAGAAGCTGAAAGTATGCGGCGGAATGAATGAATCCGGCGCTGTTATAATAAATATCGATGACAAGAATCTTGCAGGAATATTTACCATACCGCAGGATATCATCACGATCGGTGTTGACAACAGAATGGCTGATTATTATGCCGATAACATTCAGCTGTTGCAAGACAAGATAGTATTTGATATAATCCACGGCACGGATAATTACCACATTGAGTTGTACTCCGATGACAAGCACAGCGTATATCAGGCGCTTGCCACATTTGCACTGGGTGAGATAATGGGTATACCGCCTAAGCAGATCATCCCCGCTATAGAAAAATACCGCCGCACCGGCGGACTGAACACAGTCAGAAACGAACGCGGAATATACGTTATTTCAGATTTTGAAAACGATGCGGTCGAAAGCGTCGGTTCGGCACTGAAAGAGCTGTGTACCCTACCGCTTTCTCCGGATTCGCGCAGAATTGCGGTGTTATCCGAAGTCAGTGACGGTGATGATCATGAACTCGAGATTTTCCGCAAAGTGGGTAACATCATCAATAAAGCAAACGTAAACATTACCGTATGCTATGGTGATATTTCCGCAAAGCTTATGGAAACTGCCGATCTTAAAAACAAGTTTGTAATAAAGTTAAAATCGCGGGAAGCTCTGACCGAGTTTTTAAAACTTAATCTCCGTGACAATGACGCTATACTGTTCAAAGGCTCGTCAAACACTGATCTTGATGAGATAATGACTGATGTAACTTAAAGCCGTCCTTCAAATCCCGCATAAAACTAAACGTTAATAAAAATATACAAAGCGGACATCGATTTTCACCGATGTCCGCTTTATTATAGCTGTATTACCTCTTCGTCTTAACTGTCAGCGTACCGCTCCACGAGCTGTACTGTGTAGCCTTGCCGATCGTCTTGTAAGCTCTGATTCTGAACTTGTAAGAAGTATTCTTCTTAAGATTCTTCACAGTGCTTGTAACTGTGCTGTTCCTGGTAACCTTAGCGGCAGAAACCCACTTTTTGCCGTTCCACTTCTGGATCTCGTATCCGGTAGCGCTTGTGTTCTTCTTCCACTGTAATGTTACCGAAGTCTTAGCGGTGCTCTTAGCCTTGAATCCGCTCATATTCGAGGGATTTGTATTGACTGAAAGCTCCTTATATCTGCTGTACTGCGTAGCCTTGCCTATCGTCTTGTAGGCTCTGATTCTGTACTTGTATGTCGAGCTTGCTTTAAGGCTCTTGACAGTATAAGTAGTCGTGCTGTTCTTGGTTATCTTTGTGAGCGCAACCCACTTCTTGCCGTTCCACTTCTGTAATTCATAACCTGTAGCAGAAGTGTTCTTGTTCCACTGGAGCGTTATGCTGTTGTAGGACTTTGACTTAGCCTTGAATCCGCTCATATTCGAGGGATTTGTGTTGACTGAAAGCTCTTTATATCCGCTGTACTGCGTAGCCTTGCCGATTGTCTTGTAGGCTCTGATTCTGTACTTGTAAGTTGCGCTAGCCTTTAAGCTCTTGACAGTGTAAGTAGTCGTGCTGTTCTTTGTAATCTTTGCGAGTGCAACCCACTTCTTACCGTTCCACTTCTGTAATTCATAGCCTGTAGCCGAAGTGTTCTTGTTCCACTGGAGTGTTATGCTGTTATAAGACTTTGACTTAGCCTTGAATCCGCTCATATTGGCAATTGTAAGCTTAGCTGTGTAGTTATCCTTGTAGCTTGCTCCGCAAACTGAGCACTTATGGAGCGTGTAGCCCTGTGCCGTGTATGTGGGCTTTACTACCGTATTCACATACTTGTGAGCCGTTTTTGCAATGGTCGCTGTTTCAACCTTGCCGCAGACTGAGCAGGTTCTTGTCTTTGTACCTGTAGCCGTGCAGGTTGCAGGCTTTGTGGTTTTCCATTCGCCGAATGAGTGCTTGCCTGTCGCGGGTATAACTTCCTGTGCCTTGATAACCGCATCACAAACCGAGCAGTGAATACCCTCTGTAAGTCCAGTCTTTGTGCAGGTTGCGGCTACTGCCTTATCAATAACCTCCTTGTGACCGAGCGCCTCTATAGTCTGTGTTTCAACCTTTTTGCAAACCGAGCAGGTTCTCATCTGAGTACCTGTTGTCGTACAGGTTGGTTCTTCTGTTATCACCCAGTCACCAAATGTATGCGTCGTGCATTCAATCGAATCTGTAACCGAAACTACTCTGAAACCGTATTCGTTATTTGAAGAATCAGTATTAAGCACAAGCTTTACATAGCTTCCGGGAACTGTTATAGTCTTTCCTGAAAGCTCGTCGCCTGTATATGAGCCTACCTCTTCTCCGTTAGCATCATAGATATACAGATAATCGCTGTATTCTTCAAGCTGTGTATCTTCCGAGAATGTCAGATACAGGTTTTTAGCGTTCTCAGCTCCGTTATAAACATATACCTCATGTACATTTTCATCATAAGGGTGCTTGCTCTGAAGCTGTGATACATCTGTGCATATCGTAACGGGATTTATCGTAAATTCAAGCGTATATGTGCCGCTGTAGTTTCCGATACCTGTAATTATGACCTGAGCAGTTCCCGCATTGGTATTATCCTTATAGCTTACCGTAAAGTCAATGCCCTCTGTAAGTCCCTCACAGGTAACAGCAGGCCTTATTTCCTTACCGGTGTAGTCATAATTACTATATTCGAGAGAATAATACCACGAATAGTCGGGTAACGGTATAGGTGCAATCGTAAAGCTTCCGGTTGTTGTTCCCGTATATGTGCCAAGACCCTGTATAGTGCAGGTAGCTGTACCGATCTTTGTGTTATTCTTGTATGAAACTATCTTATAATCCGTTCCGGCTGTCAGCTCATATGAGCCGAGATATACCTTGACATCAGGCTTGAACGGTTTGCCTGTGTATGTAAAGCTAGGTGCGTTTTCGTACTCGTCATAATCATTTTTGAACTTAACCGTAAGCATAGAAGCGTCAACAGAAGTTATCGCTTCAAATGTCATACCTCTGTCATTTGCATACGTTTCCGCATAGCTTCCCTTAAGACCTCTCATTGTCGTCTTTGCGGGATATGAGAATGCATTTGTCGCGATCTCTGTCACGCCGGGATATATCGTTACATCTGTAAGCTTTGTGCAGTCTGCAAAAGCATATTCAGGTATAGAGGTAAGGTTATTTGACAGCACTATCTTTGTAAGTGCGGGGCAAAGTCTGAATGCCTCGGAATATAACTTTGAAACTCCGTTGCCCATATCTACGTCTGCAAGCTTTTCACAGTCATAGAACGCTCTCTCACCAATTGTTTCAACAGAATCCGGTATTTTTATTGCCGTCAATGAATCGCAGTTGTTGAATGCGTTGCTGTCTATACTTCTGAGTGTCTTTGAAAGTGTCACAGATGACAGCTTATCACAGTCACTGAAAGCGTTGTTATATATTGCAGTAACCTTATCAGGTATCACTATGTTTTCAAGTGCATCACAGTTACTGAACGCATAGGAGCATATATATTCTGTTTCAGGTGCAAGTGTTATATTCTTAAGCGATGTACAGTTTTGGAAAGCATTGTTGCCTATTGATGCGACTTTATCACCCATTTTCACAGTTACAAGCGATGTACAGTCATAGCACATACCATCTTCTATCTCTGTAAGAAGTGGCGGAAATTCTATAGCTAAAAGCGAATTACAGCCATAGAACGCATAATCGCCAAGCGTCTGTATATTTTTAGATAATGTTATTGACGATAGAGAGTTACAGCCGGCAAATGCGTGCGAGCCAATTTTGCTAACAGAATCAGGTATTGATATCTTACTAAGTGATTCGCAAGAACCAAACGAACGATATCCTATACTTGAAATTGTGTCAGGAATTTCAACTTCAAACAACTCATTGCAACCATAGAACAGGCAATCGGCGATAGACTTGATGCCGTTTTCAAATTTAATTTTCTTTAAAGAAGACCCCATAAATGGAGCAGAAACGATACCACCATATACATTCGTATCAAAATTCGCATATTCCAAAGATTTTGGGATTTCTATTTCAACTAAAGAAGTACAATCTTGAAATGCGCCATAGTTCAATGTTTGCAAATTCTTAGATAAAGACACATCAGACAAAGATGTGCAACCATTAAAAGCATTACTTCCGATTACCGTTACGCTATCAGGTATATTGATTTTCACTAAAGCGGTACACGAAGAAAAGGCATCAGAGCCTATAGATGTAACAGAATCCGAAATAGAAATTTCACTTAATGATTTGCACATGCTAAATGCGTGGTTACCTATACTTGTTACTGTTTCAGGAATTTTAACTTTTTTAAGTTTGTTGCAACCCAAAAATAAACTATCAACTACAGTTTTGGTACCGGTTTCAAATTTAATTTGTTCTAAACCGGATCCCATAAATGGAGCAGAAATAATATTATTATATAAGTCCGTATCAAAATTAGCGTATTCTAACGATTTAGGTATCTCAATAGTACACAGCGATGTGCAATTTTGAAAAGCACCATAATACAATGACTGTAGATTATTAGACAAAGTTACTTCAGATAACAAAGAGCAATTATCAAAAGCATGACACTCTATCGTAGTAACACTATCGGGTATAATAATACTTTTAAGCGAAGTGCAGCTAGAAAAAGCGTATTCACCAACAGAAGTAACAGAACTTGGTATGTTTATTTTTTCTAAATTAGGACACATTCTGAAAGAGTGGTTACCTATTCTCGTTACAGTATTTGGTATTTCAATTTGTTCAAGTTCATTACAACCTAAAAAAAGGCACTCTACTACTTCTTTTATCCCGGTTTCAAATTTAACTTTTTTTATGCCCGAACCCATAAAAGGAGCAGAAATAATTCCATTGAAAATACTTGTATCATAATTTGCATACTTCAACGATTTAGGTATTTCAATTTCAACTAAAGAAGTACAATTTTGAAATGCACCGTAATTCAATGTTTCAAGCATTTTGGACAAATTCACTTTAGATAAATTCGCACAACCACTAAATGCATAACTTCCTATCTCCGTCACGCTATCCGGTATAACCACCATAACAAGCCTTGCGTTATCTGCAAAAACCCTATCACCTATCGCTGTTACCGTATATCCGTCAATCTTAGTAGGTATAACAAGGCTTGACGAATAGCCGTTATATGCGGTTATCGTTGCGTTTTTGTCGTCGTCAAGGCTGTACTCCCACAGTTTTTCGGGCTGCTGTGCCGACGAGCCGTTGCTTCCTGAGTGCCATTTGCTGGACTGACTTGAGCTCCATCTTGAGCCGAAGCCTGTGCTTGACGGCGAAGTATATCTTCTTACCGGTGTCGGCGATGACGGGTCTGATATATCTCTTCCGCACACATCTACCTGATTACCGTCATCATAATGAAGATACAGTCTGTAAGGGCTGTTGTTCTTATCAATAAAATCAAACGGCCTGCTGAATGTAGCTACCTTTATAATCGTAGCAGAAATTGAACCTCCGGCATACAAATACGCTTGTATATCCTCGCAGATACCGGGTAATTTATCATCGCCGTATACCTTCTTGTTATACTTTGCCTGAATGCCGATAGATACATTTGCCTTAGCTTCTAACACCACAATATCTATCTTGCATTCTGCCGTCATAGCTACCTTTGCGCTGATATCGGCGCAGAAATTAAAGCTCTTCTTTGTAAAGCTCTTGATTACTCTGAAGCCCTTGAATCTCTGATATGAAACGCCGATTTCAAAGTTGCCTGTGTATACTGTCATGAGCTTTCCGCTTAATGACAGTTCAGCATATAGTGACGCAGAAAAAGCTCCTGTGCTTATATAGCCGAGATAATATTTGCCCGAAACACCCGAGCCTTTGAGCGGGTCAATATTAAGGCTCGTTGTGAGCGTTGTTTCACCCGTAACACTGGCATAATAATATCCGTCCCGCATATTCTCTTTATGATGAAGAGCGATATTTTTAAGGTCACAAGACACCGATACGTCTATACCGCTTGATATCGGTATTTTCATATCCACCATTATTGAGTCTTTTGTAACCGTAACGCCCCTCGCCTTACTCATGGTAAGAGCTGTTGCATCGTCCTTTACATATGTGACATCTACATTGTCAGCCGGATTAAAGGTAGCTATATCCGCCTTTATCGTACCTTCGGCAACATAGTTCACAATAGCATCATCAGGTGCATCTGTAGTTGTTACTATAATGTCACTGCCGTCTGTTTTAATAGCCGTTGCAGTGTATACAAAAGGGAGCTCCTGATCATATACAACAAACGTATCGCCGACTGCAAGTTTTTTGTCGGGCGCATATATAGTTACAGTATTGTCTTCATTGAACTCAACCACCTGATAGGGCGTAAAGTCAATTACATAGTCTGCGAACTCAAAAGTGCCTTCCTTTGTATCGTCAATCTGAGCGTCAGCCAGTACCTGCTGTGCGTCCGAGAGCATAGCTTTGGCTTCGGCAGAGGTTACCGCTTTTGACGGAAGAAAAGCACCGCCGGAAAGTGCAAACCAGTTTCTGTTTAACGCAACCTGAAAAGCCGTCAGCTCATCTGCATATGCTTCATCACTGCTTTCGCTGAAAGTATATGTATCATCGTCAAGTTGAAAGCCAAGACAGAAGTTGAGCGTTACAGACGCATACTCTCTGTCGACCGTATCGTCAGGTCCGAGCTCGCCGCCTGCTTCGACATTTACAACACCGAACTCAGTAGCAAGCATTATATCATCGTAATATTTGCTGTCATATGCCACATCGGTGAAATAGTTGTCGGGCGGGTCACCCTCTTCAACCTTCATGTCAAACACCGTTACAAGGTCATGAAGCCACTCTGCCTTTGTCAGAGTCCCGTTGTCACCGTAGACAAGACCGCTGTCATCTGCCGTTGCAGTGACAACATTGTTGTTTTCCGTTTCACCTGTTGCAGGTTCGGGAAAGATGCCTTCAGCCGCCGCACTCGTAAACGGTGATATAAGTGCCGTCAGCGCCATCACCGACGCTATCAGACCTGCGGCTGCTCTTTTAAATCTCATAATATACCCTCTTTCATAAATTTATACAAAAAGGCACAGTCCACCCCTCGCGGACTATGCCTTAATAACCATATTGAATACTACGCAGAGATATCGTGCATTACTTACAGAGGCGCTTACAGAAAGCCCCCAAGCCACATATAAATTGCGGTTTACTTTTTTGCACATATCTCTCACCATTTCATTCTCTAAAGCTATATCTTTATGTTTTTAATAACATAAGTATATCACTATAGTTAATTGGCGTCAAGCTTTTTTGCAAATACATCACTAAATCAAATCAGCTTTTATCCAAGAGTTGATTGTTCAATTCTTTCAACTCCGAGCATGGGTGCTAAATACCTGCCCGTATAGCTTACAGGGTTTGCCGCTACATCTTCGGGAGTGCCGGTAGCAATCACCGTACCACCGCCGCTTCCGCCCTCAGGTCCCATATCAATGATATAGTCGGCAGTTTTTATAACATCAAGGTTATGCTCTATTACAAGCACGGTATTTCCGCCGTCGGTCAGCTTCTGAAGTACATCTATCAACTTGTGTACATCGGCGGTATGAAGTCCTGTTGTAGGCTCGTCAAGAATGTACACCGTCTTGCCTGTTGCACGCTTTGAAAGCTCCGAAGCCAGCTTTACTCTCTGTGCCTCACCGCCCGAAAGCGTTGTCGCAGGTTGACCTATCTTTACATAGCCAAGTCCTACATCGTAAAGCGTCTGTAACTTTCTCTTTATCTTCTCGTGGTTTTCAAAGAAAGCTATACCCTCTTCTACCGTCATTTCAAGCACATCGTAAATATTCTTGCCTCTGTAGTGAACCTCGAGCGTTTCACGGTTATAGCGTTTGCCCTTGCAGACCTCGCACGGTACATATATATCGGGCAGAAAGTGCATTTCTATCTTGTTGATACCGTCACCCTCGCAGGCTTCACAGCGTCCGCCCTTTACATTGAATGAAAATCTGCCGCTCGTATAGCCCCTCATCTTGGCATCATTTGTCGATGCAAAAAGCTCCCTTATATCGTTGAATACACCCGTATAGGTCGCAGGATTGCTCCTCGGTGTTCTGCCTATCGGCGACTGGTCGATAGCTATTACCTTGTCAAGATACTCCGTACCCTCGAATGTATCGAATACACCGGGTTTTATTCTTGCACGGTTCAGCTTTGCAACAAGGTGCTTGTAGATTATCTCGTTTACAAGCGAGCTCTTGCCGCTGCCCGATACGCCCGTAATGCAGGTGAATATTCCGAGCGGAACTTTTACCGTGATATTTTTGAGGTTATTTTCGCGACAACCCGTTATCTTAAGCCACTTCTTAGTTGGCTTTCTGCGTTTTTCGGGTACTTCTATCTTTAATTTTCCCGTAAGATACTGCCCTGTTATTGAACGCTCGCACTTCATTATATCGTCAAGCGTACCCGCACAGATAACCTCACCGCCGTGAACGCCTGCGCCCGGTCCTATGTCAACGATAAAATCCGCCGCCCTCATCGTATCCTCATCATGCTCAACGACTATAAGCGTGTTGCCGAGGTCACGCAGTCTTTTCAGCGTTGCGATAAGCTTGTCGTTATCCCTTTGATGAAGTCCTATGCTCGGCTCGTCAAGGATATACAGCACTCCCATAAGACTGCTGCCTATCTGGGTTGCAAGCCTTATTCGCTGACTTTCACCGCCCGAAAGCGTACCTGCCGTTCTTGATAATGTCAGATATTCAAGTCCGACGCTGCTCAGAAATCCCAGACGTTCCTTGATTTCTTTCAGTATCTGACTTGCTATCATCATATCACGTTCCGACAGCTTTATGCTTTTGACAAATTCAAGCGCTTCGCTGATGCTCATATCACAGAATTCGTTGATATTCTTACCGCATACGGTAACGCAAAGAGCCTCCTTTTTCAGTCGCTGACCGTGACAATCCGGACACACCGCATCACCCATATACTGAGCTATATCCTCTCTTGAATATACGCTCGTTGTTTCCTTATAGCGTCTTTCAAGGTTGTTTACTACACCCTCGAACGCCGTCATATAGACACCGCCGCCCTGCTCTTTACTGCGCACGACCTTTATCTTCTTTTCGCCAGTACCGTAAAGCACCGCATCTAACTGTTCCTTTGTCAGTTCTTTAACAGGCTGATCCACGCTGAACCCGTATTCGTTTGCAACAGCGTCAAAATACATCTGCGCTATAGTTCCGTCCGCATACTTCCAGCCGCTCGCCTTTATCGCATTTTCACGGATAGTAAGATCACGGTTAGGTAAAATCAGGTCTACATCTATCCTTCTGAAAATTCCGAGACCGGTACAGGTAGGACAAGCGCCGAAGGGATTGTTGAACGAGAACATTCTCGGTACAAGTTCCTCTATGCTTACTCCGTGTTCGGGGCAGGCATAGTTCTGTGAAAAACTCAGTTCTTCACCGTCAATTACATCTATAAGAATAAGTCCGCCCGAAAGATTTCCCGCAACCTCAAGGCTGTCGGATAAACGTGACTTTATATCCTCTTTCATAACAAGACGGTCTACAACGACTTCTATATTATGCTTCTTGTTCTTGTCAAGCTTTATCTGCTCGGAAAGATCGTAGATTATCCCGTCAATACGCACTCTTGCGTAGCCCTGCTTTACAAGGTCCTCAAGTTCCTTGCGGTATTCGCCCTTTCTGCCTCTTACTATCGGCGATAAGATCTGAAACTTTGTCCGCTCGGGCAGTTCCATTACCTTGTCAACTATCTGATCCACCGTCTGCTGTCTTATCTCTTTACCGCAGACAGGACAGTGCGGAATGCCTACTCTTGCATAAAGCAGTCTGAGATAGTCGTATATCTCCGTTACCGTTCCGACAGTGGAACGAGGGTTTTTCGAGGTCGTTTTCTGGTCTATTGATATAGCAGGAGATAATCCCTCTATGCTGTCAACATCGGGCTTTTCCATCTGTCCGAGGAACATTCTTGCGTATGATGACAGGCTCTCGATATACCTTCTCTGACCGTCCGCATAAATAGTGTCGAATGCAAGCGATGACTTTCCCGATCCCGAAAGTCCCGTCATAACTATCAACTTGTCACGGGGCAGTTCTATATCAATATTCTTCAGATTATGCTCTCTTGCACCCTTGATGATTATTTTATCTATTCCCATTTTCTTTTGTCATCTCCGTCAACAGCTTACTTGCTTTCCTGAAGCTCTTTTATCTTGTCACGCAGATATGCGGCGTGTTCAAAGTCAAGCAGCTTTGCCGCATTCTTCATCTCTGCGGTATACTGTTTGATAAGCGCCTCACGCTCTGCCTTGGTGTATTTTCTCTTTTTGCCCTTATCCTTGCCGGACGATATTTCCAGCACCGCCCTTACATCCTTTACTATAGTCTTTGGAGTGATGCCGTGTTCCTCGTTATATTTCATCTGAATCTCACGGCGGCGGTTGGTTTCGGTCACTGCCTTTTCCATACTGTCCGTAACCGTATCGGCATACATTATGACCTTGCCTTCGGCATTTCTTGCCGCCCTGCCTATAGTCTGTATAAGCGAGGTTTCGCTTCGTAAAAAGCCCTCTTTATCTGCGTCAAGTATAGCAACAAGCGATACCTCAGGCAAGTCAAGACCCTCACGCAGAAGATTTATTCCGACAAGCACATCAAAGACGTGCATACGCAGATCTCTTATTATCTCCATACGTTCGATAGAATCAATATCGTGGTGCATATAGCGTATCTTCACGCCGAGCTTTTCATAATAAGCCGTCAGATCCTCAGCCATTTTCTTTGTAAGCGTAGTGATAAGCACACACTCGCCCTTTTTGGTACGCTCGTTTATTTCGGAATAAAGATCCTCTATCTGTCCCGCAACAGGCTTTATCTCGATTATCGGATCAAGCAGACCTGTAGGTCGTATGACCTGCTCG
>ERZ780202.1364-NODE-1364-length-13538-cov-2.743900_pt1 | contig 13538 bp, 9 predicted proteins | sample MGYA00510978_ERZ780202 | MGnify/ENA primary metagenome ERZ780202 (study PRJEB29588, sample SAMEA2155689) | human gut metagenome | biome: human gut; feature: human-associated habitat; material: faeces | place: Denmark | collected 2008/2010 ...
TATATGGGTGCGATATTCGGAACAGTCAGCGTTAATTCGTTTAGCGCAATCACTCCTGCTATGTGGGAAGAATTTGTTGTAATCGGTATGGCAGGCCTTTTTGCATCTATCGTCAGAAGCCCGATTACAGGCATTGTTCTTGTTTTTGAGCTTACGGGTAATATGAATAATATTCTCCCGCTTGCAGTAGTAAGTTTAATAAGCTATGCAACCGCTAATTTTATAGGTGTTACTCCGTTTTATGAATACCTTTTTGAAAAAATTGTCAGCACCGACCACAAAAAGCCGAGCTTCTTTGAAACTGATGAAAAGGTGCTTGAAACGTATACTATTCCTGTCGGCAGTCCTGTTGCAAAAAAGAAAATTATGGATGTTGATTGGGGCAAGCACTGCGTTGTTGTAAGCGTTGAACGCAACGGTGTGTCAATCACGCCTAAGGGCGATACGGTTATTAAAGAAGGCGATGAAATAGTTGTTCTTGTAAGCCAGCGTCGCTTCTCACGTGATATAGAAAAGCTTGAACATATGATAAAGGGTTAAGATATGAGAATTAATCTTGAAAATGCTAAAGTTATAAAAACGGTTAAAGGTTTCGGTGGCTCTGCTTGCTGGTGGTCACCTCAAGTAAAGAGTGAAAAAACAGCACACGAGATTGCAAATCTTCTTTACGGCGATGACGGACTAAGAATGAATATTTACCGTTTTAACGTCGGCGGCGGATATGAAAAGGATAATTTGAGAATTGAAAATCCTTGGAGATATATTGAAAGCTTTATGAATAAGGACGGCTCATTTGATTATTCAAAGGATAAATACGCCGTCAATATGATGAAAAAATGCTTATCGCTCGGAAATATTGACACGCTCATATTTTTTGCCAATTCTCCGCATTTTACCCAAACGGTAACAGGGCAGACGAGCGGAGGATTTACGGAGCATTTTTCAAATCTTGATAAGTCAAAATACGAAGCTTTTGCAAAATATTTTATTGATATTGCAGAGCATTTTTCAGCCGAGGGATATCCCGTTAAATATATCAGCCCGATTAATGAACCGCAATGGAAATGGGGCGGTACGAGTGTTTGGCAGGAAGGATGCCATTATGAGGCGCAGGAGGTTTACGATTGCTTTTTAGCGTTTGCAAAAGAACTTGAAAAGCGCAATTCCTCTCTTAAATTATATGGGCCGGAAAGCGGTAACATTAAGGACCACACAAAAGAATATTATAATCTTTTATCATCAAATGAGATTATTATGAAATATCTTGACGTATTTGCTTATCATTCCTACGGCTCTGACGACAACGTTTCAGAAAAGGCTGAATTTGGCAAATGGGCAAAGGAAAATATTAAAACCCCACGTTTTGATATGAGTGAATGGTGTGAACTTCCATGCAAGAATGATACAAAATCTATTGAGTCGGCTCTGATTATGGCACGCATTATCGGTGAGGATTTGATTTATACGGGAGTAGACAGCTGGAGCGCATGGGTTTGCGCCAATCAATGGGATAACGCTGTGCGTGACGGCAAATGCTTTAGTGACGGTTTTATAGTTGCTAAGGATGATTTTTCCGATTATTATGTTGCAAAGCGTTACTATGCAATGGCTCATTTCTCAAAATGTATTCCTAATGGTTCAAAAAGCCTTGATATCGGCTTTAATACTTCTCGTGGCTTTTCGGTTTTTGCATTTGAAAGAGCAGACGGCAAAAAGGTGATTATAGCGGTCAATAACAGTAAAGCAAAAAGAACGATTGAATTTGACAAGGCTTTTGGTAAATGTTCGTTTATTGAGACAACACAGGCTTATGAGTTTGATAAAAGCGAAATGCAAAATGTTAAAAAACTTGTTATTAAGCCTAAGTCGCTTGTAAGCGTAATATTAAAATAATGCTTGACATATAAATGTATTTTTGATATAATAACACAGCTTTGGAAAACAAAGCAATCCTTGCTTGCGCAAAATGCGCAGGCCAAAAGACCAAAAGGAGGTGCTGAAGAATGGCATTAAAAAATTATGAAATCGTAATGGTTTTCTCTCTTGCAAACGGAGAAGAAGCAGTTGAGGTTTTAAAGCAGAAGTTTACTGATCTCATCGCAAAGCATGGCACTCTTGGCAATGTTGAGGAATGGGGTAAGCGCAAGCTTGCATACCCAATCAACTATGAAAACGATGGCTATTATATTGTTATCGATTTCACAAGTGACGAAGCATTCCCACAGGAGCTTGACCGTGTTATCAACATTACAGACGGCGTACTTCGTTCATTAATCGTTGCTAAGGGCGAATAATAGGAGGGGTTATAATGATCAATTCTGTTGTTCTTATGGGCAGATTAACTTATGAGCCGGAGCTTAAAACTACAACAAGCGGTCTTTCGGTTATTCGTTTCCAGATGGCTGTTGACAGAAATTATCAGTCACAGGGACAGGAAAGACAGGCTGACTTTATTGACGTAGTTGCTTGGCGCCAAACTGCTGAATTTATTTCTCGTTATTTCCACAAGGGTTCAATGATTGCTGTCGAGGGTTCAATCCAGACAAATAATTTCACAGACCGTGACGGTAATAAGAGAAAATCCGTAGAGGTTGTTGCTAATCAGGTTTCTTTTTGTGGCTCAAAGGCAGAAACTCAGGGTGCAAATCCTGCTTTTTCACAGCCGGCACCGAGCTACTCAACAGCTGATAATTCAGATTTTGAAGAAATCGTTGATGATGACGACGACTTACCATTTTAAAGGAGGAAACTAATTATGGCATATAACAGAGCCGGTGGTCCACGTAAGGGCCGCAAGAAGGTTTGCGTTTTTTGTGTAGAAAAGGTTGATGAAATCGACTACAAAGATGTTACAAGACTTAAGAGATTTGTATCTGAAAGATCAAAGATTCTTCCTCGCCGTGTAACAGGTACTTGCGCAAAGCATCAAAGAGAGCTTACTACTGCTATCAAGAGAGCAAGACATTTAGCTCTTCTCCCTTACACATCAGACTAATAAGCAGATAGCTTTTACTTAATATAAATTTTACGTATAAAAAGACCTTGAAAGTCAAAAACTTTCAAGGTCTTTTTTGTTATTCTTTTTTATTATCGTCGGTAATGCTTACCGCTTCATTTTCAAGTTTTTTGCTGAATTTTTGATATACAAATGAAATTATGATAAGTATAGCTCCGAATGCGAAGTAGGATAGAATTTTCCATGTTGATTCAAGCGATCTTGTATCAATAAAGCAAAGCTTTGCAAAGGTGCAAAGAATAATTGCAAGTCCGCTTGAACGGATAACCGTGTAGTTTTTCTTGAACCCCACAACAAGAAGAATAATTGATACAAGAATATAAATTGTGCTGATTATCGCACTTGAAAATTCTATATCGAATTGAGCCATAACGGTTGAGGTAATGAGTGCAAGAGCGCAAATTGATGTCATTAATGTAAACACCCAAGCACTTGCGGAGTGACGGTTTATCGCACTGCTTATGCATTTTGCAAAGAATATGCCGACTGCAATATTTACCGCTATAAGCAAAACTATATTGAATATTTTAGGCGATTGTGCACTTACCTGTTCCTGATAAAAATTGATTATATAGTCATATTCTTCAAGAATATTGAGCCTTATAAATGTAATCGGCATTAATAAAATTCCAATCACATCACTTAAAATGAGCGTAATTTTGCTTTTGAATATGCCGAATCGAAGTGTTGTTGCAATCACAAGTGCAAAGATTATTGCCACCGCTACATTCGTAAATTCGCTGAAATATTTAACACTCGGACTGTGGATGATTGTATTATAAATAAATTCAAGATAAGCAAACGTGGAAATGGCGGTAATTGCTTCTATAATTCTGTAAGGCGTATTGTCTTTTGCAGCGATTATGCCGAATAAATCGTAACTTAAAGCGGATATTAGAATTATTGTGAAGACGATAACCGCCAATAAAGACGAGTATCCGTTTGTTGAATTATAGTAAATTCCGAAAGCAAGTGACAGAAGTATACAGAAAAATCCTGCAATTTCGCTTATAAAAAGTCTCTTTTTAATTGAGAATATTGCAAGTATCGCACCCTCTATTGCCCAAGCTATAGGCGCATATTTTAAGCCGAACATATACGGTACAATCAGCATTGAAAACACAAGTGCGCTCAACGATGATATAATCGTTGCAAATTTCGAAGCGCTGTCTTTATTTTCGGATTTGTTGATTTTTGAAAACAGGATTATGTAAAGAAAAGCAAATACTAAAAATACAATTCCGACAACTCTGTTTGCCACCATACGCTCAAAGCAATGGTAAAGCGTAACGCCTATGCTTATTGCTCCTGTAACTGTGTTTAAACTAAGCAAAACAGTATCCTCTGTTTCAAGCTTTTTGTTTAAAATGATTTTGCCGCTCGGCATTGCAAGATAAATAATGAATGATACTATTGAAAAGACAGCGGAAAGAGGAAGAGCATAGGAATAGCCGCCGAGGTCTTTGAGCGCCCAAGCGCAAGCGCCGATACCGCCGACTGCCGTGATGTGCAATGCAAACGATATAAATTGCGCCGCATACCATTTTTTATTGTAAGTCATTATGAAAACAACTATAGCAAGCAGGCAAAAATATGCGCTTGATACAGGTAAAAACATATTGTCGCTTGCCGCTTTGCCAAAGCTGATTAAGTAAAGCACAACTACGGGCAGATAACCGCCGAGGGATGCGAATGTGCAAACAATTTGATTTTTCGTTTGCATTGAAAGCAGAATTGCCACAGCTGTAACTATGATGCATATTACAAATGTAAGCCTTGCCGAAAAAATGTCAAATGCAAAATATCCGGATGCAGTTGCCGCATATAAAACGGAAACACCGCCGCTTATCAGTGCAGTTGAAAAAACATTTTTTTCTTTTTTGTAAAATATTTCGCCGATTGTAACGAGTACACCGCCGAGAATGTATATAAGCAAGCATTTGAAAAGGTCAGACATATGAAGATAAGCGTATCTGCCCACAAGGATTATACCGATTATGAAAAGGAGAATACCCGCCTTGCTGAGCACGTTTAAGCCAATGAACGATTCAAGACTTTTTTGCTTTAGCGACGCATTTTTTTCTGTGTCACTCAGCGGTTCATCTTTCAGCCTTTCTCCGATTTTATTATTTGTTTGGCGGAGATTGTCGAATTGCTCGTTTGAATATTTTTCGAGATTTTCTCTTTTTTGCTCAAATTCTTTTTTCAAACTTAGAAATTTACTGAGTATCTCATCATATTCGCAGTCTGCCAGGGAGTTGATTGCCGCTATTGTTTCATCAAGGCTTTTTTCACAGCCCTTGCTGTATTCGTCAAGCCTGCTTTTTGTTGTATTCTCGCCCTTGTAATACATTTTGTCAATGTCTTTTTGAACACGTGTAAAGGCATTTAATTTTTCATTTGCAAGCTTTCTGAAAAGAGCACTTCTCGTATTTGAAAGGTCACCTTTTAGCTGCTCGTTTTCCTTTGAAAGAACAGAGTTTTTCTCTTTAATTTCTTTGACTTCACTGCTTAGGCTTTCGTTTTGCTTGATTATCGAGTCATTATCAATGGATTGTGCTTCATCCTTGAGCGATGATAAAATCGCTTCCTGCCGCTTGATAATGTCGTTTAAATTGTCTTTTCTATTTGTAGACATTTTCACCAAGCTCCTTTCCTACCTCGTATGCGTTAGAGGTGTTGTAGTCGTAAAAGTAAATTTTTCCTTTATCGTCTTTAAAAAATTCGCCGGGGCAAAATGATGTCAGATTAATGTTACTGATATCTTCATTGGATTTTAAACAAATTACAACTCTTCTTGTTTTATTGCCGAGATAACGCTCAACAATTTTTTTCGATACGTTTTTTTTGCTTGAATTGATATAATCTATTAATAAATCTTTGTCGCCGCTGTAATTTTCGTCGCCGAAAAGCAGGCTGTTATATTCGTAAAAATTATTATTAATTATCGAGGCGGTATCAATTTCGATATTTTCAATATATTTTTTGTCGCATTTTAAATAATTGATTTTTTCATTTGCGTAATAATGATTTTTACCTTTGGCTTTGAGCATAACAAAATCGGAATATGCGTCGCAATAAATAAGCACTTTTTTCTTTTTGCCTTCTTTGGTGATATATGTTGCATATTTTTGCTCGCAGGCGCTAACGTCAAATTCGTGATTGAGTGTGAATTCAAGCTTCTTATATATAGGTATAAATTCATTGTCGGCAAAAACTATTTTAGTACCGTTTTGCGAAATGTCGTCAATATTACTGTTTTGCGAGGAATTTTTTGAAATTAAAAACGATACTGCCACAACGAAAATAACAAAGCAAATCGCAACGACAAAAATATATTTTAAAGCTTTTTTCTGCTTTTTGTTTATGCTTTCTATTTGATTTTTCAGTTTGCTGTTTTCATTTTTTAAACTGTCAATTTCTTTTGAATCGTATTTCTGCTCAAAACCTAAGATTTCAGTCTTGTTAAGTTCAAGTATATCGCACAGCTTTATAAGTGTTTCAGGTCTCGGTGTTGCTTCGCCGTTTTCCCATTTTGATACGGCCTTGTTTGAAACGTTCAGCAAATCGCCAAGCTCTTTTTGTGATAAATTCTTTTGCTTTCGTGCAGTGCTGATGACTCTGCCAAGCATTTCACTGTCCATATCTATTCCTCCTTTGATATCTTTTCAATTCAATAATGACATATAAAAGCTCTAAAATCAATAGAAATTTGTTTATTTTGTAAAAATATCATTCTAATTTCGGTTCAATTATAAAAAAATAAGGCGATTGCCCAAACAGCAATCGCCTTAATATATGTTATTCGATATCTAATTTTTTTGTGCACTTTAAGCCTTTCATATCATCGCTGATTTTAACGCTTGCGCCGTTTTCAAGACGTGAACAGATATAATCAACCTTTGCTTTAAACGGCTTTTTAGAAGCATATTTGTCCTTGTCAAACCAATTAAACTCATAGTTTATATGTTTTGACAAGCCGATAAACAGAAGATTTCTTGCAATTTGAGATGTTGATATAACATATTCGTCATCAAATCTTATATCTCCAAAATATTTACTTCTTTCTTCTTCGCAAAGGGATTCAAATTTTTTAAAAGTACCTAAGCCGAGCTTCGCCTTAAGACACGCACCTTTGATATCGCTTTCATCAAAAGAGTCGAATTCGCTGAATCTCATGGGAATTAAGCGCACACCTTTAAGATAATTTTCTGTGTCGAGTTTGTAGTGCGGATTTTTTCCCTCATCAAAGCAAAGATAAAATGTTTTAGGATTTTGCTCTTTGCGTATGCGCTTAAAGGTCTTTGTTCTGTTTTCGGTCAGGTTTCCGCCTAAATAGTATAGGCAAATTTCCTGTTCGGTTTTCTTTTTGTCAATCTCGTTTTTCTCGATTTTTTCAAAAAGTTCTTTTGCGTTTTCATGTTTTGTGAAATCAACAGTAGATTTTTTAAGCGTTCTTATAAAATCGCAAAGCTCATTTGCAGTGGCGAAAGACGGTATGCTCTCGTCAATACCGAGTTCCTCGTCGCTGATAAATCTGTTGGCATCGAGAATAAACCTTGCAAGTTTTAAATCTGTGTTTTTGAAAATATTAATTATAGTATGATAATCGGAAATTACGCAATCGCAGGTGGAAGCAAAATCGTATAAATCATACTCGTTCGGCATTTTTTTAATGTGGTTAAATACGCTGAAATCGGGAGTGTACGGGAAAGTGTCAAGGCAAACAAAAAGCTCATATTTTTTGCTCAGTTCATTGTCAATAACCATAAGGTTAGCCATAAACTTTCTATAAGCGGTTATTGAACCTCTGCCGGAAGTTGCTTTGAATTGAGGAGTAAATAAAATTTTAATCTTGTCAGTGCTTGACGCAAAGTTTGTTGCGCCTGCCATATCAAAAGCAGGGGAGTCGGAAATAATTGCACTTGTCGGCAGCATCTCGCATCTGTACGCTTTTTCAAATGAGAGTCTGCTTTCGTTTGTGAGATATATGCTTGCCTTTGGCATTATTATGCTCTTTTGCACAGTTGCAAATTCAAAACATTCCCTCTCTTTTTTTCTTGTCATTTTGGCACTGATATTGTCCGTTTGTAAATTGAAATATTTTTGGTTATTCTTTGCAGCAAAGTAATATTCAAGTCCGCAGTCGGAAAAAATGTATTCAGCCTCGCTTAATGATTTTAAATATTTTTCATCATCTCTTGTTATGATTTGAATATCGCTCAAATTATAACGCTTGAGTCTTTCTTCGCTTTCTTTAATATTGCCGCTGTTTACGGTAATGAGCTGCTCATAATCGTTTTTTTCTGCTTTGATATATTTAATCATTGCAAGCATTGATGACGGCACGGCATGCTCCTGTGCGGTAACATAAAGAATTTCTTTTTTTATTGATGATTCTTTTCTTAATTTATTGTATTTTTTATCTTTATCGTTTGATTCTTCTTTGATTTTATCAAATGCCTTGAACTCAAATGCTCTTGGCACCTCGTTTTCACTCGTTAGCTTTTGAACATAAGCGTCTTGCTCCTCCTTGCTCATATCCTTGCACTTTGCAACAAAGTCCAAAAGTGCCTCACGTGAGGAATAGAAGCCGAAAAGCTTGTTGAGTCTGTCAGGAAGGTTGTATTCAATATATTTATTTTTCTTGAAATTCGGAAAATGTTCCTCAAGATAATCAAAAAGAGTATTGATAAGTTTAACCTTTAATTCAAAGCTTTCCTCGCCGTAAACTGTGAGAAGCTGCTCAAATCTATAAAAGAAATGGCGCACGGTTATATATTCAATCTCGTTTTTGTATAAATCAAAGCATTCACGTTCTTTGAGATTGTTTATTAAAAAATCAATTGCCTTTGAAATATCAATTGTTGACTCTGTAAACTTGCTTAAAAATCCTACCTGAACGGAATAATTATAGAAAAAATCATTGATAACGCCTATTGATTTTGCCTTGGTTGCAAGAATAAATGAAACAGGCAAATCCTCAAATCTGATTTTGTCAGGAAATTCAATTCCTTCAAAAAGCTCTTTTTTTATAAATTTATTCCATGGAAAAGGGGATAGCTTTAAAAGTTCATACGGTTTTTCGCTTACTCTGAAATTCTGATTGTAGTGAGCGGTGAGATTGCCGATTTTTTCACCCGATTCGGCATTAACGTCATATCTGCTGAAAAGGACTAAATCGTTATCGTCTTTTGTGGCTTTATTGTATAATTCTTCACAGGCATTAGGCTCAACACAGTCGTCTGAGTCAACAAACCAAAGATATTGACCGCTTGATTTTGTTACGCCGAAGTTTCTTGCGTGGCTGACGCCTTTATTCTCGGTATTATAAACATAAACCTTATTTGGATGTAAAGCCTGATACTCCTTTAATATTTGAAAGCTATTGTCGGTACTGCCGTCATTTACGGCAATGATTTCAATTTCGTTTAGCGTTTGCGCCAAAAGTGAATCAATGCAGTTTTTTAAATATTCAGATGTATTATAAACCGGAACAATAATGCTTACCTTGCAAGCTGTCATTTTTATACCCTCTTTTTTAAACTGTTTATATATTATATAATAGTAATATAATAACAATATTATTGTGCTATTTCAAGCGAAAATATCAATTTCACATAATAATTATAACAATGTGATAAGCATTTACGAGATTGTTAAAAATGTAACAAACGTTCAAAAATCGACAAAAAGTTGCACAAAAATATTGTTAAAAAAATAACACATTTATCAAACTCACTAAAATTGTGCATTTTCTCTTGAAAAATAAAGTATAATGGATTATTATATACAAGATGATATTGTTAAAAAAATAACAATATCAAGTAAAACAAGTTTATTCATTATTCAAATTATATTTGGAGGTAGTCAATATGGCAAAAGAAATTATCGACAGCGTTGAAAAGCTTGAAGAGGAGCTTGCAAGAGTTCGTGAGGCTCAGCGTAAATTTTCTACCTATACTCAGGAGCAGGTAGATAAAATTTTCCTCGCTGCCGCAAAGGCTGCAAATATGGCAAGAATTCCGCTTGCTAAAATGGCGGTAGAAGAAACAGGAATGGGCGTGGTTGAAGATAAAATTATCAAAAACCACTACGCAGCAGAGTATATCTATAATAAGTATAAGAACACAAAGACCTGCGGTGTTATTGATGAGAATAAGGCTTACGGCACAAAGCGCATTGCAGAGCCTCTCGGCGTTGTTTGCGCAGTTATTCCTACAACTAACCCTACATCAACTGCTATTTTTAAAACCCTTATTTCTCTTAAAACGAGAAACGGTATCATTATTTCGCCGCACCCAAGAGCTAAGAAGTCAACAGCAGCTGCCGCTAAGATTGTTCTTGACGCAGCAGTAGCAGCAGGTGCTCCGGAAAATATTATTTCTTGGATTGACGCTCCTTCACTTGAAATGACAAATCTTCTTATGAAAGAGGCGGATATTATCCTTGCAACGGGCGGTCCGGGAATGGTTAAGGCAGCTTATTCAAGCGGCAAGCCGGCACTCGGTGTAGGCGCAGGTAATACCCCTGCTATTATTGATAAGAGTGCAGATATTCTTAAGGCTGTAAACTCAATCATTCATTCTAAGACATTTGATAACGGTATGATTTGCGCATCTGAGCAGTCAACTATCGTTGATAAAACAATTTATAAAGAAGTACGTAAGGAATTTGAATACAGAGGCTGTTATTTCCTTAAAAAGGATGAGCTTGATAAGGTTCGTAAAACCATTATCATTAACGGCGCTCTTAATGCTAAAATCGTTGGCCAGAAGCCTGTAACAATTGCGGCGCTTGCAGGTGTTAAAATTCCTGAGGATACAAAGGTCCTTATCGGTGAAGTTGACTCTGTTGATATCAGTGAGGAATTTGCACACGAGAAGCTTTCTCCTGTACTTGCTATGTATAAGAGTGAAAACTTTGAGGATGCACTTGCTAAGGCTGAACAGCTTATTGCAGACGGCGGCTACGGTCACACATCTTCAATCTATATTAACGAGATTACCGAAACTCAAAAACTTGCAGAATTTGAAGCACGTATGAAAACCTGCCGTATTCTTGTTAACACTCCTTCTTCATTCGGCGGTATCGGCGACCTTTACAACTTCAAACTTGTTCCGTCCCTGACTCTGGGCTGCGGTTCCTGGGGTGGCAACTCCGTATCTGAGAACGTAGGTGTGAAACATCTTATCAACATCAAGACCGTTGCTGAAAGGAGAGAAAATATGCTTTGGTTCCGTGCCCCTGAAAAGGTGTATTTTAAGAAGGGCTGTCTGCCTGTTGCTTTAAATGAATTAAAAACGGTTATGGGAAAGAAACGCGTCTTTATCGTAACCGACCAGTTCTTATATAAAAACGGCTATACAAAATGTGTCACAGATAAACTCGATGAAATGGGTATTGTGCATACCACATTTTACGATGTAGCCCCGGATCCGACACTTGCCTGCGCACAAGAGGGTGCAAAAGCCATGCGTCTGTTTGAGCCGGACTGCATTATCGCTATCGGCGGCGGTTCTGCTATGGATGCCGGTAAGATTATGTGGGTAATGTATGAACATCCGGAAGCTGATTTCATGGATATGGCAATGCGCTTTATGGATATCCGCAAACGTATTTACACCTTCCCGAAAATGGGCGAAAAGGCTTATTTTATCGCCGTTCCGACATCTTCCGGTACAGGTTCCGAGGTAACACCTTTTGCTATTATTACTGATAAGACTACAGGTATCAAATGGCCTCTGGCTGATTATGAATTAATGCCTGACATGGCTATTGTTGATACAGATAATATGATGAGCGCACCTAAGGGACTGACCTGTGCTTCCGGTATCGACGTTATGACTCATGCACTTGAAGCCTATGCTTCCATGATGGCATCTGATTATACAGATGGTCTTGCATTAAATGCAATCAAACTGGTATTTAACTATCTGCCACGTGCATACAAAGATGGTTCTGATGTAGAAGCAAGACAGCATATGGCAAATGCTTCCTGCATGGCTGGTATGGCTTTCGCAAATGCTTTCCTTGGCGTAAACCACTCTCTTGCTCATAAGCTGGGAGCTTTCCATCACCTTCCACATGGTATTGCAAATGCTCTGGTTCTGCTTCATGTTCTGCGCTATAATGCAGCCGAAGTTCCGGCTAAGATGGGTACCTTCCCACAGTATCAGTATCCTCACACACTTGCACGTTACGCTGAGATTGGCCGTTCTGTAGGTCTGACAGGCAAGAACGACAGCGAAGTATTTGAGAAGCTTCTCCAGAAACTGCAGGAACTGATGGATACTATCGAGATCAAACATACGATCAAAGAATACGGCGTAGACGAGAAATACTTCCTCGAAACTCTGGACGAAATGACCGAACAGGCATTCAACGACCAGTGTACAGGAGCTAACCCAAGATATCCACTTATGAGTGAGATGAAAGAAATCTACCTGAAATGCTATTATGGAAAATAAAAAAGGCGTAAATATAATATCCATGAGTTTTTGTTTGTAGATTGGATAATGTATTGAGCATAGGAAAAGTGCAGCGTTTGACGTTGCACTTTTTCTTGTGTCAAAATATTGATAAAAAAATAACAATAAATATGCAGGATGAAAAATAGTGAAAAAAATATCAAAAACTATTTAAAAATCTGATAATAAGGTATATAATACAGATAACAAGAAGGAAGGGGCCAAAGATTCAATAAAAAGGAGGAATCTGTATGAAGCTCGAAAAGAAGAATTTGATCGTAGAGAGACCTTACAAATCAGTTTATAAGACCGAGGAGGGTGTTGTTAAAATATTTGTAACAGATCATCCAAAGTCAGCAGTATTTAATGAAGCATTGAACACTGTGAAAGTTGAAGAAACAGGATTGGATATTCCGAAACTAAAAGAGGTAACTCAGATTAATGGAGAATGGGCACTGCTCATTGAGAACAGAGAAGGAAAAACTTTGGAAGAGATGATGAAAGTTGACCGTGCCAATCTTGAAAAATACATGTCAGATTTTGTAGATCTTCAGCTTAAAGTACAGAGCAAAACGGCCACAACATTACCGAAATTAAAAGATAAACTCGCAAATAAGATAAGAAATCTGAAAGTTTTGGATGCAACAGAGCGTTATGAACTTTTGACTAGATTGGAATCTATGCCGAGACATACAAAATTGTGTCATGGTGATTTTAATCCAAGTAACGTAATTGTTGAAAAGAACGGAAAGATGACAGTGATCGACTGGGCACATGCTTCACAGGGAAATGCAAGTGCAGATGCTGCAATGACATATCTGTTATTTGCATTACATGATCAGGAAAGTGCAGATCTTTATCTTAAGTTATTCTGCAAGAAGAGTGACACAGCAAGACAGTATGTAGAACAATGGCTGCCAATCGTAGCTGCTGCAGAGCTTGGGAAAGATATCCGTCTGGAAAAAGACTTCTTGATGAAATGGATCGATGTTATGGAGTATGAATAGATGATATTAATACAGGAAAGGTGTTGCCGCTAATTTCTACCGTGT
>ERZ780202.1365-NODE-1365-length-13534-cov-3.472290_pt1 | contig 13534 bp, 11 predicted proteins | sample MGYA00510978_ERZ780202 | MGnify/ENA primary metagenome ERZ780202 (study PRJEB29588, sample SAMEA2155689) | human gut metagenome | biome: human gut; feature: human-associated habitat; material: faeces | place: Denmark | collected 2008/2010 ...
AGTAAGCAATAAAAATCCAATAGCTATAACGGGCATCGGTGTGAAAATCGATGCCCGTTTTTTATGGTGCGTGAGGTATGTGGCAAGTGGTGTTTACGGGAATGGAAATAATCGGTGTTGCGGTATGCTTTAGGTTAGTGAAAATTTACATTATTCGTGCGGTTGCAACGGCTATTTTGAATATTTTCTGAAAATTAATCGCAAAAGTCTTAACATTTGCTGTGATTTGTGCTATACTTAAAACATGGTATACTCTGTAACCGGAGAATATATCGTTACCTTAAACGGTAATAATAAAGTAAACGACACACCTTAAAAGGACGTAAATATGAGCAAAAACAAAACTCAGTATCTTAATGCCGACACAGAGCTTGAAGAGCTTCCTGCCGGCACTAAGACAAAGAAAAAGAAAAATAAGCCCAATAAAGCGGCAAATACCGTAAAGCATGTATTCGGCGTTATAGGAACTACGCTTCTAAGCTTGTTTATGATAGTTATCATTACCTGCTGTATAGTAGCGGTAACGCTGACGGTTTACATCATGCAGTTTGCGGACAGCGCATTTGATGTCGACCTTAAAAATGTTGACCTGAGCTACACAAGTTTTCTGTATGCAAAGAACAGCGCAGGCGAACAGGTTGAGATAAAACGTCTGTCAGGCGACGAAAACCGTATCTGGGTAGACATGGAGCAGATACCGAAGCATACCCAGGACGCATTCACGGCAGTAGAGGACAAGCGTTTCTATGAGCATGACGGCGTTGACTGGAAGAGAACGGTGCGTGTAACCGTATCGACCCTGTTCAACGGCTACGGCGAGGGCGGTTCGACCATAACACAGCAGCTTGTAAAGAATATCACGGGTGATGACAGGGTAACTCCCGAGCGTAAGATAAGAGAGATATTCAGAGCGCTGAACCTCGAACAGCAGTACACAAAGATTGATATACTCGAGGCATATCTGAACCGTGTTCCGCTGGGCGGTACGGTTTACGGTGTCGGATCGGCGGCTTACTATTATTTCGGTAAGACGGTTGATCAGCTGACTATAGCGGAAAGTGCGATACTTGCCGGTATGACACGTTCTCCGAGCGTACTGAACCCGTATGCAAATCTTCAGAGGTCAAAGGAACGACAGCTGTATGCACTTAAATGTATGTATGATCAGGGTCTTATCACAACCGATGAATATGAAGCGGCAAAGGTAGAACAGGTAAAGTTCAGACTTATCGTTGAGGGTGACGCTTACGGCTATAAGGATCCAAGATATGATGAGTATTACGGAAACAATGCAAATCAGGACGACAACAGCGATCAGTATGACGACAACGATACTTACGAGGCTTACCGTTGGAACGAGTACGAGATATCGCAGAACTGGTATGTTGACGCAGCTATAGAACAGGTTATCGAGGATATAGGAAAAGCCAAGGGTATGACTTACTCCGAGGCAAAGGCGGATCTTTACAAGGGCGGCTACAAGATATATCTCAATATGGATATGGATATCCAGGATAAACTTGAAACGTTTTTCAAGGATCCGAACAACTTCTTCTACAGCTATGATAAGACAGCAATAGAGGAAAACTGTGCGCAGGCGGCATTTGTGCTTACCGACTACAGGGGCAATGTTGTAGCGCTAGCCGGCGGTATCGGTGATAAGCCCGGTGACGGCTGTTTCAACAGAGCAACACAGGCTATATTGCCTATCGGTTCTACTATGAAACCTATCTCGGTTTACGGTCAGGCGATAGACAAGGATATCATCAGCTATTCGTCAATGATATTCGACAGATGTATCACGCTCCCGGACGGTTCAAGCTGGCCCAGTAACTTTGAGGGCGACTATGGCTCAGGAGGATATATACCTGCGTGGTACGCAGTGCAGCAGTCTAAGAATACAACCGCTGTTAGAATGGCTCAGGTACTTGGTATTGATACCTGTTTCAACTTCCTTACGGACAAGCTTAATGTAACAACGCTTGATTATACTAATGATAAGGCTTATTCACCCATTGCACTCGGACAGCTTACGCAGGGCATGACGCTGCTTGAGCTTGCCGGTGCATATCAGATATTCGGTTCAGGCGGTATGTATTATACTCCCAAGCTCTACAACCTTATCACAGACTACAACGATAATGTGGTTATCGAGCAGGAACCGCTCGGTGACAGGGTAATGGGCAGTGACAGCGCTTATATTACTAACAGACTGCTCAAGGCGGTTACCGATACAACCAACGGTTCCGGTCGTTATGCGAAGATTGACGGAATAGAGGTTGTCGGCAAGACAGGTACTTCAAACGATGAACGTGTACTTGCGTTCGCAGGACTTACAGCCGACTACTGCGGCGTTATAAGACTTGGATTTGACGATAACAAGAACATCGGCACAACGAATTATATTTATCTTGCACAGGTATGGCATAACTTTATGGTGAACGTTGTGAACGAGGATTCCACAAAGACCTTTGCAAAGGATTCAAACGTAGTCGAAAAGAAATACTGTACCGAAACAGGACTTCTTGCAACGTCCAAATGCAAGAATACCGCTGTGGGTTATTACAAGGCGGATACGCTGCCCAAGACCTGCGATTCCACGCATAAAGACGGCGAGTATGTAAAAAAGCACGGCGGTGAAACACTGCTTGTACCCGAATGGTATACAAAGCAGGACGATAACACGAGCGATACAAGCAGTACAAGCTCGAACCGATAAAGAACAACAGATGACAGCGGCTCTACAAAAGCCGCTGTTTTGATGAAAGGATATTTTATGACATTCAGACTTACGGCACCCTGCCACTTCGGACTTGAAAAGACGCTATCGTTTGAGGTGCGTAAAATAGGCGGCGAGGATATAGCGGTATCGGACGGACGTGTTACGTTCACGGGTGACGAACGTGTGCTTATAAGAGCAAATATGTGCCTGTCGACCGCAGAGCGTGTGGGAATACTGCTCTCCGAGTTCAAGGCAAGGACTTTTGAAGAACTGTTTCAGGGAGTAAAGGCTATTCCGATTGAAAAGTATGTAGGCAAGTTTGACAAGTTTCCGATAAAGGGGTTCAGCTTAAATTCAAAGCTGACAAGCGTTCCTGCCTGCCAGAAGATAATCAAGAAGGCTATGGTCGAGCGAATGAAGAGCGTTTACAAAATCGGCTATTTTCAGGAAACTGATGCGCTGTTTCAGTTCCGCTTCTCGATAATGAAGGATAACGTTACAATTACGCTTGATACATCGGGGGATGGGCTTCACAAGAGAGGCTACCGTCGTTTCTCAAATGCCGCACCTATAAAGGAAACACTCGCGGCGGGAATCGCCGACCTTGCAAGGATAAGAGACAACGATATTGTCTGCGACCCGTTCTGCGGAAGCGGAACACTGCTTATCGAGAGCGCACTCAAGGCGCTGAATATTCCGCCTTGCCTTGACAGGGAATTTACTGCTATGCAGTGGGAGTTCCTGCCTAAAGAGATGTGGGACGAGGAAAGAGAAGCGCTCAGAGCGAACATCAGAAAGCCTGAAAATTTCAAGCTGTACGGCTTTGATATAGATCCCGAAGCCGTAAGACTTACCCGTGACAACGCATTAAAGGCGGGCGTGGGTGAATATATTGAGGTTAAGCAGCGTGATGTTGCGGATTTTACATATCCGGAGGGCTGTACCGCCTTGCTTTGCAATCCACCTTATGGCGAGCGTATGCTTGACGAAGAACAGGCGCACGAGCTGTATAAGGAGATGGGCAAAAGATTGCTCCCGACAGACGGCAGGAGATTATTTGTAATTACTCCCGACGTGGAGTTTGAGGAACTGTTCGGAAAGAAAGCGGACAAGAACAGAAAGCTGTATAACGGTATGCTTATGTGCAGACTGTACAGCTATTTCAAAGGTTGATAGAAAAATGATGGCGGATATAGCGTTATATATCCGCTTTTGCTTTGTGCAACAGCAAAAAACTGTAAACTAAAACGTGTAAAAATTTACATTCATTTTGTGTAATGTCACAAAAAACTCTGTCGTAAAAGCTAAAAATAGGTATTATTGTTGACTTTATCGCCGAAATAATGTAAAATTAACAAGTAAGGATTAACAACGAAGGAGTGGATCTCTGTGGAGAACGTATTTTTTGCACGTCAGCCCATACTCGATGTGAATAACAATACATACGGGTATGAACTGCTTTACAGAAATCAGCCCGGAGTCAACGCATATACGGGAAACAACGGTGATGTGAGCACCGCAGACGTTATCAATAACGCATTCTTTGTCGATAACATAACAAGCGTCCTCGGCGGAAAGAAAGCGTTTGTCAATTTCACGGGCAACCTCATAAAAAGAGGTGTGCCTAAGATGATTTCAAGTGATATTCTTGTAGTTGAGCTGCTGGAAAGCGTCATGGCAGACGCAGAAATAATAAGGCGCTGTATAGAGCTTAAAAAGATGGGGTATATCCTTGCTCTTGACGACTACGAATACGGCGAGAACACAAAGGCATTGTTTGAACTTGCGGATATAGTAAAGCTTGACTTCCACACCTCACGGGAAGCAGTGGAACGCACAGCGGAAAAGTGTATTACATATAATAAGATAATGCTTGCCGAAAAGGTAGAAACACAGCTTGAGGTGGAATATGCCAAAAGGCTCGGCTGTACATATATGCAGGGTTACTTCTTTGCAAAGCCTCTGCTTGTGACGCACAGAACAAACACGCCAATGGCAAAGACATTTCTGCACATACTCGGACTTGTTTATTCGCCTGAGCCTGACTATGAGGAGATAGCGGCAGTAATTTCGACAGACGTTGTGCTGACGATAAGACTGCTGAGGCTTATAAACGTAATGTACGGCAATACGGGCAACAAGATATCTACCATTCATCAGGCGCTTGTTCTGCTTGGTTTTGAAAAGCTCAAGGAATGGATATATCTTGTCGGACTTCAGCGTTTGCAGAAAGATACTCCCGACGAGCTGATACTGCTTGCACTGTTCAGGGCAAAATTCTGTGAGAGCATCTCAAAGGTAATGCCGGGTCAGTATATTCACAGAAAAGAAATGTATCTGATGGGACTTATGTCGATCGTTGCAGGTACTACGGATGAACGCGATATCGGAAACGTAATGAAAGAACTGCCTGTAACCGATGAGATAAAGAACGGTCTGCTCGGTGCGGACGGACTTTTCGGAGATGTGTTCAGGCTGGTAGTGGATTATGAACACGCGAACTGGGATAAAGTCGAGGAGTTTGTAAAGAAATACAACGTTGACGCACAACAGCTTGCGAACGAATATGTACAGTGCGTCAGATTCATGCAACAATTTTATATAGGGTGAAACGAAGATTAACTTTTTTACAATACAAAAACTTTTCTATAACGGAGTGATAACATGGCTGAAAATAAATGTGCCGCAAGACTCGAGCCTTCAAGCAGGGATATGAGCGAGCTGAAAAACCGCTTCAAGCCGGGTTATGACTGGGAAGCGATATGCTCTACCATGCTTGAACATCTTATGTGCGGAGTTGCTATATATGAGCTTTGCCCCGACAGAGTAAGGTCGCTTTATTTCAACAAGAAATATTATGAGATGGTGGGCTATACCGAAGAGCAGTATGAACAATATGCAGACAGCGTTACCTCGTCGCTTTACGGAGATTCGGCAGAGATGATTTTTGAAAAAGCCGGACGCTCGGTAAAGACCGGAGAAACCTTTTATGCGGAATGTAAGGGCAGACGCTTTGACGGCAGTGATATATGGGTGCTTGTCAAAGCAAAGCTGGTTGATTTTATAGAAAGCGAACATCCTGTATTTCTTGCAATAGTGCAGGATATAACCAACAGGAAGCAGGCAGAATATGAAAACGCGGTAAATCTTGAGCGTTATCGTATACTTGAGGCAACTTCAAATGCAGTCACATTTGAATATGATATTCCCGATGATATAATGACGTTTTCGTACAGCGGAGGTAGGGCGGATTTGGCAAACCGCTCCATAAGCAACTATGCGGAGGTTTCAAAACGTACAAAGATTGTATATCCGGATGATGCGGCAAAGTTCTATGCGGCGCTGAAAAAAGCGGGCAAAAAGCCTGTAAGCTGTATGACGCTCGATTACAGATCCACGATAATAGATCAGAACAGCTACCGCTGGGTAAGGACGTGTTATTCAAGTGTAGCGGATGCCAGCGGAAAGGTAATAAAAGTTCTCGGAAGGACACAGGATATAGACGATGAAAAGCGTGAGCATCAGAGAATGACTCAGCTTGTCGAAATCGACAGTACAACGAGACTGCTCAATAAGCTTGCAACAACAAATCACATACAGCGGCTTATCGGTGAAAAGACCAGTGCTAAGAGTTTCTTTATAATGATCGATATTGACGATTTCAAGGCTTTCAACGATACTTACGGACACAGTTTCGGCGACGAGGTGCTGAGAGCTGTCGGCAAGACGCTTTCGACAAAATTTCGCAATAACATTATAGGAAGATTCGGCGGCGATGAGTTCATTGTTTTTGCGAGAGCTGTCAGCGAGTCGGTTGTCGTGGATAAATTCGAGGATTTTCTGAAGATAGTCGGCGCAACGGAAATAGGCGGAAAGCAGTACGAGATAAAGTGCAGTATTGGTATTGCCTGGAGCGATAGAAGCGATATTGATTATTCACGGTATTTTGACGAAGCCGATGAACAGCTCTATAAGGCTAAAAAGGCGGGAAAATGCCGTATATGTCATAAGAAAATTGATTAAAATTACCGAAAACAGCGAAAAACGGCTTGTTTACGGTAAAATATCGTAATTTTGCTTGACAAAGGGCATAATCTGTGATATACTTACTTAAAGTAGAATATGGTAGGCTAAAGACTGAGTTCATCTCGGTCTTTAGCTTATATATAGGGCTTTTTACGGCTCTTGTCTGAAAGGAGGCTTTCAAAGTGCCGAAAGAAAAAGGCGGCAAGAAAAATCAGGCTGAAACGGTCGAGCGGCTTACCGAGCAGAAAGTTCTGCCGATAATCGAGAGATACGGCTATGAGCTGTGGGACGTTATCTTTGAAAAAGAAGGTGCGATGTGGTATCTCAAGGTGCTGTTTGACAAAGTGGACGGCGGTATAGACGATGCCGAGTGCGAGGAGATAACAGAACCGCTGAACAAGGCAGTCGACACACTGCCGTGTATCGACCTTGTAGATGTGTTCGAGGTGGGCTCACCCGGACTTGACAGACAGCTGAGAAAGCCTTTCCACTTTGTGAAGATGAAGGGTGAACGCATTAAGGTAACAGTGCGTGACGAAAACGGCAAGACGGCTTATTATGCAGGCGTTCTTGCAGACTATGATGAAAATTCGGGCGAGTTTACTCTACAGACAGATGACGGCGATATGAGGTTCAATGCCGCAAAGTGCAGAAGAATAGCCCTTGACGCATAAAAATAATTAACGGAGGAATTATTAAAAATGGCTAACAGCAACACAACGGAGCTTTTTGAGGCTCTGACATTGCTTGCAAAGGAAAAAGGGATCGATCCCGCTGTACTTATAGATAAGATACAGACGGCGCTTGTTATTGCAATCAAGAAGGAATATCCCAGAAGCGAGAATATCAAGTTTGATATCGACATCGAAAAAGGCAAGTTTGACGTGGCTATCCAAAAGGAAGTTGCCGCAGAGGTCGAGGACGATGCAAACCAGATCTCGATGGAAGAGGCAAAGACCCACACCCGCAGAAAGCTGGATTACGGCGATATAGTAGCGATAAAGCTGGATACGCAGCATTTTGGCAGAATTGCCGCACAGACGGCAAAGCAGGTCATAAAGCAGGGACTTAAGGAGATAGAGCGTGAACAGCTCGTTGCACAGTGGGGCGGACTTCAGGACGAAGCGGTTACTGTCACTGTACTCAAGACAGAGCCCAGAACAGGCAACGCAACGGTAAACCTCAACGGTAACGAAGTGCCGCTGTTCAGAAGCGAACAGATACCCGGCGAAGTACTTAAGCCCGGCGATATGGTAAAGGTTTATGTTTCCGGCGTTTCTGCAACGGATCACAGACCTACACTCAAGATCTCAAGAGTAAACAAGGAGCTTGTTAAGCGCCTGTTTGAGAGCGAAGTACCCGAAATATATGACGGTACTGGTGAGATAAAGGCTATCAGCCGTGAAGCGGGTTCACGTTCAAAGATCGCCGTTATCAGCAATAACCCCGACGTTGACGCACTCGGCGCCTGCATAGGACCCGGCAGACAGCGTATCAGCAAGGTATGTGCCGAGCTTGGCGGAGAGAAGATGGATGTTGTATTCTACAGCGAAAAGCCTGAGGAATTCATTGCACAGGCGCTCAAGCCCAGTGATGTTATCAGAGTGGAGATACCCGACCCCGAGGTTAAGGCATGCACGGCTATAGTTCCCGATAATCAGCTTTCGCTTGCTATCGGCAACAAGGGTCAGAATGCAAAGCTTGCCGCAAAGCTCACCGGCTTCAAGATAGATATACGTCCCGAAAGCGGTTTCTATGAGGGAATAGAGAGCAAGCAGAAAAAGGCTGAGGAAGAGGAAGCTTCCGCAGAGAAATAATTCATTTTCCGTGAAAGGATGAGTCGCTTTGGCAGTAAAAAAGACACCGATGAGAAAATGTGCAGGCTGTGACGAAATGAAAGACAAGAAACAGCTTGTCAGAGTAGTTCATACGCCGGAGGGAGAATTTATGCTCGATTTTACGGGCAAGAAATCAGGACGCGGTGTATATGTCTGCAAGAGCCGCAGCTGTCTTGAGGCGGCACAGAAGAAAAGAGGGCTTGAACGTTCTCTTAAATGCGCCGTACCGCAGGAGATATATCTTGAACTGCTGAAAAGTATTGAAGAAAGCGATGGTGAGTAACGGCAATGAATTTTCTCAGTACGCTCGGACTTTGCAGAAAGTCGGGAAAGCTCATACACGGTTTCGACCCTGTATGCGATGAACTTAAAAACCCGAAATCAAAGATAGCCGGCGTGGTTATCGCAAAGGACGTATCGGAAAAAACGCAGAAGGAAATGCGCTTTTTCTGCGATAAGTACGAAACAATGCTTTATGTGTGCGAAAATACGATGGACGAGATCAAAAACGTTATCGGAAAGCGCACAGGAGTACTTGCCGTTCTCGATGAGGGCTTATACCAAAGCCTTACAGGGAAATAAGCGGTAGATCCGATTTATATATACAATTTTAAATTTGACCAAAAAGGGGATCAGTGAATGGATAAAAAATATCGTGTAAACGATCTGGCAAAAGACCTTAATGTTTCGACAAACGACATTACAGAAGTTGTACAGGAATATTTCGGCGTACAGAAGAAATCTCAGGCTTCGCTTTCCGAAGAAGAGCTTTCTGTTGTACTTGAAAAGTATTCGCAGGGCAACCAGGTGAACAATTTCAATTCTTATTTTGCGTCGGCAAGCAAGCCCAAGACTGAAAAGAAGGAAGAAAAGCCTGTAAAGAAGGTCGAAAAGAAATCCGAACCTAAGAAGGAAGCGGCAAAGGCTGATGATAAGACAGTAAAAACAGAAAAAGCCGAAGCAGCACAGGCTAAGTCCGCAGAAGTAAAGGCAGAGCCTAAGGCTGAGGCAAAGGCAGAAGTCAAGGCTGAAGCAAAGGCAGAAGTCAAGGCTGAAGCAAAGGCGGAAGTCAAGGCTGAGGCAAAGTCCGAAATAAAGGCAGAGCCCAAGGCCGAAACAAAGCCTGAAGCAAAGAATGACAAGCCTGCCGACAGAAAGCCCGCAAATGACCGTAACGACAGAAAGCCTTACGGCGACAGAAACGGTGATCGCAGCGGTAACCGTAATGACAGACAGTTCGGCGATAGGAAGCCTTACGGTGACAGAAACAACGACCGCAGCGACAGACAGTTCGGCGACCGTAACAATGACAGAAGAAACGATAACAGAAACGGCTACCAGGGCAGAAACGACCGCAGAGATTCAAAGCCTGCACAGCAGACCGCTCCCGCACAGCCGGTTATCGACCTTGCGAATATCAAGACGAACGCACCTCCGACAAAGCACGTCAAGGGTGAAGCTGTACAGAGAGGCGAGCAGGTCACAAAGCACGTTGATACAAGAGGCAGCTATGTAAACCTTGATAAGTACAATGAGAAGTACGAAACAATTGCGTCTACAGAGGGCGGAAACAGAAGACAGAACGACGCTTACACAAAGAAGCAGAAGATAAGCCAGAAGTCCCAGAAGGGCAAACAGCAGTTCAGCAAGAAGAAGGAAACCGAGGCTCAGAAGCTGAAGCGTCTTGAGCTTGAAAAGGCAAGAAAGAAACAGCTTGAGATCCAGGTTCCCGATGAGATAGTCGTATCTGAGCTTGCGTCACGTCTTAAGGTTACAGCCGCAGACGTTATAAAGAAGCTGTTCAGTCTGGGCGTAATGGTTACGATAAACCAGTCCGTAGACTATGATACGGCTTGTATCGTAGCCGAGGAGTTCGGTGCAAAGGTAACCAAGGAAGTAGTAGTTTCTATCGAAGAACGTCTGTTTGAAGAAGTTGAAGATACAGACGAGAACTTACAGCCCCGTTCACCTGTCGTTGTTGTTATGGGACACGTTGACCATGGTAAAACATCGCTTCTTGACAGAATAAGAAACGCAAACGTTACCGCAGGCGAGGCAGGCGGTATCACACAGCACATCGGTGCTTACAGAGTAAAGGCAGGCGGCAGGGATATCACATTCCTTGATACACCCGGACACGAAGCGTTTACCGCTATGCGTGCAAGAGGTGCGCTTGCTACAGATATTGCAATACTCGTTGTTGCGGCTGATGACGGTATCATGCCTCAGACGGTAGAAGCAATCAACCACGCAAAAGCGGCAAATCTTTCGATCATCGTTGCAATAAACAAGATGGATAAGCCGGCGGCTAACCCCGATAAGGTAAAGCAGGAGCTTACCGAGCACGGTCTTGTATGCGAAGAGTGGGGCGGCGATGTTATCTGCGTTCCCGTATCTGCAAAAACGGGCGAGGGTATAGACGAACTGCTTGAAATGGTCAACCTCACGGCAGATGTCCTTGAACTTAAGGCTAACCCCGACAGACTTGCAAAGGGCGTTGTTATCGAGGCGAGAATCGACAAGGGCAGAGGTCCTATCGCTACTGTTCTTGTACAGACAGGTACGCTCCACACAGGTGATACAATCATCGCAGGTACTGCTGTAGGACGTGTCCGTGTAATGCGTGACGACAAGGGCAGAACCGTAAAGGAAGCCGGTCCTTCTGTTCCCGTTGAAATCATGGGTCTTGCGGAAGTGCCGAGCGCAGGCGACGATTTTGCGGCTGTTGAAGATGAAAAGCTTGCACGAGAGCTTGTTGAAAAGAGAAAGTTCGACGCTAAGGAAGAACAGTTCAAGCTCTATAAGAAGGTCAGCCTTGATAATCTGTTCTCGCAGATCGAAGAAGGTTCAATGAAGAAGCTCCCCATCATAGTAAAGGCAGACGTACAGGGTTCTGTAGAAGCTGTTTCACAGTCACTGTCAAAGCTTTCAAACGAGGAAGTAAAGGTAGAAGTAATTCACGGTGCGGTAGGTGCCGTAACAGAAAGCGATGTTATGCTTGCAAAGGCATCCGGCGCTATCATAGTAGGCTTTAACGTAAGACCTCATCCTGCTGCCGCCGAGAATGCAAAGCGTGACGGCGTTGATATAAGACTGTACAGAGTAATCTATGATGCGATAGAAGAAATGCAGACAGCCATGAAAGGTATGCTTGCTCCCAAGTACAGAGAAGTTGATACGGGCCGTGTAGAAGTAAGACAGGTAATGAAGCTGTCGAGCGTCGGCATAGTAGCAGGTTCTTATGTTCTTGACGGTAAGGTACAGAGAAACGGCGAGGTAAGAGTTGTCCGTGACGGCATAATCGTTGCTGTTGACAAGATAGCAGGCTTACGTCGTTTCAAGGACGATGTGAAGGAAGTAGCTGCAGGCTACGAGTGCGGTATCACGCTTGAAAAGTTCACCGACATCAAGGAAGGCGATATCTTTGAAGCGTTTGTTACCGAGGAGTACAGAGATTAATGGCAAATTTCAATATAGCAAGACTTGCCGAGGATATAAAGCGTGAAATTTCCACAGCTATGCGTGATATAAAGGACAGCGCCGTAGCAAAGGCAATGGTCGGCGTATCACGCTGTGAGCTGACAAGCGATTTATCCTACTGCAAGGTTTATATCACGACGCTTGCGGGCGGTGAGACAACAAAGACTGTTGCCGAGCATCTTAAAAAGGCTGAGGGCTTTTTCAAGAGAAGAATAAACGAGCGTGTGAAGATGCGTAAGCTCCCTCAGCTGATATTTGTTCCGGATAACTCTATGGATTATTATGAGCATATCAGTGAGGTAATAAGTAAACTGCCAAAGCCCGCCGACACCGGTGATAACGGCGACGACGAAAGGGAAGGTCAATGATAACAGACGTAAAAAAAGCGGCAGAGATACTGAAAAACAATGATGATTTTCTGATACTGTCACACGCAAACCCCGATGGCGATACTCTGGGCTGTTCATATGGACTTTGCGGTATGCTTCAGAAGATGGGCAAACGTGCAAAGGTTATGTGTGCGGACGAGATAGCGCCCCGTATGGAGTATCTGCGTGATACGGTAATACAGCAGAGCTTTGAAGAAAAGACTGTAGTCAGCGTTGACGTTGCCGACAGAAAACTGCTCGGCGACCTTGACGCAGTATACGGTGACAGGATTTTCCTTGCGATAGACCACCACGAGAGCAGGCAGGAGTTTGCTGAGTATACTCTTGTCGATCCTGACGCAGCTGCGGCTTGCGAGCTTATTTTTCAGATAGCGGAAGAAATGAACGCACAGCTTGACGGAGAAATAGCGTCCTGCCTTTATACGGGACTTGCCACCGACACGGGCTGCTTCAAATATTCCAACACTACAGGAAAAACACATATGATCGCCGCAAAGCTGATGGCTTATGACTTTGACGTAGCGGATATCAACTACAGGCTGTTTGATATGAAGTCAAAGGGCAGGCTGGAGCTTGAGCAGGCAATAACACAGGGTATGGAATTTTTCTGTGATGATAAGATAGCCGTAGTGTGGCTTACAAGCGAGCTTATGGATCGCTTTGCGGGCAGAGTCGACAGCGAAGACTTCAACGGACTTGCAAGTCTGCCAAGACAGGTCGAGGGCGTAATACTGGGCGCTACCGTAAAGCAGAAAGGTCCGACAACATTCAAGGTTTCAGTCAGAACGGCAGAGCCGATAAATGCAGGCAGTGTATGCGCCTTGTTCGGCGGCGGCGGTCACGCAAGAGCGGCAGGCTGTTCAATCGAGGGTAGTATGGAGTTTGTAAGAGCAAAGCTGCTCCCCGTATTTGAAAAGGCGCTGAAAGCGAATGAATGAAATAAATACGATAAACGGCGTAATCTGTATCAATAAACCGCAGGATTTCACCTCGTTTGACGTCGTGGCAATAATGAGAAGAGCCGCAGGAACACGAAAGATTGGTCACGGCGGTACGCTCGACCCTATGGCGACAGGCGT
>ERZ780202.1374-NODE-1374-length-13431-cov-2.375224_pt1 | contig 13431 bp, 10 predicted proteins | sample MGYA00510978_ERZ780202 | MGnify/ENA primary metagenome ERZ780202 (study PRJEB29588, sample SAMEA2155689) | human gut metagenome | biome: human gut; feature: human-associated habitat; material: faeces | place: Denmark | collected 2008/2010 ...
CGGCCCGGGAGGATAGATAGCTGCCGGTTGAAAAAAAGAAACATACCTTATGGTGTGTTTCTTTTTTTATATACAATACAGTAAAAAATACCTGTACCATTCGGCACAGGTATTTTGTTTATAAAAGCATATTTACTTCTTTCGTCCTGTTAATAACATGTTAAGCACGGGTATTTTAGCAGATATTTTCTTTAAAATAATGCTGGTAACAAGCGATACTGCAAGTAAGATAATGTAAGATGCCGCTGCACGTTTGGTTGTCATTACAATTCCGAAATGATGGCTTGTCCTTTCAATCATGCTTAACCAAAATGGATGGGCAAAGTAAACAAGCATGGAATTATCGGATATAAAATCTACGGCGCGGGTTAAATAAGTTTCTGTTTTCTTTCGTGCAAAAAAGCCGCAAAAGAATAAAATAGAAGCAATTGTGTAAATAAAGCCTTGCGGGCTTAACTGCTGAAAGGTATTGGTCAGGCTGATTAAGTCGTAACCGTACTGGTAGTAGTAATAGTAGTAACTGCCGCAGATATAAATTATTGAAAGTAAATATAAAGCGCTTACGCTTTTAAAATTACAGGTAAGTGTTTTGAAAAATTCTTTTTCTTTAACTGCGGCCAAACCGCCAAGCATAAAAATGAACAGGTAATGCAGCGGTAAATAGTTAAGCCTGTAAGTAAAAAAGTCTTGTAATATTATTGGAAGCTGCTGCGAGGTAATTCCGGGGTGCATTGTCCAATAATTAAACAGCAGCTGGAACAAAAACAGTGCGGCAAAGCCTGCTTTTAAACTGTATTTCTGCATTGCGCCCAGCAGTTTTTGAAAGATTGGGAAGAAAGCATAGAACCATAATAATATAATCATAAAGTATAAATGGTAGCATGCAAGCCCCCAAAACAATATGTGCAGCAGCCCTAATGGAGAAAACCAGGGAATGCAGCCGGGCACAACTGTTGTAAAATATACCATATAAAAAAGTGACCAGCTTAAATACGGTATGCCGCTGCTTTGAAAGCGCTTTTTTATAAATTGCCGGTAATTAATTTCCGTTCCGGGTTTATAATGGCAAAACAGGCCATAGCCTGATACAAAAAAGAATGCGGGCACACTGTAACGCGAAAGTATTTCAAAAAGCATATATAAATGTTGGTTTGGCGATACCGACATTAAAACCAGCGAGCCGGTATGAATGCCGAGTACGCCGAGCATACAGATGCCGCGCAGTTTATCAATAGTTTTATTGCGTTCTGTCATAAATTCTCCTGAAATATTAAATTTTACCTGCTTATTATACAGCAAATGCAGGTTTTGGGCAAAGAAAAAGAGCGCTGCCTGCGTTTTTATTTTTGGCAGGAAATTAAAATCTGACAGCGAAATATTTAAAATAGTATTTTCTTTTTTTACAAAGCCGTTTTAAGAGATAAGGTGATAGGATGGAACTTGGTTTTGTACATATATTAAGCCTGATAGCTACTTTGGCGGTAGTGCTTGGCTGCGGTATTTATTCTTCGCGCAAGGTAAAATCGGCAGATGATTTTGATGTAGGCGGGCGCAGTGCCGGTGTAATAATGGTTGCCGGGTCTATTGCCGCAACCATTATAGGCGGCGCGGCCACTATCGGCACCGCACAGGGCGGTTTTACTTTTGGGTTTGCCGCGTGGTGGTTTACGTTGGGCAGCGGCATTGGCTTTTTAATTATGGCTGCTTTTTATGCGCGTCCTCTGCGCAAAAGCGGGTTAACAACAATTTCGGAATATCTTGTTATTAATTTTGGTCCGCAGGCGGGGCCTATTGCAAGCATTGCCGCTTCGCTCGGCATTTTTTTCAGTATTGTTTCCAGCTCGTTAAGTTCGGTGCATTTAATTGGCGGTATCCTGCATTTGGGCTATCTGCCTTCGGCTGCCATTGTAGTGCTTTTGGTAATGGGGTTTGTGTTTTTCGGCGGCATTAACAGCAGCGGCATGGCCGGATTATTTAAAGTTGGATTGATTTTTGCTACCATTTTTGTCGGCGGTTATCTGGCTTTTACGGATATGGGCGGTTTAAGCGGTATGCACGAGGCTTTTCCGGAATTGCCGTGGTTCAGTATGTTTGGCATTGGCGCCGACCATGCGTTGTTTAATTTATTTTCCATGATTGTCGGTGTTGTTTCTACCCAAAGTTATGTGCAGTCTTTATTTTCTGCCAAAAACAGCAGGGTAGCTGCTTTGGGGTGCCTGCTTGCCGCGTGCATAGCAATTCCTGTGGGGCTGCCTTCCGTTATTATCGGCATGTTTATAAAACTGCATCATCCGGAGCTGAACAGTATTGATACCTTGCCGTTCTTTTTATGCAATTATCTGCCGGAATGGCTTGGCGGAGCTGGTTTAGCGGCACTGGTGCTGTCCTGCGTCGGTTCTATTGCCGGTTTGTCGCTCGGTGTGGGTACGTTGTTCAGCCGTGATATTTTCGGTGCGGTGTTAAAAGTTCACGACAGCAAAAAGCTATTGTGGATTAATAAACTTACTGTTCTTACAGTTACGCTTGCGGCACTTGTTTTTATTCATTCGCATCTCGATTCTTCCGTTCTGCAATGGAATTATCTTTCAATGGCTTTGCGCGGAGCAGGCGTTTTCCTGCCTATGACTGCCGTTATATTCTTTAAAGGCATGGTTGGCAAAAAAGCGGGCCTGCTTTCAATGTTCGGCGGCATTGCTTCCGGCTGTGCATGGCATTTTATTTTTCCAACATCACCGTATACTTTATTTGTAAGCTTGTTTTTCAATCTTTTGTTTTTAGTTCCATCTATTGCATATAATCTTTTGCATAGCAAGAAATAATAAGGAGATTTTTAATGACTGAAAAATTTACTCATCTGCATGTGCATACGCAGTACAGCCTGCTTGACGGCGCCTCCAAAATAGATTTGCTTTTGGCGCGTGCCAAAAAACTTGGCATGGACAGCATTGCCATTACTGACCACGGCGTAATGTACGGCGCAGTTGATTTTTACCAGCAGGCAAAGAAAATGAATATCAAGCCTATTATCGGCTGCGAAGTATATGTTACGCAGTCGCGGTTTGACCGCAGCCAGCGCGGAGGCATTTACCATTTAATTCTGCTTGCCGAAAATAATACCGGTTATCATAATTTAATGAAATTGGTTTCCTTATCGCATCTGGAAGGCTTTTATTATAAACCGCGCATTGATAAAGACATTCTGCGCAAATACAGCGAGGGGCTTATCTGCCTGAGCGCCTGCATTGCCGGTGAAGTGCCGGTAAAAATACTGCAGCGCGATATTGACGGTGCGGAACGTGCCGCGCAGGAATATATTGAAATCTTCGGCAAAGAAAATTACTTTTTTGAAATTCAGGACCATGGGCTTGATGAAGAACGTGTTGTAAACCGTGAATTAAAACGCATGGCTGCCAAATTCGGCGTGGGGCTTGTTGCCACGAACGACCTGCATTATGTTGAAAAAGCTGACGCCGAAGCGCAGGACGTTTTATTGTGCATTCAAACCGCAAGCACGGTTGATGACCCTAAACGCATGAAGTTTGCCAACGACGAGTATTACTTAAAAAGTTACGAGGAAATGGCGGAACGTTTTGCCGACTGCCCGGAAGCACTGGAAAACACGGTTAAAATTGCTGAGCGCTGCCATGTGGAGCTGGAGTTTGGGCATCTTTTGCTGCCGGAATTTCCGATACCTGAAAAATATGCCAATGCCACGGAATATCTGCGCGATTTGTGCCTGCAAGGGCTGCCGCAGCGGTATGTGAAAGCCGACGAAAAGGTTATGCAGCGTTTGGATTACGAACTTGACATTATTGACCGTATGGGTTACAGCTGCTATTTTTTAATTGTATGGGATTTTATCAATTACAGCCGCAAAAACGAAATACCTGTCGGGCCTGGGCGCGGCAGTGCGGCGGGCAGCATAGTTGCTTATCTTTTGGGCATTACCAATATCGACCCGTTAAAATACGATTTGCTTTTTGAACGTTTTTTAAACCCTGAACGCGTAAGCATGCCGGATATTGACACAGATTTTTGTTATGTTAACCGCGGGCGCGTGCTGGAATATATTATTAAGCGCTACGGCAAAGAACGTGTGGCGCAGATTATTACCTTCGGTACATTACAGGCGCGTGCCGCCGTGCGCGATGTAGGGCGTGCGCTTGATTTGCCTTACAGTTTTGTTGATAATGTTGCCAAAATGATTCCGCGCGAACTTGGCATTACGCTGGAAAAAGCACTGGAAACAAGCAACGATTTTAAGGCGTTATACGACAGCGACGAAAAAGTAAAACGCCTGATTGACATTGCCAAAAAGGTTGAAGGAATGCCGCGCAACAGCGGTACGCATGCAGCGGGCGTTGTAATTACGCCGCGTGATTTGATTGACTGCGTGCCTTTGCAGCTTTCAAACGAAGGCCTTGTTATTACCCAGTATGATAAAGACAAGGTTGAAAATTTAGGCCTTTTAAAAATGGATTTGCTGGGGCTCAGAACTTTAACCGTTATAGGTGATACGCTCCGCTATATTTACGAAACTACCGGAGAAAAAATTGATATAGAAAAAATACCGCTTGATGACGATGTAACCTGCGCCATGCTCCGCCGCGGCGATACGCAGGGCGTGTTCCAGCTTGAATCTGAAGGCATGACCAAACTCGTTATGGATTTGGCACCCGAAAAATTCAGCGATTTAATACCTTTGGTGGCATTATACCGCCCGGGACCTTTGGGCACAGGCATGGTGGAAGATTTTATCGCCGGTAAGCACGGCACGCGCACGGCAGATATTTTACATCCGCTTTTGGAGCCGGTTTTAAAAGATACTTTCGGCGTTATTCTGTATCAGGAACAGGTAATGCAGATAACTTCCGTACTGGCAGGCTTTACGCTTGGCCAGGCCGATATTCTGCGCCGTGCCATGGGCAAAAAGAAAGCCAAAGAGCTGGATTCCATGAAGCAGAAGTTTATTGACGGCGCCAAACAGAACCACGGCATTGACGAAGAAACAAGCACGCAGATTTTTGCGCTTTTGCAGCACTTTGCAGGTTACGGCTTCAACAAATCACATTCGGCGGCTTACGCGCTTGTAGCCTACCAGACGGCGTATTTAAAACAGCACTGGCCGACTCAGTTTATGGCTGCGTTTTTGTGCAGCATTATGAGCGACAACGATAAATTAAGCTGGTATCTCGGCGTTACCAAGCGCATGGGCATTAAAATACTGCCGCCGGACGTAAATGAAAGCGGCAGGGAGTTTTCGCCGGTTAAAGGCAATGCAATCCGCTTTGGCATGGCAGGCATTAAAAGCGTGGGCGAGCAGGTAATTGACGGCATTATAAAAGCACGCGCAAACGGCGGGCGCTTTACCTCTATTTTGGATTTCTGCAAACGCGTGCCTTCAAGGCTGATAAACAAGCGCGTTATAGAAAACTTAATCAACTGCGGCGCTATGGATTCCTTTGGCGCCAAACGTTCACAGCTGCTTGCCGTTTATGAGCAGGCTGCCGATTTGGGCGCTTCTTACCAGAAAGATTCTGCCAGCGGGCAGATAGGGCTTTTTGGCGATGACCTTTTTGAAGAAGTGCAGGATATTAAACTGCCGCAGCTTGACGAAATGCCCAAAAAATTATTGCTGGAAAACGAAAAGAAAATAGTTGGTTTTTATGTTACCGGCCACCCGCTGGACAGCTATTCGGCCGCGCTTGAAAACTACACGCAGATATATAAATTAACAGAAGCCGGCGAAGAAATGGACGGAAAATATTATTCCATTGCCGGGTTAATAAGCGGTGTGCGCCTGCGTACAACCAAAAGCGGCGATACAATGGCGGTTTTAACGCTGGAAGATTTCAGCGGCAGGATAGAAGTGGTTGTGTTTACCCGCCAGTATCACGAGTTTTCCTCGCTGCTGTATCAGGAAAATGTTGTTTCGGTTGAAGGGCGTTTAAAGGTGGACGAGCGCAGTGTGTCTTTGCAGGCTTCCGGTGTACGCCAGCTTAACGAAACAGGGCCTGAAATCCATTTAAAAATTACGCGCGATAAGGAAACTGGCAAAGTGCAGCAGGAAATGCGCCGCATTTTTGCAGCTTATCACGGAAACACGCCGCTTTACCTGCATTTGCTTTCGTCCGGCAAAACAATTAAAACCGACCGCTGTTTTTGGATTGACGCCACTAACGACGGATTTTTTAAAGAAATTAAAATTTTGCTCGGCCCGGACTGCCTGCAATAACAAAGAAACAGGCAGGAGTTTAACTAAAATAATGTTTATGCTTGCAAGAGGGCGTTAAAAACTGTAAAATAGGTATGTATATAATTATGTTTATAAAGATTCTGGGAGGTCGCTTATGAATATTGTAGTATGTCTTAAACAGGTTCCGGATACTTCCGAAGTAAAGCTCAATCCGGAAACCAACACCCTTATCAGGGACGGAGTGCAGAATATCATGAATCCGTTTGACCGTCAGGCACTTGAAACTGCCCTTATTTTAAAAGATGCCAACGGTGCTAAAGTTACGGTAGTATCCATGGGGCCCCCGCAGGCTGAAGAAATTTTAAAAGAAGCAATTTCCATGGGTGCCGATGAAGCAGTGCTGGTTAGTGACCGTGCACTGGCAGGCAGCGATACTCTGGCAACCAGCTTTGCGCTTGCCGGTGTTGTAAAAAGCCTTGGCGATGTAGACCTTGTTTTGTGCGGCAAACAGGCTGTTGACGGCGATACCGCGCAGGTTGGCCCGGAAATGGCTGAACATCTTGGTTTTCCGCAGGCAACAGGCGCATTAAAAGTAAGCGTTGACGGCAATAAAGTTCTGGTTGACCGTGAAAACGAAAGTAGCAGCCAGACCCTTGCTGTGGAAATGCCTGCCCTTGTAACCGTTACCAGAGCTGAAAAAGAGCCGCGTTTTGCCAGCATTAAAGGCAAAATGAAAGCAAGAAAAGCTGTTATTCCCGTTAAAACAGCAGCAGAACTCGGCATTGATACCACAATGATTGGTCTTTCCGGTTCTCCTACCAAAGTTAAAAAAGTTTTCACTCCTCCTGTTCCCGAGGTTAACAGTGAAATCATTAATGAAGAAGATACCGATAAAGCAGTTGACATGCTGATTGAAAAACTTGTACAGGCAAATATTATTACTCGTTGAGGTGAAATGACATGGCAATTAAAATAGATAAAGAACAATGCATTGGCTGCGAATCCTGTGTTGCAACCTGCCCGGCAGGCGCACTCAGCATGGAGGACGGCAAAGCATCCGTTAACCAGGATACCTGCATTTCCTGCGGCGCATGCGTAGGCGAATGCCCGGTTGGCGCAATCAGCATGGAAAAAGCTGAGAAAAAAGAAGTAGCTAACAGCGAAGGCAAAGACCTTTGGGTTATGGCTGAACTTGAAAAAGGAGAGCCTGTTGGCGTAACTTATGAACTTTTGGGCGAAGTTTCCGAACTGGCTGCCAAATGCGGACAGCGCTGCTGCGCAGTGCTTGTTGCTGCCGAAGCAGGCGATATTCCCCAAAAACTTATTGCCGCAGGTGCGGATGTTGTATATACCGTAACCGGCGCCGAATATGCTGAATATAATACCGACCTTTATACAAATGCTTTCTGCGAACTGGCAGAAGCATATAAACCAAGCGCAGTAATGTTTGGCGCTACTGTTGACGGCCGTGACCTTGCACCGCGCATTGCAGCACGCTTAAAAACTGGCCTCTGCGCCGACTGCACAGGCCTTGATATTGCCGGTGACCTTGTAGAATGGACCCGTCCGGCACTGGGCGGCAATATTCTGGCAACCATTGTCTGCGACGAACACCGCCCGCAGATGGGTACCGTACGTCCCAAAGTATTTAAAGCAAAAGAAGCGGATGCTTCCAGAACCGGTGAAGTTATCAGCTATGAAGTAAAAAATAAAGTTGAATCTAAGGTAAGCCTTGTACGCAAAGAAGAAATTACCGAAGCAGGCAGCATTAAAATTGAAGATGCTGAGGTTGTATGCTCCGGCGGCCGCGGACTTGGCTGCTGCGACAATTTCAAAATGCTGGAAGAACTTGCAGCGCTGTTTGAAAACGGCAGCGTAGGCGGTTCCCGCGCAGTTGTTGATGAAGGCTGGATTGACCATGCCCATCAGGTTGGCCAGTCCGGTAAAACCGTAACGCCGAAAGTATATTTTGCTTTTGGTATTTCCGGTGCTATCCAGCATCTTGCAGGCATGAGTTCTTCCGATGTTATTATTGCCGTTAATAAAGATGCCAATGCGCCTATCTTTAAAGTAGCGCAATATGGCATTGTCGGCGACGCCAAGGAAATTCTGCCTAAACTTATTGCCAAAATTAAAGCATTTAAAGAGGCTTAACGGAGGTTTAATATTTGTGTGGAAAGTAGTTTATATTGCGCAGACCAAAGAGAACGCGCAGGAGATTAAAGAACTGCTTACAAACAATGGCTTTCTGATACAGATGAATGTAGCCGGAGCTAAAAAAGGTGGACAGGGGGGCGCTTATGAAATCAGCGTCCCTTACTCCGAAGCAGAAGATGCTTATGAGGTGCTTTGCGAGAACCGTTTTCGCGCGTAAGCCGGAGGAATATTATGAAAAAAACCAAAATTATCTGCACTATGGGCCCAAGCACGGACGACGCTGCTTTACTGGCAGAAATGATGCGTTCCGGCATGGACCTGGCACGTTTTAATTTTTCGCATGGCTGCCATGAAGACCATGCGCGCCGCGTGGAATTAGTGCGCAAAGCTGCCGCCGAAGTTGAAAAACCAATAGCTTTAATTGCCGATACCAAGGGGCCTGAGATGCGCCTTGGTATTTTTAAAGAAGGCAAGGTTATTTTAAAAGAGGGCGACAGTTTTACGCTTACAACAGAAGAAATTGAAGGCACGCAGGAAATTTCCTATGTAAATTACGCCGGTTTGCCGGAAGAATTGCAGCCCGGCAACGCAATTCTTCTTTCGGACGGGCTTTTGGCGCTTGAAGTAACTGATGTTGATGTACAGAGCGGCAAAATTTATACCAAAGTTGTGCATGGCGGCGAAATAAGCTCGCGCAAACGCGTAGCCTGCCCCGGTGTAGAACTGAAACTGCCGTTTTTATCCGAACAGGATATCAGCGACATTACTTTTGCCGCAAAACTCGGCATGGATTATGTTGCGGCTTCGTTTGTGCAAAAAGCAGATGACGTGCTTGCCATACGCCGCGTGCTGGAAGAAGTAGGTTCTTCCATGGGTATTATATCCAAAATTGAAAATCATGCCGGTGTAAAAAATATTGAAGAAATTATTGCCGTTTCCGACGGCGTTATGGTTGCCCGCGGTGACCTCGGCGTGGAAATACCTGCCGAAGTGGTGCCGCTGGTACAGAAAAATATTATACGCAGCTGCAATAAGGCAGGTAAGCCTGTAATTACCGCAACGCAGATGCTTGAAAGCATGATTACCAGTTACCGTGCCACCCGCGCAGAAGCAAGCGATATTGCCAATGCAATTTTTGACGGCACTGACGATATTATGCTCAGCGGCGAAACAGCGTCCGGCAAATATCCGTTAGAGGCGGTGCGTACCATGGCCAAAATTGCCGAGCAGACCGAAACTGCGCTTGATTATGCCCAGATTTTTAAAAACAAAGGCATTGGCGAACGCATCCATTCGACGGAAGCCATCAGCCATGCAACAGTGCAGATTGCGCAGGAACTTGGCAGTGATGCCATTGTAAGCATTACGGAATCGGGCTTTACGGCACGCATGCTTGCCAAATACCGCCCGGCGGCAGGTGTAATAGGCGTGTCCCGCCATCCGCAGACGGTACGGGCCATGCAGCTTTACTGGGGCGTTTGCCCGGTATTGGGGCCGTGGTCTGACAATACCGACGAATTGATAGAAAGCTCCTTAAGCTGCGTTAAAAAATGCGGCCTCGTTAAAGACGGCGATAACGTTATTGTTACGGCAGGGGTTCCTGTCGGCAAGCCCGGCACGACAAACCTTATTAAAGTTGTTGCCATGAGCAGAAAGCTTGTCAGCGGTGTTGGCATTGGCCTGCAATCAATTACCGGTGTGGTATGCAGATGCACAAAACCGGAAGATTTTACCGGCAAACTTAAAGCCGGGGATATACTTGTGGTTGACGTTCTGCCTGATGAAGCAGGCAAATACGCAGCCGCGGCAGGCGCTATTATTGCCGAAGAAGGCGGCCTTACTTCCACTGCCGCAATTGTTGCCGTGGGCTGCGGCGTTCCGGCCATAGTTGGTGCGTGCGGAGCCATGCAGTCGCTGAAAGACGGCACAACCGTTACCGTTGATACGGTGAGCGGCATTGTGTATGAAGGCACCAGCAATATTATGTAAACGGGAGTTTTGAAATGGCAGCCGATAATGAATTGGAAAATTTAAAAACAGATTGCATTACCGCGCTGCGTAAAGGTGACGAAGATGCTTTTGATGCGGCAGCTTTAAAATTTCAGGAATTTTCAGCCGGAGATTTGCAGTTTAAAATGGAAACGCTCGGGCTGCTGGCCTGCCTGGCGTTAAAGCAGAATTACTGCCGCAGCGCGCTGAAAGCACTTAATCTATTATCTGTTTGTTCACTGGACATAGCTCCGGAGGATGCACAAACAGAAAATGTTTTTTTGCAGAATCTGCGCTATGCCGCTGTAATGGCGGCGCGTACGCATAATAAAGATATTTTTGCCGCTGCTGTAAGTAAACTGGCGGTGCGTTATGCTAAAAATAATTACATTAAGGAAAACACAGATGCTTTTATTGGTGTTTTGAATGCCTTGATGTTTATTGCAGCCGACCGCCGTTATACAGACATTTTGCCGATGCTGCGCTGGCTGAGCCTGCGTTTGTGCAGAAACGAAAATGTTACGGAAGAACTGCTGCTTCCGTTTCTGCGCGGGTGGGCATGCCTTGCGGCGCAGGCAGCAAGGCGAGGCTGGCATGATGTTGCAAACCAGCTTTTAAACGGCTTGTTTTACTTTTTGCTTAAACAGCGCAGCTTTACTTTAACCCGCAGCATTTTAATGTACGTTATGCTGCACATGCAGATGTACGCAGCGTGGGACGGCGTTGCCAAAGCGTTTGAAGTATATGCGCCGGTGCAGAATTTTTCGTTGGTTTTGCTGAAACAAATGTTAAAGGAAGCTGACGGAAAACTGCGCATTAAAACAGTACGTTTGCTTTTGCGCTCTTGGCGCGATTTTATTGCCGCGGCGGCGCGGCAGGCCATGGAGGACGAACTAAGCCTTTACCAGAGCTGGTTTTCGTATGGTGAAGCAAAAGAAAGCAAAAAGTACCGGCAGCGCAGCCGCCTTTTTATTCAGCTTACGCTGGGTTATTGGGCAGCACAGCAGCCGCGAACCAGCAAAAAACAGCTTAAATACCTGAAAAATATTTTTGAGCAGGACCTTGTAAAAGATAAATATTTGCAGCTTTTAGAAGATGTTCGCTGAAAAGAAGGGCAGTTATAAACATAGCTGCCCTTTTTGTATAATCTGTGTAAAATTTATGTATTAAATATTTTCAGGCTTTTACAAATGGTATAATAAAATTAGTTGTATTTAGGGAGGGACGAATTTATGAGTAACTATTCATTGCCGCTTTTTATGCAGGTTAAAGCAAATGCAGTTACCGACCTTAATAAAAACCTTAATTTATATATGCCAAAGCTGGTATTTGCCAAAACTTTAATTTTAACAACGGAAGGCCTGCTGCAAACGCTTGACAGGAAAGTAAAAATACTTTTAAATCAGCTGCGCGGCTATGAAATTGTAACGGTTAAAGAAAGTTCATTTGATTTTGCTGTGGAAGTGGCAAAAAAAGTTGCCATGAATAATATACGCCTTGTTATAGGCCTCGGCGGCGGAACGGCGCTTGATACGGCAAAATATGCTGCTTTTGTTGCCAATGTTGCCTATATTGCCATTCCAACGGCTCTCAGTAATGACGGTGTATGTTCGCCCGTATCGGTGCTTTTGGCGCAGAACGGACGCCGCCACTCGTTTACTTCTAAAATTCCGGACGGCCTTTTAATTGATACGGACATTATTTTTGAAGCGCCGCGCCTTTTACTGAAAGCTGGCGTGGGCGATACTATCAGCAACTATACTGCTCTTTATGACTGGCAGCTCGGCTGCGACGAAAACAATGACCGCCCCAACGATTTTGCCTACATGCTTTCGGAAACGGCGTTCAACTCGCTTTTATATTCGGAAGAAAAATCGCTTACATCAATTCCTGGCATTAAAATGCTGGCGCAGTCTTTGGTCCTGAGCGGGCTTTCCATGCAGCTTGCAGGAAATTCGCGCCCCTGCAGCGGTTCGGAGCATCTGTTCAGCCATGCGATGGATGAACTTTTTGACCATAATATTCCGCACGGCATTCTGGTAGGCATGGGCAGTGTTGTTTCGTGCAAATTGCAGGGCAGGGACCATCATGTGGTGCTTGACTTTTTAAAAGCCTATGATATCAGCGTTAACCCGGCAAAACTTTGCATAACCGAAGACATGTTTATAAAGGCGTGGATGTTTGCCAAGGAAGTTCGCAAAGAACGCTATACCATCCTTAATAAAATTAATCTTACGGAAGAACTTTTCCGGCAGCTGTATGTAGCAATGCTGGATGAATGCGAATGATGTATATTTTAAAATTTATTTTATTATGGCTGCTGCCTCCGGGCTGTATTGTTCTGCTGCTGGCAGCATTAACCTTTTATCTGTTTAAGCGCAAAGCATCCGGAAAATTTGCTGCGGCGCTTATTACTTTGCTTTTGTATTTTGCTTCTTTAATGCCGACGGCGCAGCTTTTAACGCATGGGCTGGAAAGCAGGTATACGCAGCAATCCGCCGTATTGGGCGGCGGTGCCGTAAGCGGCGTGCCCGATATTGACGGAGAAGGCGCACTTGCGGCGGCAGGCATGAACAGGCTGGCAACAGGCATGCGCCTGCAGAGAATGCTTGGTGTGCCGCTGATTGTAAGCGGCGGGCAGGTGTTTAAAGACAGCGGCGGCGAAGCAAAAATTGCCAAACGCGTCCTTATAAGTATGGGCGTAAAGGAAAATATGGTTTATACCGATACCAAAGCGCTTAACACCAGGCAGAACGCGCAGAATATTATTGCTGCAAGCAGGGAAAACGGCTGGAAGCGGATTGTTGTTGTAACGTCGGCCCTGCATATGCCGCGCGCCATGCAGAATTTTGCTGCCTTTAAAGACAGTGATATGGAAGTAACCGCATATCCCTGCGATTATCTTTCTTCAGGCAAAATTGTAATTTCGCCGTTCAGCTTTGTGCCGCAGGCTTATGCGCTTGATTTGACGGCAATGGCGCTAAAAGAGTATCTTGCTTTGGCATCAGGCAATTTTTTGTAAAAATTTTACAATTTAGGCTTGCCTGCTTTAAACAGCTTGTGATATAATATTACGCGTGTAAAAATAC
>ERZ780202.1376-NODE-1376-length-13430-cov-2.606505_pt1 | contig 13430 bp, 13 predicted proteins | sample MGYA00510978_ERZ780202 | MGnify/ENA primary metagenome ERZ780202 (study PRJEB29588, sample SAMEA2155689) | human gut metagenome | biome: human gut; feature: human-associated habitat; material: faeces | place: Denmark | collected 2008/2010 ...
CGCTTCATCTTTGTTGTCTGGTATGTGGCATTGGCCCTGGCGACGAAGTCCTCTGTCCCTCGCTCACTTTTGCTGCGTCTGCGAACTGTATACGTTATGTTGGTGCCACCCCTGTTTTTTGCGACATTGTCGGCCCTGAACATATCAATATTGATCCGATAGATATTGAGCGAAAAATTACACCTAAGACCAAGGCTATTGTCGTTGTCCATATGGGTGGTTTTTCTGCCCGAATGGATGAAATCATAGCGATTGCAAAAAAATACGACCTCAAAGTAATTGAGGATGCGTGTCACGGGCCCCTTTCGGAATATCATGGTAAAAAGCTCGGAACCATTGGCGACTGTGCTGCATTTAGCTTTTTTTCTAATAAGAATATTAGTACAGGTGAGGGTGGCATGTTCATCTCCAACAACAAGGAGATGGCCGAGAAGGCTCGCTTGTTGCGGTCTCATGGTATGACGACCATGTCTTACCAACGGGCTTCTGGCCATGCTACTGCGTATGATATTGTTGAGTTGGGTTATAATTTCCGGCTGGACGATATCCGGGCATCTATCGCAATAGAACAACTCAAGAAACTTCCGTCGGATTTGGAAAAGCGCATTGCTGTTCGCAAGCGATATGTACAGAAGCTATCAGCTGTTAAAGGCTTGATTATTCCCTTTGCGGATAGTATAGAGTTGTCGTCTAATTATATCATGCCCGTTGTACTTGCAGATACTGTAGAAAAGGCACGCGATCAAGTGCGGGAGATAATCCATGCTGCTGGTATACAGACAAGCGTACATTATCCTGCTATCCACAGATTCTCGATATACAAAGATTATGGCGCTGTGTTGCCGCAGACGGAGTATGTTGCCGACCACGAAATAACCTTGCCTATGTATGCATCGCTGACCCCGGAGCAGGTGGATTTCATTGTCGAGACTGTTAATGGTGCCGTGAATGACAAATAATATTTTAGTTTTAGGAGCCGGTTCGCTTCAAGTTCCTCTCATACAGACAGTAAAGTCAAGAGGCTATCGTGCCATTGTCGTATCGCTTTATGAGGATGAGCCTGGAATGCAGATCGCAGATGAAAAAGTGATCGCTGATTTCTGTGATGAAGATATTATATTGGATTATGCGCTGAAATATGATATTTGCGGAATTCTGACGGATCAGACCGATATTCCAGTGAGAACCGTGGCGTATGTTGCGGAAAAAATGAATCTTCCCGGAATCGGTTATGAAACGGCTTGCATTTTTACCAATAAATTCTTGATGCGCGAAAAGTGTCAGGAGCTCGGAATTCCGACCATACGTTTCAGATTAGCGTACGGTATTGGAGACGCTATATTATTTTATGAAGAAATTGGCCGTGACGTAATTCTTAAGCCGATAAATAATCAAGGCAGTAAGGGTGTTTACCGAATATCATCTTTAGATGAGCTTTATGCAAAATATCATGAAGCGGAACGATATTCGAGAGGAGAGCCGATATTGGTCGAGGAGTATATTGCCGGAGAAGAAATGGTCATCGAGGCTTTGACATACAATGGGGTGACAGAAGGACTCATATGCGGAGATACTTATTATTTCAATATTCCGGATACATTTTCTGCAAAACAACGATTGTTCCCATCCTGTAAAAACAGCTCTCTTATTGACAAAGCCCTTTCACTGAATAAAACCATAGTAGAGGGCTTTGGTCTAAAGAACGGAATTACACACGGAGAATATATAATAAGTAAGGAGCAAATATACCTTATTGAGATAGCAGCCCGCGGAGGTGGGGTATATATTTCGTCTGATATCATTCCCTTAATGACAGGATTCGATACGAATTCTTTCATTGTGAGTATGGCCGTAGACGGAAAGATCAGCAGCCCTGAAATTCGAAAAATCGATAAAACTGTTTGTTACATAGCATTTTTCCTTCCTGCGGGCAGGATAATTCGGATCGATGGTCGTGAGGAAGTGTATGCAATGCCTTTTGTACGTCGGAATAATCTTGATATGTTGTATGTGGGAAAGAAAACAGGTGAGAATATCGATAAAACATCCAGATTTTTTTTTGTAGTTGAGGCGGAAAGTGATTATAAGATGAAAAGTTATATTCGCTCTATTCGTGAAAAGCTAAAAATCGAAGTTGAAACGGCTCGGGGAGTAAAAGGTATAATATGGGATTGAAGCTAATCATTATGGGCACAACTCCTTTTTCGATTATGCTTTATAAGATTATCGAGAAAGAACAGTTTGCATCTGTCCTGGCATTTACAACCGGCAGGGCATTCATGGATAAGACGGAATTGGAAGGGATTCCGATTGTTGCTTTTGAGGAACTTTCCGATAGTTTTGATATGAATCAGTGCATGATCCTGAATACTATCGGTTATAGCCAAATGAATGATATTCGTAAAAAAGTGTTTTTTCAGATAAGGGAAGAAGGATACAAATTATGCACTTTTATATCTGCAAATGCAAATGTGTATACGGATAAAATCGGCGATGGAAGCATTATTATGCCCGGAGCATTTGTCGGGCCGTATGTTGAGCTCGGGGTATCCGATATAATATATGCCAATGTTTCTTTGACGCACCATATTACGATAGGTGATTTTGTTTTCATCGGTTCGGGGTGTGTCGTAGGTGGTAATGTGAAGATTGGGGATAATTGCTTCGTCGGGTTGAATTCAACGATTAAAAATAAGGCAAAAATCCCGTCGTATACCCTAATAGGATCTGGAACAAATATTTTATCGTCCATTACAGAGGGGAAGGGAGCCGTGTATGTCGGAAATCCTGCACGTTGTCTTGCTGATAAACGGTCGGTTGACGTGAAGATATAATTCGGATATGGAAAAAATTAAAAACAGAATAATAACTCCAACTACATCTTTGATCGAGTCGATGAAAAAGATGGATAGTGTGGGGGTGAAAGTATTGTTTGTTTTCCGAGATGACACGTTTCTGGGGCTGCTTACTATCGGCGATATACAACGAGCTATTATCAGGAATGTGGATCTTGGCGAGGCGGTGGAAAGTGTTCTCGACCATGCTAAAATATATGCATCCGTTAAGGATTCGAAAGATGACATTAAGTCCAAGATGGCACAACTGCGTGCCGAATGTATGCCAATACTCGATGAACAAGGCCGGTTGACGGATGTTATTTTTTGGAGAGATCTCTTTGTAAAGAATCAGTCTCCACGCAGCGAGACTATTCATTTGCCTGTGGTAATTATGGCCGGAGGTAAAGGGACGCGTCTGCAGCCTCTTACGAATGTATTTCCTAAGCCTCTTATTCCCATAGGAGAACGTACTATATTAGAGGAAATTATGGATCAATTCGAAACCATTGGTTGTAACGAATTTTACATGAGCGTCAATTACAAATGCGATATCATGAAATTCTATCTTGAGCAACTCGAACATAAGTATTCTGTTACTTTTTTTAAAGAGGATCAGCCGCTGGGTACTATAGGTAGCGTGTCTCTGTTAAAAGGGAAAATAAACACGCCATTTTTTGTTTCAAACTGCGATATTCTCATTGATCAGGATTATCGTGACGTTTATGATTATCATTGTAAAAATCGTAATGATATTACGATAGTTACCGCTGTGAAAAGCTTTAAAATTCCTTATGGGGTTATTGAGACTGGGGAGAATGGCCTTATGACGACACTGACCGAAAAACCCGAAACTACCTATATGATCAATACCGGTGTCTATATTCTTCAACCCGAGCTGATTGACGAAATTCCGGAGAATGAATTTTACCATATTACCAATCTTATGGAAAAGATACAGGCCAGGGGTGGTCGTATCGGATGTTTTCCGGTAAGTGAGAAATCATGGACCGATATAGGCGAGTGGCGGGAATACTTGAAGTTGATCGATAGATGCTGAGGGTACTCACTGCATATCAAAATAGAATCCGGGACATGGCCGTTTATCTGACGGCTTCGTTTATTCCCATGCTCCTGAGTCTTTTGATCAATCCGTTGGTGGCGAAAAACATGTCGCCAAACGATTATGCCATAGTCGGATACTATAAGTCATTTTCAACACTTTTGCTCCCGTTTATCCAATTCTATGTTCTTCATTATTACACAAAATCGTACTATGAACTGCAAGAAGAGCAACGGCGTGTACTTAAGGCAACTATTTTTAAGTTTCTCATTTATGGGTCAGGCGCAATATCTGTAATTTGTCTTTTCGGTCTTATCGGCTATACAGTATGCTTCAATGATAATACATTAATACCGCTTGCGCCTTACATTTATTTAAGTATATTTTCTCTGCCTTTGACAGGTGTTTATCAACTCACTCTACTTGAGTTGAAGATGTCGAGACAAAGTGGTGTTTTTTTTTGCTATTCGATAGCATATTCTCTGCTGACTTTTTTTCTTACATGGTTGCTCATCGTAAAACTACAGCAGGGAGCTTTCGGCAGTATGATGAGCATATTTGCAGCCAATGCCGTCATCTTTATTTACTGCTGTTACAACTATAGGGATTTATTCCGTATCCCATTCAATTATGCATATCTTAAAATAATTCTATTTTTCTGTGCCCCATTAACTCTTGCGGCCATGTTGAGTTTTTTTTCGGGCGGTTATGAAAGGGTGTATTTGGAACGGTTGGGTAATATTGATGAACTTGGTTACTATATCGTAGGTGCAACAATGGCCGGCTATATACAAGTCTTTTCCAATGCTTTGGGAAGTACATTTCAACCCGATATTTTTAAAGCGATAGTAAATAGGGACAGGAGGCAGTATCTTAAGTATTGTGCTGTAATGTTAGGGGCTACTATTTTCATCGTGGCGGGAGTGGTGGCCTTTGCCCCTTTTATAATGGATATACTTACTGCTGGAAGATATGTGTATTCAGCAAAGTATATGCAGCTTATTGCTCTCTCATGTGTTAGCAGTTCGATTTATTATATGGTTTCGCAATTTACGATAGCTATCGGTCTTCCCAAAATTACTTTTTATAATAAAATACTGGGTAGCATTTTAAGTATATTGATGTATAAAATACTTATTGACAAATGGCATTTTTATGGTGCCGCCATAGGGGTTATCGTGTCATTCATAATATTTGCTTTGGGTAACATCGCTTTGTTGTATACATTCAAGAAGAAACTCATTAAGTTATGGAACCGGAGTTGAGGATATTTCAGATTCATGATAAATGTACGGGCTGCGGAGCATGTGTGATGGCGTGTCAGCACGATTGTCTGGATCTGCAATCGGATAATGAGGGCTTCCTTTATCCCCAGATGGCACATGCTGATAAGTGTGTGCAATGCCGGTTGTGTGAGAATGTTTGCCATGTTCTTAAAAATAGATATATGCCGAGACCTCAGTGGTGGGAAAAATCGGCTGTTTTTATGTTTTGGCACAAGGATGCATGCATTCTTGAGAACAGTACTTCCGGCGGTGCATTTACTTTATTCGCAAATTATATACAGGCTATGGAAGGCGTGGTTTTCGCAAGTAAATATAATAGGCAAAAAGCTCGTCTGGAATTTGACTGCACCGATAGACATCAATTGTCCATGTTCCGAGGGTCAAGATATTTTGAATCGAATACGAATAACATTTTCCCGGAAGTAAAAAAACAGTTGAATGCGGGACGCCATGTGTTGTTTTGCGGTACTCCCTGCCATGTGAGTAGTTTGAAGAGCTACTTAATGGGGCGGGAATATAATAATCTTATCACGATGGATTTTATCTGTCATGGCGTGCCCAGCAATAAATACTTTTCAGAATACTTGTCCGGAATAAGAGGTTTCGAAAAGATTGATAATGTGAATTTTCGAAAAAAGGACTTTAGCAGAAATATCGGTTGGAATGATTTGAATCTTTATCTTGTGCGAGATGGACGGATAAAATATATGCCGGCTCCATCATCGTCTTTTTATCAGGGATTTTTGGAAAACATTTTATTGCGAAAATCATGTTATCAATGCAATATAATCAATAATACGGCAGCTGATATTACCATAGGGGACTTTTGGGGTATAAAATATTATAAACCTGAGTTGGACAATAATAGAGGTATTTCGTTGATTATTCTTCATTCTGACAAGGTAAAAGAGTTGTTTAGATCTTTAAAGGATAAAGGTCATACGGAACCATTACCCTATTCGGCCATAGAATATGCATTTAGACCCCGTCAATATCCTGTTGCGCCGCGCGAAGAGGCCATGACCCGGATTAGACGGAAAGGACTTAATAAATTTTTATCGCGTAAGTATCTGTTCTCGAAAATGAAATATAATATAGGGTCGTCGTTCCCCATTCTTCTAAAAATATATAAATGGATAAAAAAATAGGGATTCTCACATTTCATGCGGCGGATAACTATGGAGCTGTCCTTCAGGCTTATGCGTTGCAACATTATTTGGAAAACAAGGGTGCCCATGTAGAGATAATAGATTTTGTTACGCCTCAGGTGGAAAAAGCAAATAATATATTTTTTGTATCCAAACGCGGGGTGTTGTCAAAATGGATTGTTAAAGGGTTGATACTCTTGCATTACCGGAAGCTGAAGAGACGAAAAGACGGGTTTGACCATTTTCGGCAAACCTATTTGCATTTGTCGCGCAGGTTCACAAGTGTGGAGGATATTAAGACAAATGGATTGGGGAGGCATGTATATATTACGGGCAGCGATCAGGTATTTAATCCGTTAATCAAAAATGCAGAAATCTATTATCTGGGATTCGAAACGGCAAAGGTGACTAAGGTTGCCTACGCTCCAAGTTTTGGTATTAAGGATTTTACTTTAGTGGATGAAAAGATCCGAAATTATATAAAAGAGTTTGACTATCTGAGTTGTAGAGAAAAAGATGGCGCTGAGTTTCTTGCTGCTGTTTGCGGACGACCGGTACCTGTAGTGGTCGATCCGGTTTTTCTTGTGGATGTTATGTGGTGGAAGAATATACTTCCGGCGCAAAAACTGAAAAACTATGTCTTCGTCTATGACTTGAATGGAGGGAAATCGCTTATTCGTCTTGCCAATAAAGTGAAACAGGCCACCGGATTACCTGTCATTTGTCTTACAGCCCGCAAATATACTAAAGGAAGGTATAACGTGGATAAACTGTGTTATGATTCTTCACCTTGTGAGTTTTTAAGCTATATAAGTGGTGCTGATTATGTCGTAACGGATTCTTTTCACGGGCTGGCTTTTTCGCTTCTTTTCAAGACCAAAGTGATCTCTTATGTGGCATTGCCTATGTCGGCGTCCCGGATCTATTCGATTATGGATTGTTTGGATTTGACAAGGCAGATTGTTGAGGATGTGGATAAATTTAAAATGGACACGATTACCTTCCCTGAATACGGCAGTAAACTCGACAAATTGATTGCCGACTCAAAATGTTTCTTGGATAGAATTTAGCGCCTTTACATGGATAATTTACTCAATACGCCGGTGCTGATAATCGCATTTAACAGGCCGGAAATCATACGGAAGACCTTTGCCTATGTCAGGGCAGCCAGACCCTCCAAATTGTATATTGCCGTTGATGGCCCCCGGACAGAAAAGGATGGTGAAGAGCTATTGGTTCAAAGCGTCAAAAACGAATTCGCAAATATAGATTGGAACTGCGAGGTTTATCACCGTTATAATGATTCGAATAAAGGGGCTGAAGTTACGGTTTCGTCTGCGGTAAGTTGGGTTCTTGAGCATGAAGAATGTGTAATTGTTCTTGAGGACGATGTCGTGGCTCCGCTTGCTTTTTTGAAGTTTGCTGAAGAGATGCTTCTCCGTTATGCAAAGAATCAGAATGTATACATGATTAGCGGAGGCAATTTTACGCCTATGCAACAATCAGAAATGAGTGATTATTTTTTTGCGCAGTCAGGACATACTAGTTGCGGATGGGCTACATGGAGAAGAGCATGGGATAAATTCAGTCTTGATGCGGATATGAATATAACTAGAGAAGAATTAAGCCCTTTATTCTTAACTGAACGGGAAATTTGTTATAAATATAAGTACTACCGGAAATTTGCAAAAAATAAAATAGGTACCAATACTTGGGATGTTTGTTGGGCTTTCGTGAGAGTAAAGAACCGTGGATTATCCGTGATACCACGGGTAAATCTCACTTCGAATATAGGCGTATTTGGTCTCCATTATAAAGGAAGAACTGAACATCATTTCCTAGAGTACGATGATAGTTTTAAAGTGAATTGTCACCCTGCGGGAATCGAACGAAATAAAGAATATGATAAATATCATTTCAATAAATTTGTCTACGTGCCGTTTTGGAAACGAGTGATCAGGAAGCTCAAATCGATTGTGAAATGATTATCTATCTGGCATGAAAGAGAAGAAATTAAAAGTTGTCTGGCTCTGTCATTTTGTAAATGATGAACTGAGTGATTATTTCGGGATTCAGCTCGATGAACTGTCAAGATGGATGGATGCTTTTTTCTCTATTGTCCGTGGTGACAGCCGTTTGGATATTCATGTCGTGGCGCCCAACTATTGGACAAATGAAGATACTGAAGTTCAGCTTCGGGGGATTACATATCATTTGTACAAATATCATTTTGTGAATATCCGGAAATTAATATCGTTTGAATTAGTCTTTTCAAAGGAGCGGGCTGTGCAAAAGAAAATTCATCATATTATCCAAGAAATAGCGCCCGATGTGATCCATCTCTTCGGCTCTGAGAATATTGGTTATTCGTGTGGGATTGTCCCTTATGCAAAAAATAAGAATGTCGTAATTTCGTTGCAGGGATTTGTCAATAGGACTCAGGACAAGGTTTGTTTCCCGAGAAATATCATTTTAAATTATCGTAAACGGCTGGAACGGAAAATCAACACCGCATTTACGGTGTTCTCACTGTCTGCTATCGCAATCCAGAGTGGTGAATATAAAAAAGAATGTCCGAACATAAAAAAAGTATTTGAACTTGCCTTCCCGACTACTATTCCGCAATACAACCCGGATATAAAAAAACAGTACGACATTGTATTCTGGGGCAGGGTGTGCGTCGATAAGGGTGTTATAGACCTGCTTCAAGCCATAGCACTGCTTAGAAAAGAGATGAAAGACATCCGCGCACTGATAATAGGCAAGGTCGAGAATGCTGCTGTTGCTCAAATCAATAGTTGCATGAGGAGTTTGAATTTGCAGGATTCAGTACACTTTGCAGGATTCCAGAGAAATTTAAAAGAAATGTATGAATTGGCGCAACAAGGTCGTATATACGTTTTGCCTACGCATTTCGATGGACTTCCGGGAAGTGTGAGGGAAGCAATGTTTTTGAAAATCCCTGTGATTACGACCCCGGTAGGGGCACTACCGTCCTTAAATATAGAAAAGCAATGTATCGTCCTTTCAGAGGTAGGTAATCCGGAGAAGTTAGGTGGGAATATTAGGCGATTATTAACAGATGTAAAATTATATCAAGAACTTCAGGAGAATGCGTATGATAAAGCAAATAAGGTCTTTTCTAATAATGATATTCTGAATCAACTGCTATTTATGTATTCCCAGCTTACATAAGACGTCTTTATATGCAAAAGAAAGTGTGTTTTGCCCTGAAGCTGTTTATGGTTTGGGCCGTTTTCAATGTGATGTTCTATGCTGTACAAGGCGATTTCTGGGGCTATGGTCAGCTTTTTATTCGGGTTGGTCTGGAATTAATTATTTTTACGCTGTTAATTTTTAATTATCAATATTTTACCCGTGATTTATTGTCGAGAATGATAATGATATGGATAGTGTATTCTTCTGTTGTTACTGCCTATCATTCCGATTATGTTGCGAAAGACCTCTCTGAGAGTTTGTGGTGGCCATTGATGTATATACTTTTCTTTTTGGTTGGACGCTATCCCAAACTTCTCAAAACATTCATTCACAAATATGTTCCGGTGCTCATTGTACTCTCCTTCGTTATGTTTTTCTTTACGAGCCGGACAAAGGATGGTGAACTTACAGCAACAAACTTTATTTTCTACATCTCCTTGCTGATGTCGTTTTTGTTTTTTTATAAAGGCAAGAAGATGCTTATCCTTTTTGCATTGTGTGCGTTTGTTTCGATGCTTTCTTTTAAAAGATCTGCATTTCTTATATTGCTTTGTATGGGGGTATTGTTTGTATACTATAATTATATTAAAACTAAAAATAGTAATGGTATTCTCAAAGCAATAGCGGGCGTTTTGGTCGCACTGGCCTTTATTGGGGCTTTTACTTATCTCGACCGTAGTAATGGTGGGTTTTTTTCTGAGAGAATAAAAAGTGTATCCGACGATGAAGGAAGCGGTCGTGTCGGCATTTATGAGATCGTGATGTGGAACTATTCGAAATTAGATAGTTCGGAAAAATTATTCGGTATCGGCTTTAATGGGGTTATGGATCGGCAATGGGTCGCTTTCTCTGCCGAAAATGTTGTTTCTGCACATAATGACTTTTTGGAGATGTTATGTGATTTTGGGATTATCGGATCGGTCTTGTACCTTATAATTATAATTTGTATGCTCCGGAATGTCGTAAGAAGCCGACATATAAGTAAGTCATTCTTTAGGGCAAATGTCGCCTGTACACTCATCTTTTTTGTGATGAGTGCTGTGAGCCAACTATTCTTGTATCCTACGTACTTCGCTTATATTGTTGCTATATGGGCTATTACTCAATCGATACTGTCATATGAAAGAAAAATTAAAGATATCGGTAGTTACAGTATGCTATAATATGGAAGGGACGATAGAGGAAACGATATTATCCGTTCTGAATCAGAATTATCCGAATCTGGAGTATATCATTATTGACGGTAATTCTACTGATGATACTATGCTTATAGTAAACAAATATAAAGACAAGATATCCACGATTGTTTCTGAACCGGACAACGGCATGTACGACGCTATTCATAAAGGTTTTTCTATGGCGACAGGCGATATTCTGGCTTGGATTAATGCGGATGACTCTTATATGCCATGGACTTTTAAATATGTAAACGAGGTATTTACGACTTACCCCGATGTGGACTGGATTGGTGGGCTTCCGGCTTTTATGGATGAGGGTCGAATTCTGACTGATATATTCTCTTATCCTGGAGCGAAAGACCAAAAGGATATTGTGAACGGGCGCTTCCAAAGTAAAATATTCGGCTGTTTGCAGCAGGAGGGAATGTTTTGGCGCAAGTCTCTCTATGAAACGTCAGGAGGTTTGAATGTTAATTATCGGTATGCCGGCGATTTTGATCTGTGGATAAAATTTGCTAAAAAAGCGAAGTTGGTATCTGTACAAATCCCTTTGGCTGCTTTTATGAGGAGGCATGATAGCTTGTCGATAGGTAGCAATGATAAATATGAAGCTGAAATAATGCAAATTACGGCTGGGCTTAAGGTCTATCCGACCTTTTTGTATAAACTGTTTATGAAAAACAAAAAGTGCACGCACTTGGCCAGATTGCTTACTTACAGGAAATCGCCGATTCTGCTTTATTCATTGTCCGAAAAACGATTTATTTATAAAGAAACCCGGAGAAGTGTTTCCTATCATACCCTAAAAGGATTAATGTTGTATCAGCATGGCTGATTCATGCTCTTTTTTGTAGACCTTCTTTCGCAACCCAATGTGCCTGATGTGTCTGTGACAAGCATCTTTTTTATGGAAACGTATTTTAATATTCGGTATGAGTTCAACCGTGAATTCATACATTCATTTATCGCAGAACAATTGCAAAGAAATGTTGTCGGATATATTTGTGTTGCCGATGGAAACATTCTTCAAATGGTATATACACATTCCGATTATCGTCAAGTGGTGGACGGCGCCTTGTTTTCTATCTGTGATAGTAGTTATGTGCCTGTATATTTGAAATGGTTGTATGGAATTAACAGGGATCAATATTGTGGCAGTGAGATTTTTATGGATATAATCCGAAGTAAAAAGTACCGTATGATTTTTATGGGGACATCACAGCGCATATTAGATGGTTTAAAGAATAATTTAATGAAGATCGACCCGCGAATTCAAGATATGACTTTCCTCGAACTTCCGTTTTGCCATGTAGGAGATTTCGATTATAAGCAGATTGCTGATGTGATAAACAAGGATAAGGCTGAAATTATTTGGGTAGCATTGGGCGCTCCGAAACAGGAATATTTTATGAGCAACTTAAAGCCATATTTGACGGGAGGGATTATGATTGCCGTGGGTGCTGCTTTTAAATTTTTCAGTGGAATCGATTCCCGAAGAGCTCCCTTGTGGATGATTAAAATGCATTTGGAATTTGTATATCGGATATTTAGCGAACCGAAGAAGCAATTGAAGAGATGTATGTGGATTATATATACGCTGCCGGGTTTATTATATCAGGAATGGAAAAAGAAATCTATATAATTTTAATTCTACCAAAATGAAAATAGCATTAATCACAGGTATCACAGGACAGGACGGGTCGTTTCTGGCGGAATTTCTGCTTGAAAAGGGGTATGAAGTTCATGGCATTATCCGCCGTTCGTCGTCGTTTAACACGGGTCGTATCGAACATCTTTATCTGGATGAATGGGTTCGCGATATGAAACAAAAGCGTCTTGTCAATCTGCATTACGGGGACATGACGGACTCTTCGTCACTGGTACGGATCATTCAGGCGGTACAACCGGAAAATAAAGCGAACGGCATAACTTATAATCCCCTTTAAGCAATTTATCTGCCTATGACCATAGCCATTGATTTTGACGGTACCATCGTAGAGCACCGCTATCCCCGGATAGGAGAAGAGATTCCCTTTGCCACCGCTACGCTGAAGATGCTGATGGACGAGCGCCACCGGCTGATTCTGTGGACGGTACGTGAAGGGAAGCTTCTGGAGGAAGCCGTGGAATGGTGCAGGAAACGGGGTGTGGAATTCTATGCCGTCAACCGGGACTATCCGGAAGAAGACATCGCACACACCGGTTTTTCGCGCAAAGTAAAAGCCGATCTCTTTATCGATGACCGCAATCTGGGCGGACTGCCCGACTGGGGAAGCATCTACCGCATGGTGCATGACGGGCTGACCTACGAAGAACTGTTTCGCGAAAACAGTGAACCGGTCCGGCAGAAAAAGAAGGGCTTTTGGGCACGTTTGAAAAAATAATATCCAAATAAGATTTTTGACTTATGTCAATTCATAACCCGCAAAAACCTTCTAATTTTGTACTCGAAATAGAGAAAGATTAGTTTTTATAAGAGTAAAGAGATTAGTTTTTAGGGTGCACTAAAAAAATAGGCAATATCCAACAATGGTTATTGCCTATTTTTATATATAGCCGGAAGCCAAGTACATCAATACAGACTTCCCAGGCCGACTTCCGTAAAGAGCTTCGCCAACTTCTCCACCACCGGTTTCATATAACGTTTTCCTTTCTCGGCAGAAGCTTTTTTGGGGTTCCCTACCCCGCTGTCGACTGTAGCC
>ERZ780202.1381-NODE-1381-length-13378-cov-2.599715_pt1 | contig 13378 bp, 11 predicted proteins | sample MGYA00510978_ERZ780202 | MGnify/ENA primary metagenome ERZ780202 (study PRJEB29588, sample SAMEA2155689) | human gut metagenome | biome: human gut; feature: human-associated habitat; material: faeces | place: Denmark | collected 2008/2010 ...
AGAACCCACGCAGTCCATCGGAAAGAACTTTATTCGTTCTTATGTAGGCGTATGTCTGGAAGGGGCAATTATTGCACTGGCATGTATTATCTTTTCTGCTTATGCAGCAAGCCCTCCGGCTGTCGGAGATACGGAGTTGAGTGCAGTTACAATCGTGTGGAACTATGTAGGAGAACTGGTATTCAATTTACTGGTGCTGGTTGGAGCAATTAAGGCATCTGACCGTATTGTCAGAGAAATGATGGGACTTGGAGGTTAAAAATATGGATACAAAGAAAACATTAAGATATAACTGGGAATTTGGACGTGAGACAGTAGCAATACGAGTGAGCTCTTATCGGAACAATGGAAATTTATATGTAGGACTCTGCCATAAGGAAGGGAGAGAATGGGAAGATTTTGGAGATGTAACCATTAATCTGCCCTATCAGTTCTTAGAGCCAAATGAGGCTTTTATAACAGGAGATTTTACCAAGGATATGCTTCATTTTATCAAGGAACATAAACTAGGAAAAGTGTTGAATGAAACAGGAAGATCAGGATATGCAACCTATCAGAAGGTAGCGTTTGATCTAGCAAGACTTGCGGAATTTGATCCGGAAGGCGTTGCAGAACACTGTAGATTTGCCGGGATAGAAGTACCGAAAGAAAAACCACAGAAAACGAAGAAACAAAACAGGGGAGAGGAACGATAATTTATGGAAGTAAAGATGAACAAAGAAATCAGGGACTATCAGGAATCCATGTTTATGGGACTGGACCTGAGACAATGTGTGTGTTCTGTTCTTGCGATTCTTACAGCAATCGGAATTTACTTTGGAATGCGTGATATTACCGGACAGGAAATAACCGGATGGCTGTGTGTGCTTGGTGCTGCTCCATTTGCTGCCTGTGGCTTTTTCAAATATCATGGTATGACAGCCGAACAGTTTTTATGGGCAGTGATCAAATCCGAATTGCTGTATCCGAAGAAACTGGTGTTTCAGTCGGAAGATATCTACTACTCCTGCATGCAGGAGACCATCTCGCTGGGAGAAAAGAATCAAAAGGATGGAGCGGAAATCATAAAAGAGCGGGAGCAAAGAGCAGAAGCAAAACAGAGAAAGAAACGCAAGGGAAGGAGTGATGCCTTTGATTAAAACCTTAAGTCAGGCACTTCGGATGGATAAGGAACGCTTCAAAGTTCCGAAATCCGTCCAACAGGCAATTCCCATCCAGCGAATCTGGCCGGATGGAATTTTTCAACAGGGAACGAAATTCTCAAAAACATATCGTTTTACAGATATCAACTATTATATTGCGAGTAAGGACAATAAGACAGAAATGTTTCTGGATTATTCCGAACTCTTAAATTCACTGGATTCCGGCATTTCTGCCAAAATTACCATCAATAACCGGAGAATCAATAAAGAAGAATTTGAAAAATCAATCCTGCTTCCAATGAAGGAAGATGGACTGGACCACTATCGGGAAGAATACAACGAAATGCTCCTGTCTAAGATTACAGGAACAAACAACAGCATCTATCAGGAACGGTATCTGACTGTCAGTGTACATAAAAGATCGATTGATGATGCAAGAACCTATTTTGCACGTATCGGAACAGACATCGTAACACATCTGGCAAAGTTATCGTCCACAGCAGAAGGACTGGACGCAGAGAGCCGGCTCCAGATTTTTAGGGATTTCTTCAAGGGAGATGTCCCACAGGCATTCCCATTTGATCTGAAACAATTTGCCAAGAAGGGAACAAGTTTCAAGGACTGGATGTGTCCGGATTCTATGGAATTTGAACGTGACCATTTTAAAATCGGTGACAGGTACGGAAGAGTCCTGTATATGCAGGATTATGCAAGTTATGTCAAAGATGACATGATTTCAGAACTGTGTGACTTCAGCCGGAATCTGATGTTGTCGATTGACATCCTGCCAGTCCCTACGGATGAAGCGGTAAGGGAAATCCAGAACCGACTGCTTGGTGTGGAAACTAACGTGACCAACTGGCAGAGAAGGCAGAACGCTAATAATAACTTCTCGGCAATCGTACCATACGATATGGAACTTCAGAGAAAAGAAACCAAGGAAATGCTCGATGATCTGACAACCAGAGACCAGCGTATGATGTTCGGAATTTTGACAATGGTACATCTGGCAGACAGCAAAAAGCAACTGGATTCCGATACGGAACTGATTCTGTCAATCGCAAGAAAGCATCTGTGTCAGATGGCAACATTAAAGTGGCAGCAAGTGGACGGACTCAATACAGTGCTTCCTTACGGACTGCGAAAGATCAATGCCCTGCGTACATTGACAACGGAATCAACGGCTGTTTTAATCCCGTTCCATACACAGGAAATCCTGCAGCCGGGCGGTATCTATTATGGGCAGAATGCAGTCAGCAAGAACCTTCTGGTAGCCGACCGGAAGAAACTGATGAATGGAAACAGTTTCCGGTTGGGCGTCAGTGGATCAGGAAAGAGCTTTTCGGCAAAAGAAGAGATTGTGCATCTGGCATTGAGTACCGATGACGATATCCTGATTCTTGATCCGGAGTCCGAATTCACAAAATTAGTAGAGGCTCTGGGTGGACAGGTTGTAAAAGTATCTGCGACATCAGACAATCATCTGAATGCAATGGATATGGACGCAGCCTACGGCAATGAAAAGAATCCACTGATTGAAAAATCGGAGTTTATCCTGTCTGTGTTCGAGCAGTTGGTTGGAGCAGGAAATCTGTCAGCAAAAGAAAAGTCGATCCTGGACCGCTGTGCTGCAGATGTGTACCGGGATTATATCCGAAGTGGTTATACCGGAGAAGTTCCGACATTGAAAGATATGTACCGACAGTTGATGTTACAGCCGGAAGAAGAGGCAAGAGGACTGGCATTATCATCCGAACTTTTTATCAATGGAAGCCTGAACACCTTTGCACAGCCGACCAATGTGAATAAGAAGAACAGGATCATGGATTATGATATCCGGGAACTGGGGGAACAGCTTATGCCACTGGGAATGCTGGTTACCTTAGACAGTATTTTCAACAGGGTAATTCAGAACTGGAAAGAAGGAAAAACGACATGGATATTTGCCGATGAGTTCTATCTGTTATTCCGCTATGAATACAGTGCAAATTTCTTCTACCGACTGTACAAGAGAATCAGAAAATACAATGGATTCGTGACAGGTTTAACCCAAAATGTTGAGGAACTTCTGAAATCGGACACTGCAAGACTGATGTTGGCAAACAGTGAGTTTTTGATTCTTTTGAATCAGGCAAGTACAGACAGGGAAGAATTGGCAGCTCTTTTGAATATTTCCGAAAACCAACTGTCCTATATTACAAATGTATCGGTTGGCAGTGGCCTAATCCGTTGCTCTGGGAATATCGTACCATTTGAGAATACGTTCCCAAAGAATACAGACCTTTATAAACTAATGACAACAAAACCGGGAGAATCATAATGAAGAAAAAAGAAGAAGTAACGATAACTTTTTATGCTGCAGAGTGCGGTGAGTTCCATGATTTAGGAGAATATACAAAATGCAGAACGCTGGAAGAGGCATATAAAAAGTACCAGAAATATTGTAGAACATCTGCCAATATGTGTCCGGCTATTGAGTTTTCTATTCATGATCCAGAATCAATTTATTCAGACATGGAATATCCATTACCGTTGTCATCAAAAGACAGGGGAGACTTGGAACTTGTGCCATATTACAACGAACATCCACTGGTAAATGAGGCAATCAGACAGGTGGAGCAGTTGCAGAAACAGCAGGAAAAAAAGAAACATCGGGATGTTGCCCGATGAGATAAGAGATACGGAAAGAGGGTGACCGGATGAAAGATATCAAGGAACGGGTAAGGGATAAGAATCCGAAGATTCGAAATCCGGCTGCCCGACTTCCGAAAGAACTGGTTCGCTCAGCGGTTCTGGAAGCAAAAGAAAAGCCAAGGGAACTACATGAAAAAAGCAGTGGGCAGTCAGAATCTCCAACACAGTATGGCACTGATAAAATAGAATCCATACAGTACAGGGCAGCGAGTGTGGCAGGAAAAACCATAGGGAAAACCACATATCGAGGTGGAAAAAAACTTGCTGGAGTGACCTACAGGAAGATAAAGGAAAGAAAAAGCAGACAGGAAGAAGCGAAAGCTGCCGAAGAAGCAATGGAGCAGGGGGCAGAAAGCGGAAAGAAATTAATCAAGTTGAAACCGGAGCAGGCAGCACTTGCCAAGGAGAATGGTAAACGGCAGGTGAAAGCAGCACCGAGAGTGGTAAAAGTATCCGGTCTGTCTCAAGAAAAAATAAAGACACAGGCATCCATGCAGAAACAGCAGATGGAAAAAAGTCTTCAGGCGATGCAGAAAGCAAGAGCAGCCCAGATGGCAAGAAAGTCAGCACAGGCATCGGCAGAAAGTGGAAAAGCAGTCCTTCAGGTAACTGGAAAGGGTTCAAAGTTATCCGTACAGGGAATTACAGCAGCGATTCAAAAAGGGGTAGTAGCTCTTGAAAAAATGGGAAAATGGATTGCTGCCGGAGGTAGTGCATTTCTTCTGGTATTTATTCTGATTGTGGGAATCATTGCAGGAGCAGCTTTCAGCAGTAATTCGGAAAGCTCCGAATCCCTAAGTGAAGAAGTGCTTGCGTATACTTCTGTGATACAGCAGTATGCATCCCAATACGGCATTCCGGAATATGTGTCTGCGATACAGGCCATCATGATGCAGGAATCTGGAGGCAGGGGAACAGACCCGATGCAGTGTTCGGAAAGTCCATATAATACAAGATTCCCACACACTCCTGGTTCTATTACTGATCCGGATTATTCGATAGAGGTTGGAGTACAGACCTTTGCAGACTGTATCAGACAGGCAGGATGCAGCAGTCCACAGGATCTGGACAAGCTGAAACTTGCATGGCAGGGATATAACTATGGAAATGGCTACATAGGATGGGCATTGCAAAGAGGCGGTTATACAGAAGCCAATGCCTTGCAGTTTTCACAGCAGCAGGCAGCTTCGCATGGATGGAGCAGTTACGGAGATCCCGAATACGTTCCCCATGTGATGCGGTATTATTCCGGTGGCAGCCTGTTTGCTGGTTTGTTTGGTAATCAGCAGATTGTGTCGGTTGCAATGGGGCAGCTTGGAAACAGTGGCGGTCAGAAGTTCTGGAGCTGGTACGGATTTGACAGTCGGGTAGAATGGTGTGCCTGTTTTGTAAGCTGGTGTGCGGATCAGAGCGGTCTGATTGCAAGTGGGAATGTTCCTAAATTCTCATTGTGCAGTGATGGAGTGTCCTGGTTTCAGGGAAAGAATAAGTGGCAGAGTGGTGGAACAACCCCATCAGCCGGAATGATTATTTTCTTCGACTGGGATCATGATGGAACATCGGATCATGTAGGAATAGTAGAAAAGTGTGAAGGTGGAAGAGTTTACACGATTGAGGGAAATTCCAGTGATCAGGTACGGCAGAGAAATTATGCAGTAGATTACAGTTCTATAATGGGATATGGGGTGATAAATTGATGGTTTCTTTCATAATTTGTTAAGGATTTTATAAGGGAGTTAATGAATCCTTTGGAAAATAGTCACAAAATAGGCACAGTTGATTGATAAATTGTTATTGTAACTTTTAGTGATAGACATATAAAGAGTTAGAAATCTTTATAATTGACTTGAATTAGGAGGTAGTGAATATGAGTGATCAGAATGTAAAAGCAGCACAAAAATATTTAAATGCGATGTTTGGTGGACATAAGGATTGGGTAAAACTGGATGAAGATGGAAAGACCGGAACAGCCGTGATGCAGGGAATCATTCGTGCATTTCAGATTCAGAATGGAATCTCAACGATTACAGGAACGGTTGGACCACTTACTATTAATACCATGAAGAAGTTAGCCATTATTACAAAAATGGATCCGAATGATACTCCGCAGGTTAATGTATGCTTGATTCAGTGTGCTCTGTTTTGCAAAGGATATGCTGCTGGAGGAATTACTGGAATTTATTATACATCAGGAGTAAATGCAGTTAAAAAGATGCAGGAAAATGCAGGACTGGAAGTTACGGGCAAAATTGATTGGAAAGTTTGGTCTGGATTGTTATCCCTAAACTGGTTTACAAAGGTTTCTGGTGGGGATTCCAATATTGTTCTTATTCAACAGCAATTAAATAGTGACTGGTCAGATGTTATTGGTGTTGGACCTTGTGATGGAATTGCCTCAAGACAGACAATTTTGTCTTTAGTTGGTGCATTGCAGGCGGCTGAAGGAGTTACAACTGAATTAATTACAGATTTGAATTCAGTTAATTTTGGCGATGCAACAACAAATGCGTTTCCGGGTACATTACAGAACGGACAGAACTCGACGAAATATGTTCCATTTAATAAGATTGCTCAATACGGACTATATTTTAACGGATATAATCCGGGAAGATTCGATGGCGTGTTTGATTCGACTACAGAGTCAAAGGTGTCAGAATTTCAGGAGTTTTATGGTCTGACAGGAATTGGACTTGTAACAAAAGGAAAAGTAAATGTTTCTACTATGAAATCATTGCTTACGAGTAAAGGCGATACAAACAGGGCAGCAAAAGCGTGTGACTGTGCAACAGTATTAAATAAACAACAGGCATTAGATATAAAAAATGCAGGGTATACTCATGTAGGACGTTATCTGACAGGTTCTGTTGGAAAAGAACATACACCGAAATATTTGACATCAACAGAAGTGAAAAACATTGAAAATGCAGGATTATCGGTATTCCCGATATATCAGGATGGAGGATATGAATTAAACTATTTTAAGGATCCGTCCCAGGGAAGTGTTGATGCACAGACAGCAATTTTAGCAGCCGAGAGAATCGGTATACCAAGTGGAACGACTATATACTTTGCAGTGGATTTTGATTGTTATTCATATCAGATTGATACATTTATTATACCTTATTTTGAACAGATTCACATGATCTTTTTCAGTTCGACAAATGATAAAAATTATAAAGTCGGCATTTATGCACCAAGATATGTATGTACTAAAGTTTATGAAGCAGGATTGGCAAGTAAATCATTTGTGGCAGATATGTCAACTGGATTTAGCTGTAATTTGGGATATTCGATGCCGAAGAACTGGGCATTTGATCAATTTTGTGAGTTGAACTCATTTTCTTCATCACCTTCGTTCCCACTGGATAAAGATGCATATTCAGGGAGAGATACTGGATTTAAAAAGTTCGATGCCGTATCGACAAAAACAGATGAGGAAATAGCGCAAGAAAATCTTCGGGCAAAGGTAAAAATAGCACGAAATCAATATGTCTATAATGTAATGGAGCCGCTTGGTTATCTGAATAAAATTATGGATGTGGGTGTGGAGTATGATAAGGAAATTTCACTGGGAACAATGATGAGTCCTCAAGGAGCAATTGATATTTCTACTAAAATATCCACATCGCTTGAAAGTTCAACTGGTAAAATTTATAATATAAAAGTGGATATAGGAAATGATGGAGAATTGACACAAACTTGCAAAAATCAAATTATGGAGATTTCATCAAATTTATCAGATACAGGTATAGAGGGAGCAGATAACTTTGGAAATACGATAGAAAAAATTGCTTTATCGGTTAAATCTGGTAATATTGCTTTTGAAATAAATAATGTTTTTGCCAATAGTGTAGAGTTTTCCATTGTATTTAGTACATCAGATTTGCTGCCAGAAGAGGAAAAAGAGTGGACAATATCGGTTGCTTTGATTTTTACAATGACATTAAATTCTAATAGTGGTCTTGAATTTAATGTTGTAGAATTCACAAAAGAGCATAGTAATATACTGGCAGGAGCCGTAATATTAGTTCTTGCGGGTGCATTAGTTGTAAATGCAATTCCGTCAATTATTGCTTTATTTTCAGCTGGAGCAGGTACTGTTTTTGGTTTGTTGATTCAAGCGCTGTAAATTGTAAAAGAATAAAAGAGACAATGGCCAGAGGTTCGATTTTATAAAGAGGACCTCTGGCAAAAGGGGGATTAAGAAGAATGCATATTAAATCAATTGTGTCAGATGAGGATAGGGAAGAATTAGAAAGAATGCTTTCGCTTGGGTTTATAATTCCTAATCAATTATTTAAAACAAGACAGAAAAGTAGAATGATTATCTATATTTTTACACCTGTAGAATTTTTACTGTCGATTAATTGTTATCTGTCGGAAAGTTATTTGATGTTTGGAATAGGGATTGGAACTTGTGTGGCTTGTGTGGCTTGGATTATTTGGTATCAAATGATTGGTAAAAATTTTGAAAAAAATGTTCATGAATTTGTCTGGGGTAGATCAGGATATGAAACGGTGGATATCGATGAAAACGCAATTAAAATAGATGAAGATCAAATTTATGAATTTAAAAATATTGATAGAATGTTCTTATATAAAAACTTCTTTTTTTTCATAACAAATGAAAAGAAAATATTTATATTTAAAACGACAGATATGGAGTCGGATGAACTTATAAAAATTATTAAAACAACAGGGATTTTATTTGAAAAAAAAGAAAAACCATTTAATATTTATAAGTATTGTAAAAAAGGAAAAAGTTTTTAAAAATAAGCAGAGGATGGTGGATTTATCATCCTTTTAGAGAAGAGCATGTATTTTAAAGGGAATCTGGTTTTGCAGGTTCCCTTTTTGCCATCAAAAACGTTGATGTTTTATCAAATGACGCTAAAAATAAAAAGAATAATGCAGGGGGTGACATTATTAGTTATCGCTGTAATATTTGGATAAAATATAAATAAAACATAAAAAATATAAATAAATTATAAAATGGCGACAGTTTTTTCTTGTTCAAGTGTTTATTATATAGAGGACAAAATAAGACAGCAAAGGAAGTGGTGCTGTTGCATCGGAAAAATGACACAAAATTAGTGATGTCCATTCGGGAAAAGAATTGAAGGGGATTCTTTTCCCCATTTGTCGTGTTACGAAAGACTGAGGGTAAGAAAATATGCTAGAACTTGCAATCTGTGATGATGACATCATCCTATGTAATTGGTTAGAACAGAAGCTGCTCCATTATGGGAAAGCGAATGACTGTCAGATATCTATAGAAATATACTATTCTGCGGAGCAGCTTCTTAACAGGCTGGAAGAAGAATCCTACGATATGTTATTCCTTGATATTTGTCTGGAACATGAGAATGGAATTGATATCGGAACGGAGATACGAAAGAAAAATTATGGAAAAGAACTGCGGATTACCTATATTTCAACATATCAGGAATATGCTATGAAATTATTCCGTATTCATCCATTTGATTTTCTTGTAAAGCCAATCCGAGAGGAAGAACTTTTCCGGGTGATAGGTGAATTACGGGAACTGTTAAAAGAACGGAAGAAAATATTTGAATATACGGATACAAAAGGAATCCACAAGATTTCTTATGACAAGATCCTGTATTTTTATAGTCTGGGAAAAAGAGTACATATCGTGACATCGGAAAAAGAATATGAATATCGAGGAAAATTAAAGGATGTAGCGGATGTAACAGAAGAATATTTCTTACTGATTCACAAGTCCTATCTCATCAATATGGAACACGTGGAGCATTACGAATATGACAACGTGGTTATGAAAGACAAGACACGTCTCAGTATCAGTAAAGCAAATCGCAAGAAGGTCAGGGAAAGACTATTACAAACGGAGAAGAAAAGATTATGAATATCCATTTGATCACTTATCTGACAAGTAAATTATTCTGGATTTATACTGTGTTCCGTTACAATACCATCCTGTATCCAAAAAATGAGGATACACAAAAGCTATTTGCATATTTTTGTGCATATCTGCTTTCATGCTGGGGAAGCATGCAGTGGGGAACGATGTACGGAGATCTGATCTTTGAGCTGATAGCTCTGTTAATTATAACAGTGGCATATCAGGCAGACTGGCAACATCATGTCTGGAATACACTTATGGTATATATTATGGGAATTTTATGTGATGGGATTCCAATCGTGTTCTTTCAACGGTATGCGGTAGCAAGAAATCCGGTGCATCATCACATGGGACCGGGAACTATTGTAATGGGAAATTTTATATTCTTTTTACTGGAAGTCATTATTGAAAGAAAAGTAGGTGTAAAGAGAAGTTATTATATAAAGAACCGTCATTGGCTTGCTATGCTTTCTGTCCCGGTGATCAGCATTATAGTCTGTATCAGGATATTGCTGCCAGACAGAAGAGGTGTGCGGTCTACGATTGTATTATTCTTACTGTTTATCAATGTGTTTATTTTCTATCTGCACGATGAGGTTCAGAAAAGTTATATTGAAACAGCAAAACAGGAAGAGATGAAAATTCAGATGAGCCAGTATGCAAAAGAACTGGAGATGATGATGAAATCACAGGACAGGCTGAATAAGATACATCATGATTACAAGCACCATCTTACAACAATAGGGGCAATGGCAAAAACGGGAGGAAATGAAGAGATTCTATCGTATCTGAAACAAATGGAGAATATAGCCGGAACAGCCTTATGTCATCATTTATATACAGAAAACCGTAATATGAATAATCTGCTGAATTATATTTTGGAAGATTCGAAATCAGTAATTGAAAATCCGGAGATTTCTGTAGAAATACCGAATCATATAGGGGAAGAATTATTTGATATAAGTATAATAGTGGGAAATCTTATGGATAATGCTATTCGTGGGACAGCAGCTTCAGATGAAAGGAGATTATCGTTTCAGATGTATTATGGAAAAGGAATCATGAATATCCAGATTGAGAATAGCATAAAAGATACACCAAAAGTGCGGAATGGAATTTATCTGACAACGAAAAGCAGGAAAGAAGGACATGGAATAGGATTACAAAATGTGAAACTCGTAGTAGAAAAATATCATGGTCAGATGGAGATCTGCCATACGGAGAAATCCTTTCAAGTGAAAATATTATTATATATGAAATTAGATGAAAAATAGTAAGGCGATGGTGTCTTACTATTTTTTTCGACCGATTTCGTCTATTTTTGCCACCTCAAGGGGCATTTTTACCATTTATGAAAATTTTGTGATTTTTTAGATTATAGTAGTGCCAAAGTCAGAAAAAAGGAGGGTAGCGGTTATTTTGTAAAGGAATTATAGAAAAAGATTACAAGAGGGAGAAAGAGACTATGAAGAGATTTCGAAAGTCGGCTATAGCCTTAGTACTTGCACTCCTGATGGCACTACAGGGAACAGAGCCTATTTTTGTACAGGCAAAAGAGGCCATTGAGGATGTACAGAAGAATGCAGATTTCTCCAGACCAGAGGCTTTGACGGAAGAGGAAGCAGGGATTACAGATTCCACATCTGGAGAACAAGATAAGAGTCAGCAGTCTGATGCGGACGTACAAAATGAAACGACGCCATCAGAAGATACAGAGACGCAGGAAGAACAGACAACTCCAGCGGAAGAAACAGAAGAAAATCCGCAGGACAGCGGACGTCTATCTTGCAAAACACGCACAGAATACAGTGTTTGCAGGGGCAGATTGCCGTTTTGATGTAATAGGAATTGATGATGGGGAGATTACGCATATTGAGGATGCGTTTTAAAATTTAAAATGGAGAATAGAATGGAATCACTGACATGGAATAAAACAGACACGGATGCAGTTTATGCGTATATGCAGGAGCAGGAGCGCCCGGCATATATGGATACGGTCAGAAGTGTTACGGCAGAAAACGGTGTGCCGTATTTAAGGTTTCCGATGCTGGAATCGGAGTCTTTTATTGAACATGGATTTTCAACACGAAAAGGCGGTGTCAGCACCGGTATTTACGAAAGCATGAATCTGACTTTTAATCTCGAGGATGATCCGGAAAATGTGTCGGAAAATTTCAGAAGAATGGCGGCTGCGCTTCACTGTACCGGAAAAGATGGTATACAGTAAGCAGACACATACAACCAATGTCTTAAAAATAGAAGAACACCACAAAGGAATGGGAATTGTACGGGAGCGTGATTTTGACAATATAGACGGACTGGTGACAAATGTGCCGGGAATCTGTCTGGTTACTTCGTATGCCGACTGTATTCCTCTTTTTTTTGCGGACAGCCGCGATCAATGTATCGGATTGTCCCATTCGGGCTGGAGAGGAACGGTGGGAAATATCGCACAGGTAACAGTTGAGGCCCTCATAAGAGAATACAATGCCAATCCTGCATATATCAAAGCGGTTATCGGACCGGGAATCTGCAGGGGCTGTTATGAAGTAAGTGAAGATGTTGCAGTACAGTTTCAGAAAAAGTATCTGCCACAGGAAGCAGAGCATATTGTAACACCGGGGAAAAGTGTAGGAAAATATCAGCTGGATTTACAGCTTGCCAATTATTATAACCTGATTCATGCAGGAATCTACCCGGAGCATATTGCAGTGGCAGATGTCTGTACCTGCTGTAATTCAGACCTGTTGTTTTCACACAGGGCAACAAAAGGCAGACGTGGTATTTTATGCGGAATGATGTACATAAAGGAGTAGGACATGATAGATGATAACAATTTAGCACAATCATTACTGGTTAATAAAGAGGACTTTAGAAAAACGATGGAAACCAATGCACGGTTTCAGGAACTGATGATGATGTACCGGTGTGCAATACGGGAAATCCAGACAAAACTGGAAATCTTAAATGACGAGTTTAAAACGAAAAACCAGCGCAATCCGATTGACAGTATCCGGACAAGAGTAAAAAGCCCGGCGAGTATTTTTGATAAAATGCAAAGAAAAGGTTTTGAGGTATCCATCCAGTCTATCGTCAACAATTTAAATGATGTTGCCGGAGTACGTGTGGTATGCCCGTTTATCAGTGACATTTATGCAGTAGCCAATATGCTGATTTCACAGGATGACGTTGAAGTGATGGAGGTGAAGGATTATATTAAGAATCCGAAGCCAAACGGATATAGAAGCCTTCACTATGTAGTTATTATTCCGATTTATCTTTCTTCCGGTAAGGAGTACATGAAAGTGGAAGGGCAGATTCGTACGATAGCCATGAATTTCTGGGCAAGTCTGGAGCATAAGATTTATTACAAATTTGAAGGGGATGCTCCTGATTATATCAGCAGGGATCTGAGAGAATGTGCAGAGATGGTATCAACGCTGGATGAGAAGATGCTGTCTTTGAATGAAGCAATCAAAGAATGTCTGGAGAAACAGGAAGAGTTAAATATAAGTACAAAGACAAAAGAGACGAACAGGCAGGATCAACGGGTTCTGCAGGGCCTGGATTAATATCTGGGCCTTTTATATAGAATTTATCTATAAGGGAATGGTTATATTAAGATTCTCTATTTGAAACCCGGAGCGGTTATTTATAT
>ERZ780202.1388-NODE-1388-length-13341-cov-9.077525_pt1 | contig 13341 bp, 6 predicted proteins | sample MGYA00510978_ERZ780202 | MGnify/ENA primary metagenome ERZ780202 (study PRJEB29588, sample SAMEA2155689) | human gut metagenome | biome: human gut; feature: human-associated habitat; material: faeces | place: Denmark | collected 2008/2010 ...
TTTCATACCATTCAAATAATATTGCCATAGTTTCATGTTTTGTTTTAAAGTAACCGTTCTTGTTATGTATTCTCTTAGGTAGTTATACGTTAATGCTTAGAGTTTGTTTTGTTAAGCCTTAATGCTTCTCAGGGGCTCACTGCTGTGAATAAGATTGCTTACACTTGTTAACGTTTTTGTTTACAACTGATAGCTTGTTTGTTCACACTGGTGAGCTTCTGGTAACTATTAAGCAAAGATACATCAAATCTGAGTGTAATACAAATAAAATGCGGATATTAATCAGGAGAAATGCTTGCTTTCCGGAAGCTTATAGCGTATCTTTACAGGAATTAAAACAATAAATTCCGATTGTAGAAAATAGACAAAAATAGAATGAATATTACTTTTATCAGGCAAGATAGCGAGAGTGGAAAAGAAACTCTCAGTGTTTGTGAGGCAGGCACATTATTCGACAAAATGAAAACGGAAACCAAAGCGGGGCATATCACGGCTTTGCGGGAAATTATACCGTTACTGGAAGGTACGTATGCCCGGTACGAACATATAGATAAGTTGCCATACATTTATTCTGCTGTGGAATATACCCGGACCAAAGAGGGTGAACGGAAGATGAAGCAGTATAACGGATTGGTACAGTTGGAAGTGAGCCGGCTGGCCGGTGGGTCGGAAGCGGAATTTGTGAAACGGCAAGCGGCACTTCTGCCACAGACTTTTGCTGCTTTTTGTGGTTCCAGCGGTCGTAGTGTGAAGATATGGGTTCGTTTTGCCTTGCCGGACGATGGAGGGTTGCCATCTGAAGAGGCGGAGGCGGAACTGTTTCATGTTCATGCTTATCGGCTGGCTGTGAAATGTTATCAGCCGATGTTGCCTTTCGATATCGATTTGAAGGAACCTGTGTTGACACAGAAATGTCGTATGACGTTGGATGAGGCTCCTTATTATAATCCGGATGCAGTGCCGTTTTGTTTGGAACAGCCGCTTACGATGCCGGGAGAAGAGACTTTCCGCCAGCGGAAGCAGGAGGAGAAAAATCCGTTATTGCGATTGCAACCGGGATATGAGTCGGCACAAACGTTCACGAAGATTTATGAAGCGGCATTGAACAGGGCATTTCAGGAAATGGAGAACTGGAAACGTGGGGACGACTTGCAGTCTTTGCTGGTCCGCCTTGCCGAACATTGTTTCAAAGCGGGTATCCCCGAAGAGGAAGCGATACGGCAGACGATGATTCATTATTATCGCGAGGAGGAAGAACAGGTGATTCGTTCGATACTCCATAATCTTTACCAGGAATGTAAGGGATTCGGCAAGAAAAGCAGCATCAGCAAAGAGCAGGAGACGGCTTTTCTATTGGAAGAGTTTATGAAACGCCGTTATGAATTCCGTTACAATACGGTGCTGGATGATTTGGAATATCGTCAGCGTGACTCTGTTCATTTTTGCTTTAAGCCGGTGGATAAACGGGTGCGCAACAGCATTGCAATCAATGCATTGAAAGAGGGAATTAGTGCGTGGGACCGTGATGTGGATCGTTTTCTGAATTCGGAATGTGTTCCTTTGTACAATCCTGTCGAAGAATATCTTTATGAGGCAGGGCGTTGGGATGGAAAGGATCGTATTCGTGCATTGGCCGGTTTGGTTCCTTGTGATAATCCGCATTGGCAGGAATTGTTTTACCGTTGGTTCCTTAGTATGGTGGCGCATTGGAGGAGAGTTGACCGGCAGCATGGTAATAGTACTTCGCCTTTGCTGGTCGGTTCGCAAGGGTATCGCAAGTCTACATTTTGTCGCATTATCCTGCCGCCGGAACTTCGTTTCGGCTATACGGACAGTATTGATTTTAAGAGTAAGCAGGAGGCGGAACGTTATCTGGGACGCTTTTTCCTGATTAATATTGATGAGTTCGATCAGATTAATGTCAGTCAGCAGGGATTCCTGAAGCATTTGTTGCAGAAGCCTGTTGCGAATTTGCGTAAGCCTTACGGTAATACGATTCGGGAAATGAGGCGTTATGCTTCTTTTATCGGAACCAGCAATCAGAAAGATTTGCTTACCGATCCCAGTGGTAGCCGCCGTTTCATTTGTATCGAGGTGACGGCTCCTATTCAAACGAACGTTACCATCAATTACAAACAGTTGTATGCTCAAGCAATGGAGGCGATTTATAAAGGGGAACGTTATTGGCTGAATGATGAAGATGAAAATATATTGAAACAGACCAACCGTGAGTTCGAACAGGCTAGTCCGTTGGAACAGTTGTTTCATTGTTATCTTAATCCGGTAGAGGAGGAAATGGAAGGCGAATGGCTGACTGCTATGCAGATTTTGAGCTATTTACAGACGAAAACACGGGATAAGTTGGCTATTAGTAAGGTGGGACAGTTTGGACGCGCACTTCAGAAACTGAATATTCCTTGTCGTAAATCTCGTAAGGGGACGCTTTATCATTTGGTAAAGGTGGAGTAGTTTACCCTCACACTTGTAACTCCGATGAATAAAGGATTTTATAAGAATCGCAATTTTCGGGTCGTTTATCAGATATATGTGTGGTAATTTTGTGGCACTGGAAACTAAAATGGATTTGAAAGTTAAAATATTATTGATTGCTTTTTCAGTTGTAAGTACAATAAATGTATTTTTGCAGGTGTGGAAAACAAAAGCAGTGCTATCAATCCCCGAAAATAAGTTAAGATGGAAGATAAAAGGAAAGAAATAGTTGGCAATGTCATTCGGATACAGCGTTATCATTCTCCTTGTGGCGATTTGATGCTTGGCTCGTTTGAGGATCGGCTTTGTCTTTGTGACTGGGCAGTTGAAAGTCATAGGGATATTGTAGACAGGAGGTTACGGAAAGTGCTGAAAGCCTGTTATGAAGAAAGTACATCCGAGGTTATACAGAAAGCGATTAAGCAGTTGGACGAATATTTCAATGGTGAACGGACTGCGTTTGAAGTGCCTTTGCTTTTTGTAGGTACGGATTTTCAGAAAAGTGTATGGTATAAGTTGCTGGATATTCCGTACGGCTCGACTGTATCGTATGGAGAATTGGCAAAACAGCTGGATATGCCGAAGGCTGTCCGTGCGGTTGCCGCTGCTAACGGCGCAAACGCTATTTCTATTTTTGCTCCGTGTCATCGTGTTATCGGCAGTAACCACACGCTTGTGGGGTATGGCGGTGGTCTTCCTGCTAAAAAACGGTTACTGGATTTGGAAATAAACGGCAAACCTCTGTTATGAATGAGCAAGAAACGCTTGATTATGCACGTATTGCACAGGCAATCGGGTATATAAGGGAGAATTTCAAAAGGCAGCCAGGATTGGATGAGATTGCCCGGGAAGTGGCGTTGAGTACGGCACATTTCCAACGTATGTTTACGGAGTGGGCAGGGGTTAGTCCTAAGAAGTTCTTGCAATATACCAGTATTGAATATGCCAAGAAAATCTTGGATGAGACTCATGCGTCTTTGTTTGATACGGCACAGGAAACGGGACTTTCCGGTACGGGCAGATTGTATGATTTGTTTGTAAATATAGAAGGTATGACACCGGGCGAGTATAAAAACGGTGGTGAAAATCTTTCTATCAATTACAGCTTTGCCAAAAGTCCTTTTGGTGAACTATTCATTGCATCTACCAATAAAGGTATTTGTTGTCTGGAGTTTGCAGACGATCACGATGCGGCATTTCATTCCTTGTTGAAGAAGTTTCCTAATGCAACGTTTACTCCGGCTGTGGATGAGATGCAGCAAAATGCTTTATCCATCTTCACGCAGGATTGGAGGAAGCTCAAAGATATAAAGCTGCATTTGAAAGGTACTGACTTTCAACTAAAGGTCTGGGAAACTTTACTGAAAATCCCTGTCGCCGGATTGACTACTTATGGAGATATAGCCGCAGGTATTAATAACCCGAAGGCTTGCCGGGCTGTAGGAACGGCTGTCGGTGAGAATCCCGTAGCTTTCCTTATTCCATGTCATCGTGTCATTCGTTCTTCCGGTGAGTTGGGTAATTACCACTGGGGAGAGATTCGAAAGACTGCAATTATTGGTTGGGAGGCTGCGAAAAATGGATATTTGAATAAATAATAAGTACTGGCGGTAAGAAAAGCCGGAAACGGGATTTCGGGTTCTTCTTTCATTTATAAATCCCGGCTCAAGGATGAAACCGCAAGGCCGGGATTTATTTGTAGTCGAATGACTATCATTCCTCTTCTTCATTTATTCCTTCATAGCACCTGATATCCGCTTCAATCATGAAATTATAAATCAGTCGGGTTTTAAACATCATTCTTTCCTGCGACAATTCTAAATCAGCAAGCGTTGCTTCGATTCTATTGCAGAATTCATTTATTCTTTCTTCTTCCAGCATCGGATACATTTCGTAAACTCGCCGGACGAAAGGTACCATCGAAGCCTGCACCTGATAAAGTAGTATTTGGGGTTCATATTGGAAATCCACTTCGTCCATCTGTTTATGCAAGTGCTCGTTTTCGTAGGTTATTTGTTGGAATTCTTCGAAACAAGGTAAAAGCTGCTCTGAGTGATGAAGCAGTAATTTTATGGTTGCAATGGCTGCAAAACCTTTTTCCAGTTCATTTCCATATTGAAAATGGTTATACAGGGAGCAAAATGATGCTTCCAGACAGAGCCGTTCAAATTCGGTGTCTTTTACCCACGGAAGATAAGTGAGCATAGGCAGGCATTCACCTAGCGTAAGCTGATCTTTACAGTCAAGTATTTTGATAAGATTACCCGGTCGGGTAAGGAATTGATACATAGTGTGCATGGCCAGGTATTTTTCCGCAAGCCGGTCCTCGTCCAATTCACGGGATGCTTCCAATTCGGACAACAGAAAATCGATATTCTCCTCCTTGTTATCTGGTTGTTGCTCTTCGGCACGAGCTATGTCTTCGTCAACCATATTTAAAATTTCCTGAATATTCATATTACATTATTATTTTTATACCTGTTTATTATTCTTTCTTAGTTTTGGGCTTGTCTTATTGCGACAATGCGGGCATTATAGGGCTCTTGCATACTATCGGGCAATTCCTCCAACAATCCGTGAAGTTGGTCGATCAATTTTTCTGCCTGTTCGATGTTGCCTGTTTGAAACATATAATCAATCAATTCAATGCCGATGGATATCCTGTATAAAAGGTCGTTGCTCTCATCTTTCAGTAGTTTCATAGCAGAATGTACCAACTGTGTGGCATCCATTTCGCTACCGGACAAATAGAGTGCGAGAGCTTTGTGGATAGTCATAGGGGAGATTCCTGTATCGGTTTTGTCAGCTTCGTAACGATTGAAGGCGTCCAGAGCTTCCTTGATATGCCCTGTGTCAAGAAGTATCTTACCGAGAACTTTGTCAAATTCGGGCAATGTAGAAATTGACGGATCTTGCTCTATGGCATTTCCCAGCATCTGAAGAGCCTCTTGCGGGTGGCTTAATGCATTGTAACACTTGGCCAGTGGTACGATGAGATTGGGTTCGTAAGTCAGGTTGGTTTCATAGAGCGGTAGGGCTTTATGATATTGCGTGGTGTCGCAGTAGGCATTTGCTATCGTTATCTCTATTTGGCTCTTTATTTCGTCGGAAGGAGGTTGTGATTCAGCCTTCTGTAACAAGTTGAGCCCTGCTGTGATTACCCTGTGCGGATTATCCAAAACGGCGTCCATTGTTATTCTTCGTAAACTAATCTGATAATATCCGTCTACGGTTATTCCACTGTTTGCGGCTATTTCTTCAAGAAAAGAGATGTACAGTTGATGTGTTGTATTATACATGCCTAAGCTGATTGTATAATCCATCAGAACAATTACTGCACTTTCGAGATCGATCCGGTAGTTTTGGTCATCAAACGATTCGTCTTCTTGTTTTAGATGTTCAATCGACGTACCGATTCCATTGCTTGCACTTTGGTGTGATTGCTTGTATTCTTCGTTATCGCTGGAGAGGACATAAACAAATTCGAAGCATCGGAGGATGACTTGCCAATATACAGCATCTTGTTTGGTTATGGCCTGCGCTATGTTGTTCAGGCATGCTATCGTTTTCTTGTTGTAGAAGCCATACAAACTTAGCAAGCATCGTATTTCATGCCAGTAGCTCATTTCTGCCTGCTCGAAATTACCTCGATTCCAATTGAATTCGGCCATGTCTTTGAATACCCGTTCGGCCACAGCATCATTATCATTTTGGATAGCGATGTCGGCTGCCATACGATAGTATTCTTCTGCTTGGTCTTCTTCCTTTTTCATTTCCATTGAATAAGCCAGATAGCGATAAATCAGGCTTCGGGCTACTGACATTTTTTCAACCCCCTTTTGGTTGCAATGATGAAGGGCACGATTGAACATGTCGACAGCTCTTTCAAAATAACCCGTCTGAAAGGCGTCTCTCCCTTGTCGGAAGGTTTCGGTCAATGCCGGATCATCTATACCGATGTAGGTTGCAAATTCTTCGATTTCGGCATTTGCATTGGCTGTTTGCTTTTCATTGGGTTGGTCATTGGCCGAATCTTCTGTATTTTCATTTGCCTGTTTCAGTTGTTCAACTGTGTCCTTGTACTGCCTTGCCATCTGATCGTCGGGACCGAACAGGGCGGAGCGTATCTCCCAGGCTTTTTCAATGTGTTCGATTGCCTTATCTATGTGTCCTAGTCTGAAACATATTGCACCGTAATTATTGTTCGCATAGGCAGCTGCTTCATCCTGACTTTTATCGCATTCTTCCAACAAAGCAAGTGATTTTTCGAGTGCAACTGCGGCGTCTTTGAAACGATTGAAAGTGTTGTATGCTGCGGCCAGATAGGAGTATGAGGCAGCCTCTTTTTCCAGGTTATCCATATTATGCCAGGTTTCGGCTCCTTTCAGATAATAATGTTCCGAAAGCTTTTCATCATTTAGGACGAGATAGACTTTACCCAGATTGTCATACATGGTAGCAGCCAGTTTGGAGTCTGTTTGTTTTAATGTTTCGAGTAGACTGATGCACTCCAATGCTGTGTTGAGAGACAGGTCAGGTTGGTTGGCCCGAAGATAGATGGAGGCCTGGCTGTTCAGTAGCTCGGCCAGCGTCATGTCACGGTCTCCAATCTTTTGGTAAATATCTATCGCATGTCTCATATATTCGGTCGCTTTGGGATAGTTTCCACTATACATCTCAATTTCTGCAAGCGAGTGATATTCTTCTTGGGTATGCGTATTTTCATCTCCTAATATGTGCTGATATATCGTAAGGGCTTTTTTGGCATACTCTCTGGCTTGGTCAAAATCTTGTTCCATGCGGCATTCAAGTGCATAATTATGATATGCGATGGCTACATCAATATCATTCTCACCTTTGAGACTGACATATATGTCCTGACTTTTCAGACGATATTCCTTAGCAAGTTCTTCTTCACCAAGCAACCTGTATATACCGGCGAGATTATCGTATGCTACGGCAATATCATCATGCATGTCCGGCAGGATGGATTTGCGCATCTTAAGGACTTTTTCGAGGATCAGCTTCGCTTTTTCCAATGCGTTCTTATCAACCGGATCTTGTGATTCGCCGATACTGTGGTATACATCAGCGATGTTACACAGGTAAGATGTTATTTTCAGGTCATCTTCTCCGTAAGCATGGACTGCAAGTGATAATCCTTCCCTATATTCCTTTAACGCTTGGATGTACTCTTTTTTGCGAATACAGATCATACCGGCCAGATTGTGGAACGAGCAGCGTTCTTCACTGGTATCGCCGTCGGCCATCTGATCGCACATACGGATTAGGAATTCTACCAGTTCGTAGGCTGCATCCAAATCATTCAGATAAGAAATACAGATGTTGGTCAGCCGGATAACGTCATTGCGGAACATCTGCCAATAAGCCCATTGTAGCATAACTGCCATTTCTGCTTTTTCAGCCATACTTCCCATAATCTGTTCAATATAGGCTTGTGAAATTTTATATTTTGAAGCATCGGCTTGTTTTAGTGTACGCCAGTAAAGTATGAATTCATGAATGTTGTTGGTGGTAAACTGCCGGCTCATATAACCGAGCGTTGAAATACATTCGTGAAGCTCGTCCCATTTTTCGGCATGATAAAGTTGATAGGGGAGTTCCTCCATCTTGCGGAAGTTATTGTTTTCTTCGCGGTTGAAATAGTCTATTATGTTCTGTCTTAATTGTACTTTTCTTTCGCTGTTAAGGTATTTCTGTTCAATAGCCTGTCGTATCATGTCGTGTGCAAAAACCACTCGTCCGTCCCTAATCATTAGGTGGGCCGTGTTTGCACAATAGAATTGAGACCAGTAGAGCGACGGGATGTTGCTAATTGCAATCAGTTCTGTTTCAGATAATCCATCTTTGGATAATGCTATCAGTGATAGCAAGTCTGATGTTAGTGAGGGGTAAAGTGGGGTGTTGTATATTTGCTCTTTGCGCTGTAATAGTCTGTCAAAAAATGAGTTGATGTCTGGCAGGTTAGTCATTTGGTTGATGAAGCTGGTCAGGCTGTCGAAATTTCCGAAACATCTGATTTCCTCAAGTAATGACATCAGTACCATGGTGTTGTCTGTAATGTCACTGCCTTTGAGTATCATGGTCAGTTGTTGTTCGGACAGCCGCTTACGATAACGATCGAAAAAGTCTACAATCAGTTTCTTGCGTTGGTCGAGCAGTAAGGGGTAGACTGTTATTACAGGGTATTTCCGTTTTTTGAATACCTGCATGGTTTTATCTTCCTCGATAGTTGAAAAGATTATTTTTACATTGTCCGGGAAGTCAGGCAACCAGTTTAATAGTTTTGTTCTATGATTCCGGTCCGAAAGTTGATTGGCGCCGTCCAAAACGATCAGTAAAGGTTTTTGTCCGGCAATTAGTTGGGCCCTTAAGGCTAGTTTCTGGTAATCTATATTATCTGTATCGGTAGCATTGTGTTCGATTTGTCGGTCGTTTTCCTCCATCTGCTCAAGTCCGTATAGTGAGTCTATCTGGGTGGTTATATGCTTCGCAATATCCGTTGTGTCCAAACTCTGCGATGAGTTGGCGCTAAAGTGTGCTACCACATTCCACCGACCATCTTCCATGATATTTTTAAGCCAATAAGCCAAAAGGGCACTCTTACCCATACCGCTTTCTCCGGTAATCACCAGATGCTGGTTGGTTGTATCGTTTAGAAACTTGTCCAGATAGGAGATATAAGCTTTATTGGGTATATAATTATCCGATTTGTCATCCAGAAAAGCTTGTAGTTTCTGTCTTTCGTGTACGGTAGGATCCTCGACTTTATTTTTGGGGAAAAGGTGGTCGAGTAATGTTTTGAATTCCGATTCCACTTGTTCACCCAATTGTTCGGGGGAACAGTAATCATAGGTGTTATATCTTTTGTTATTTCTTACTGTTTCTTTTAACTGCGCCTGTCTTGGATCGGTTTCTATTGTCTTTTCATCCGTTTTTCGTATATAGAACGAAGCATAGACCGGTTCGAGCGACCGGAGTACGCCATATTGAATTTCAATTTCCGTAATACTCATTCCACGATCGAGGTCAGCAGCAAGCCATTCATATCTGTCAGGCATGGCCTGGTGTTCAATGAGTGTTTCTTTCGATGGACACCAACCGTATCTTTCTCCTAATAATCCGATGAAAAACGGGTGTGAATTCCGTATCTCGTCCAAACATATTTCCACCACTTTGCTTGACTTTGCTTCTTCTTCGGTGATTCCCCATCGCAGATCGACTTCAGTCAGTGTGACATTGCGTTCGTAGGCAATCTGTCGCAGTCTTGGAAAAACTTTGGTAACCAGCATATCTCTTTCGCTCTGCATGTCTTGAAAGGTGGATGAAATAAATATCCTGATGTTCCTTGATTTTTGAAATTTGTTTTTCATGGTGGTATATGTATTAATCTGATTTCTACAAATTGTCGGATGGAATCTGGAACTTATAAAAAAGCTCATTTATTGTATAGGCTGATACATCATACTTTTTTGTATTATCATCTAATTCCGAGATTTTAAATCTTGTTGCCCTTTAATACAAACATAGGGAAAAACTTTGATTTATTATAGCAATCTTGTAAAAAAGTTAGATTTTGCACTTCGATTTTTAAAAACACGTCAAAGAACACAGATAAATAGAGCTTGGGAGTTATCGCCTGCCTATGACCTTTTGCCAAGTAGCGGATATTCATTCTCAATGCGAATCTGTAGTCGAAATGTACAGGTGCCCGGATTGACTCCATAGCACCTGTACATATTGAAATATCTATTTAGTATCCCGGATTCTGATATTCACTGCCATTAGTGATTGTTGCGGTAAATGTGGTTGAAATGGGACGTAACGCATAATTCGGATGGAAGAACCGGGCCAGGTCCGGATGAGTATTCTCCAGATACTCCGAGTTCTTAAACATTCCTGTCCGTTTTAAGTCGTAGAAGCGGCAATATTCCCCGCAAAGTTCACGGCCTCTTTCGTCTAAGATATCCCGGACCGTAATACTTCCTGTAAGCGGATTTGCTCCGGCACGTTCACGAACCTTGTTGATATAACCGGCTGCATTCGCACCACCATTCAGGTAAATATCAGCTTCTGCCGCAATCAAATAAACTTCTGCCATGCGCATGATAAACGTTGCATTCAGATTACCGTTTCTCTGTTTGGAAGCATTGGCTACATAATAATTACTGCTGTTATGTTTATTCAGTGACGGATAATAGTAGCGGAACTGATTCTCGTTCGTGCCGTCATTCTTGTAATTGCCTGTGACGTTTGTATAGGCATAATTCATGTTCACATTATTATTGTCGTCACTATATACATGATGATAATCAATCAGCAAATAATCAGAAATATGTTCTTTTTGCTTCTCTGTAGCATAATCCATGTCTTGCGGCATGATGAATTTAATGGCTAAGTCTCCTTTATTCAGAGCTTTGCCGATGACGGCTTCTTCCTTATCATACATGTGTACGGCACTTTCATCCCACGTGTAATTCTTGTTCGCGTTCCACTCTGTAGTGAACGATTCATGAAATCTGGGGTCTAATGTTCCGTCTTTCTGTACATACAAACTCAATAAATGCTGCGTGGGCATAAAGATACCGGTAATTGAGCCTTCCCAAGTAAGCCGTGTCTCCTGATTGTCTTCACGTGCTCCGAATTTATTGATATTGCATAAGAAGTATTCATCGTTGCGGTTCAACTTGTAGTTTCCATTGCTTGATCCGTGACCGTCTGCTCCTGCATACCAGCGATGTTTCCAGAGAGCTTCCTTGTTTTCCCAGTTATTGCTCTCTTTAAACACTTCGCTATACGATGGATACATATATGTGTTGTATTTCCCACCGCCAGTTTCGCAATCGGTAATCAATTTCTTGGCTGCATCCAGAGCTTCTTGCAAATATTCGGTGCTTCCATATTCGTACGTCTGCAAGCAGGCTTTAGCCAGAAAACCGAGAGCGGCTTTCTTTGTCGGGGTGGTAGTTGTTGCATGCGTGCCTGTTGGTAACCATTCGGATGCAAATCTTAAATCGGGCAGAATAACCTCCTGATAGATAGTCATCGGATCGGTGCGGGTGGGGGAGTAGGTCAGTGTTTCCGTCACTACGGGTTCTGTGAGCATCGTCACTGCTCCGAATTGTTCCACCGCGTTGAAATAATACACAGCTCTAAGAAAACGGGCTTCCGCAATCTTGGCATTCCGTTCCTCTTCCGTGGTGTAAGGAGGTTTGTCTCCTAATGCGATAGCTTCGTTACAGGCTCCCACACCGTCGTACGTCCCATTCCACCAATTATTGGTGTAAGTCGTATTGGGCGATGTTCCTGCGAAAAACCAGAACCACTGTGTGTAACTGGTTGATTCGTTGGCTTTATATGTCCAAAGATCGGTGTCACCTTCAGTCAGTGACATCCAGTCGGCAGCACCGTAATAAAACCTTTCCATGGCAAAATAACACTGGTTAATCAGGGTTTCATATCCATCGATGGAAGTAGCCAAAGCTTCTTTGGTAAATGCACCCGGGTTGTATTCGTCCAAAGTGCAGGAGTGTAGAGACAGGGCCGAGAGCAGCACGCTGCAAAATATGAATTTTATATATATACTTTTCATGATTATAATCTTTAGTTAGAATGTCAAATTAACGCCAAAAACAAATTGCCGGTAGGTAGGGAATGCATCCGAACCGTTGGTTTCGGGATCAGTATCTTTCAACTGCTTGTCTTTTACGAAGATGAACGGATTGTAGGCTGTGGCATAGATGCGGCATTTCTCCATCAAAACCTTGCGTGAAATATTTACAGGCAGCGTATATCCCAGTGTGATATTCTTAATCTTGATAAAGGAACCGTCGCGTACTCTTAATGAAGGATATACGGTTTTTTGTTCATCTGCCGTTCCGGGACGGGGGAAATAGGCGCCCTGATTGTCCTCTGTCCAGTAGTCTACGCCTGCCAGCTGATTCTTGGTTACGCTCTGTTCGGCGGTATAATAGCCGAGCAGGTCACTGTTGATTGTTTGTCCGTAACGCGCCATGGCAAAGATGGATAAATCAAAATTCTTGTAGGTGAAGGAATTACTGAATCCGATGATCCAATCCGGATTGGAATGTCCTAGAATTTGCCGGTCTTCCGTACTGTATTTATGTACGCCTCCATCACCTTTCTGGTCTAAGGTTTCTATCTTGATGAAGCCGGGTTTTACACCGTAGGCATCTAATGTCTCCTGCGGGGTATCGGTTCCCCAGATTCCGTCATATTTGTATCCGTAAATAGCTTTAATCGGTTCACCGACAAACAGGTTTTCGGCAATCAGGTCACCGTCAGGCAGGTCGTCTATTTGTTCCTTGTTCCAGGTGACGGATAAAGTGGTGTTCCAGGTGAAATCTTTATGCTGTATGTTGTGCGAAGTGATCGTTGCTTCCACACCTTGATTACTGGTCTGGGCGATGTTCTGCCAGATGGCCAGAGGCGATCCCCATCCGGTCAGACCGCTGGTGATGGGTAATGTACGTTTGAATAATAATCCTTTGGTTGTCGTTTTGAACCATTCTACCGAGCCGTCGATGCGACCGTTCAGGATACCGAAATCTAATCCTATATTCCAGTTGTATGATTTTTCCCATCCGAGATCGGAACTACCGTAAGTACCAGAGTACTGTGTGAAAGGGACGATCTTCCCGTTAATGGAAATTCCCGAAGCTGTATATACATAGGCTTGTGTTGTGGTGCTGTATGCGGTGGTTCCTCCCGAGTTACCCGTGATGCCGTAGCTCACTCTCAACTTCAGGTTGTCCAGCCAACTACGTGTCTTTTCCATAAATGCCTCGTCTGATATTCTCCACGCCAGTG
>ERZ780202.1410-NODE-1410-length-13115-cov-15.220291_pt1 | contig 13115 bp, 8 predicted proteins | sample MGYA00510978_ERZ780202 | MGnify/ENA primary metagenome ERZ780202 (study PRJEB29588, sample SAMEA2155689) | human gut metagenome | biome: human gut; feature: human-associated habitat; material: faeces | place: Denmark | collected 2008/2010 ...
CCGAAAAGCAAATATGCTTATCATACCGAAGCGATGGACCGTGCCATGGAAGCGGGAATTGACGATGTAGGACTAGGTGTTTTATTCGGGCTGAATACCTACCGCTATGACTTTGTAGGATTATTGATGCATGCCGAACATCTGGAAGCCACTTTCGGAGTAGGTCCGCATACCATCAGCGTTCCTCGTATTTGTCCGGCAGATGATATCGCCACGCAAGACTTTCCGGACGCCATCTCGGACGAGATATTCTGTAAGATTGTGGCAGTAATCCGTATTGCTGTTCCTTATACAGGCATGATTATCTCTACAAGGGAATCGGCTGCAACCCGACGTAAGGTCTTGAATCTGGGAATTTCACAAATCAGTGGCGGCTCCCGGACCAGCGTAGGCGGTTATGCCATTCCGGAAACACCGGAAGAAAACTCGGCACAATTCGATATCAGCGATACCCGTACCTTGGATGAAGTAGTGAACTGGTTGCTCGATTTAGGGCACATTCCCAGTTTCTGTACAGCTTGTTACCGAGAAGGACGTACAGGTGACCGCTTTATGTCATTAGTCAAATCGGGACAAATTGCTAATTGTTGTGCACCCAATGCATTGATGACACTGAAAGAGTATCTGGAAGATTATGCGACAGCGGATACACGAGCCAAGGGAATCCAATTGATAAAAAAAGAATTGGAACACATTCCCAACCCGAAAATAAAAGAAATAGCAACCCGTAACCTGAAAAAGATAGAAGAAGGGAAACGAGATTTCAGATTCTAATCCGGCCCACGCGCCGGGCGATGTTTCCAGACTGATAAAGTAACCACATATGAGTTTAAACAACACCCCATCTGCCAACCGCCTGCACGTCGCCCTCTTCGGGCGGCGCAACAGTGGCAAGTCCTCTTTAATCAATGCCTTGACCGGACAGGATACTGCCCTTGTATCGGATATCCCCGGTACCACGACAGACACCGTGAGCAAAGCCATGGAGATTCAAGGAATCGGCCCTTGTCTCTTTATCGACACACCGGGATTTGACGATGAAGGAGAATTAGGAGAAATGCGCATCATCCGCACGCTGAAAGCCATCGAACGAACAGACATAGCCTTACTTCTTTGTGAAGACGAAGCCCATGAAGAGGAAAAGAAGTGGATGAAGCAATTGGAGGAAAAAAACATCCCTGTCATCTTGCTACTGAACAAGGCTGACATACGAAAAGACATAGCATCCACCCTACTCCGTATAGAAAAAGATTGCGGTCAAAAGCCTCTCGTTATCAGCGCAAAGGAAAGAACAGGTATAAAGAAGATACATCAGGCGATTCTGGAAAAGTTACCGGCAGATTTCGGGCAACAAACCATTACCGGAAATCTGGCTAAAGAAGGAGATTTAGTGCTCTTAGTCATGCCGCAAGATATACAGGCACCAAAAGGCCGTCTCATCCTTCCACAGGTACAGACGATGCGCGAATTATTGGACAAGAAATGCCTAGTGGTGAGTTGTACAACAGACCAAATAGCTTCCACCTTGCAGGCTCTGTCCCGCCCTCCGAAACTGATTATAACCGACTCCCAGGTTTTTCATACCGTTTATGAACAAAAGCCGGCAGATAGCCTTCTCACCTCTTTCTCTGTCCTGATGGCAGGATATAAGGGAGATATACATCATTATATAGAAGGAGCCTCAGCCATAGACTGCCTCACCCCACAGTCACGGGTACTGATAGCGGAAGCCTGCACTCATGCCCCTGCCACCGAGGACATAGGCAGAGTAAAGCTTCCACGTATGTTGCGTAAAAAGATAGGCGAAGAGCTACAAATAGATATCGTTGCAGGTACAGACTTTCCGGAGGATTTGACACCCTATCACTTAATCATTCATTGCGGAGCCTGCATGTTCAATCGCAAATATGTACTAAACCGGATTGATAATGCCCGTAAGCAACAGATTCCCATGACTAATTATGGAGTGGCTATTGCACACTTGAACGGGATATTGGATAAGATAGCGTATTAAAAAGACATCTGTTCTTTTTTTGTTTCTATCACCACAAACCATTTATTTTCAACGGTTTGTGGTGTAAAAGGATCCGTAATTTCCCTTAACTGGTATGTATGTGGATTTTTACCATTGTTTCTGAAGGCTCATAGATTTTCCTTCTTGATGTGTCCTACATGATGGTTCATCCATTTACTTCAGTTACAAGGCCTTATCATGCAAACACTTAGTTGAATTTATAGTTTCACCAAGGTGAAGCAATCGTATCACTTGGGTGACTACGCCTCTCCACTTAGGTGCCAATGTATTGTCACCTAGGTGAAACAACAAAAAAAACAGACAAAAGATAAGCATTCGGGCTTGTACGTGTTTTTTCCAGTCATAACAAAATCAAAAGCCTGGAGAGAAATACATAAGAGGCCGAATGCTTACAGTTCTTCCATAAACTTGACCGACGAGTGAACAATGCTCCAATCCATATATTCCCACGCAGGGTGTGACTTTATGGAAGCAGAAGTAAAACAAGTAATCAAAGTTTCAATCCACACACCCACGTAGGGTGTGACTTTGGAGTCGGGCTTGTCTTTCTCCTTGTCCAAGAGTTTCAATCCACACACCCACGTAGGGTGTGACCTCGTATTAGTTGACAATGTAGAGATGGACATAAATAGTTTCAATCCACACACCCACGTAGGGTGTGACTTAACAGCTATCTATTTAAAAAACAAGTTTCTTGGTTTCAATCCACACACCCACGTAGGGTGTGACTGCATTGGCATGAATGGGTCGCTCAAACTAAGCCATGTTTCAATCCACACACCCACGTAGGGTGTGACTCTATATCTAATAACATATTATAAATCAGCAAGTTTAATCCACTGTTATGCGAATCATCATTATTATTCAACTTCATAACGAAGAAATACTCTACAAATAATTTAATCTACTGATTATTAACACATGCGAAGATACTACTTTTTTTGTAACACACCACATTCGCATTATATTATAAGAGCCTCCTCAACTTTATAAGCCGTTTCAACACCTATTACTTCTACCCTCTTATTCTCATTTTTACTAAGAATATAAAAACGAACACTATCAAGAGACATATCAATAATATCCCTAACTCTCCCTTTTAAAAGAGAATATTGCGCTTCCGTCACTACACACTCAAAGACTGAGTTCTGCACCCTCTGTCCATAATCCAAACATGCCTTGGCCACACATCGTAAACGGCGAGCCCCCTCTTTGCTTGTAGTATCCACATCGTAAGTCACAAGAATGTACATAATTAAAAATCATTTTATAAGAAATACCGGATAATCGTCAATATCCTGCCTGATATATCTTGCCATTAACATAGCCTGCACATAAGGCAGAAGCCCTATTTCAACTTTTTCATTAAGATAAGGATGAATTATCACTTCCCTTTTCCTTGCCTGCCATGCAGTAATAAAAGTCTTTTTCCCTTTATCTGTCATAACAACCCCATTATCACCTTGGAACAAGAAGTCTTTTACTGAAATCTGTCTTTTATTAATCAACGACAAAATAAAACGGTCGCCAAGGTAAGCACGTAACTCTTCCATCATATCTAAAGCCAACGACGTGCGCCCTGGACGGAGTGTATGGAGAAACCCGACGTATGGATCAAGGCCAACAGTTTCGAGAGCGGCCGCAACATCATTGGCAATCAAGGTATATGCAAAAGACAACATGGCATTCACCGCATCCTTGGGAGGACGACGATTGCGACCATGAAATGGAAAATCAGTCTTCTGATTAAGTATCAAGATTGGCAATACCTCAAAATAGGCATTCGAAGCCATCCCCTCATAACCAATTAATTCCGTCTTATCTTGAGCCTTCAAAACATCACGTTTGGCACGTTCCAATACTTGCACCGCTCTATTAATGTCTTCATTCTCACCATAATCACGAATATATCTCCTCAATATATTGCGATAGTTTTGAATCTTACCACCAATCATCAACCGAACCACATGCAACGACCAAGATGCATCGTCCGACAATTGGTACTGCTTTTTGCGTAACAGAACATTTCCTTTCGTAGCACCTTGAACCCTGCTGATGAATCTGCCTTGTGGAGAAAGAAATGTGAGTGATATACCATTGTCACTACACAATTTCATCACACCGGGACTTGCGCCCATATATCCGAACGTAACGATGCCTTCTATATTTATGACAGGAATACGAAACACCTCCTCCTGCTGAACAGATATAACGACATTCAGCCCATCCTTACTAAGATACGCTTCCGGTGTCGTCACATACAAAGTATTCAATAGTTTTCTCATAGATACAGATTTTTAGTAAGGTAATTATCTACCGAAGTACAATTATTTACCATTTCCGGCATGCAAATATCTTTCAGCGAGCACTTGTCACAATGTTTCCCATATTCAGCCTTCGGGATAACCGCTTTACTAAATATATCGTGCATATCCCGGGCACATTGTCTGACTATATCTCGCAGTTCCTCCGTTATATCCACATTAACCCGATGGCGAAGCTCCCCATAAAAGAAAGCGCCGTATGGTATATGGATAGCATACATTTCTTCTATGCACATGATTTGTGCTGCCAACTGCACTTCATCCACCTCGTTTCTTTTCGGTTTGCCATGCTTATACTCCACAGCAACCGGTTGCCATCGCCCCGGATAGTTGGGATGCAAGATAGTATTTTCAAGAGATGAGGAAGGAAACAACTCTATGGCATCAGAGATTCCATAGAGTCCAAGTTCACGCGAAGCGATATTCACCGCACGCAATGTTATCTGGTCACCACACTTCTGTCTATAAAACGGATCATCTACATGCTTGTGCAGAATCTGTCCTTCGATGGTGAGACGATTATCGCCCCATTGCTGCTCAATGTGTATCAAAGCCCATTGCCGGGGACAGAACCTAAAGTGCTGAATCCCCGACAACATGAGCATATCGTCTTCATTGTACATACGATGGAATTATATCAGTTCCTCAATAGTTACATTTGATGGAGCATTCTCCTTATCTATAGTAACTGAATAATCGATGAATGAGCGTGGTGCTCCATCGCAGACTTTCTCCACTTTTACCAATTCAAACAACTTGTTGGCGGGAGCATTACCCAATATGGAGTCACGCTTGAAGACTATCAGTTTTTGAGCACTCATCAATCCACGTGCCGCCGAACGATCCACATCGAACATATTCTTTAATGCGTTCCAAAATAGTTCAAGGTCTTCTTCAGAAAATCCTGTCTGTTGTGCCAAGTTGGCGGAGATGAAGCCGTGACAGACGTAGAGGCCATAAGGAATGGTGGCTTTACGTCCCATTGTACGATTGCCACCATCTTGTTTTTCTGCTTCTTTCTCTGTTGCTACTGCCATACGAGTAATAGAATGTTCCGCTACAGCAATTGGATCTATAGAACGAGCAAAGGTGAACTGGATAGGGCCACGAACTTGACCCGCATTTTTACCTGTTGACATAACTGCGCCGAATGTTCTGATATCGAAGTAATTATTACACATAAAACGACGTGCTGCTTCTATTTTGTCCTTTGCATTTTTTACTTCTGAATCATCATGTGCATTATCAATCAAAGTATTCAGGACTGCCTTCTCTTTGATAAATATATCAAAGCCATTCACAAGCCCTTTTGCTATTTGTACATAGTTACGAACCTTGCGTTTCAAACAGACATCCGTAACAAGTCCCATACCTGTTTCGGCATCCACACGTGGTAGATTACCCGCATCCGGATCACCATTTGGGTTACCATCTTTTACATCAAATATGTAAACGAAATCAATTCTATTCTTTAGTTCTGACATAACTTTATATTTTTAAAATTATTATTCCATTTCTTTATTTTCCTTGTTCATAAAAAGGTCTTGACGTTGATGATAATATCCCACAAAGAACCGTCCTTGATCTTGCAGGTTAAGATGTGGAGGAAATCCTTTTGCATCAAGTTTGGATATAATTTCCTGTTTCAGCTTCTCATAGAACACTTGTCCACCCGGATTCAACTTCTCTATATGATGAGTAGAAAGGTTGAGCACCGTGGCAAAAACCATGGAAGGAGTTGCTGATGCAGCATTCATATAGCGTTCTCGAATGGAATGAATACCATTGGCATCCTCCTGTATCTTGTCAAGTACGGCAAATAGCCTTCCACAAAGATACCCTTGATTTTGATTTTCTTTGTCTAACATAACATCTAATTTTTTATGGTTGTTATTTTCGTTTAGTCTGTTGAGATATGCCTTGATGATAGCAGCACGCACTATATTGACGGATTGTTCTGTACGTATGCGACGAATACATGCTTGAAAGAGAGAAGCCGGATACGGCAACCCTTGAAATATGCTTCTCACCACAGCATCAGGAAGGTTGGGAGTCGCATCACTTGACTTTCCTCCAAGAGTAACATTTCCAAGAATGGAATGCAGTCCCAAGTACGGCTTCTTATCTTTGCGAGTGTCCACCATCTCCATATCTGTAAAATGCTTACTTATCAAACCTGCAAACTCACGCAAAGGCATCTCATTCCAATATACTACCGCAATTCTTGCCGAATTAGGAGCCAAACCCAAAATGAAGAATTTGTCATCATCGTTTGCCGATAATTTTCCGTTATAGATAGACTGGAAAGTATCATATACTAACTTTATACGCCTGTTTGGGTCGTCATTTTCTTCTTCAATCCGCCCCAATAAAGAAAATAAACTATTTTCGGACTCTTTTGAAGCCTCGCTATTGGAGGAAGCCCAGAAAAGATAAGTACGTGAGCCCACCATAAACCTATTGTGAGAATCCGAACGCAGCAAATGATTCAATGCGGTTGTATATGCAAATTCAGCTTCTTCTGATATTGGAGCATTGTATCCTTTAGATTTCCCATACGAATCATACCCGGAATTAACTTGAAATGCAACCAGTTTGGCTGTTTCTTGGCTTCCAAGTATCTTTGTAGCAGTTGTAATCTCTACAACTTTTGAATATCTCCCTGTTATCAAACAAAGATTTCCTACCACGCCATGATTCTCTTCAAACAAATTTATCAATTCCGTTTTCGAAGCCACTATTTTCGTATCCCCTTCTATAAGGAAAGAAAAGGTAGAATATTTCTTATTAAGATTTTTGGCTATATCATCCCATAAAGAATCTTTCTGCATAGCCCCAACTATAAAAGAATGGTCTTGCTGATAAAATGCATAAACAGCTTTTATGTCCTCATTATCCGGAAAAGCATCATATATATCTTTTACTTTCGCCTTAAATACTTCAAAGTACTTACGTATCTTTTCCATATCCCCCTTATCGGAATAACCAAATACATATTTACAATTGTCATACAAATAGTTTGCAACAGGGGCACTTGACCGGCTAACACTTTTCTTAACAAGAAACTGCTGTGCCGACTTCTTATCTATGCGCCTGTCTTCAAAGCGCAGAAAATTTCCACATCTATCAATAACAATAATAAATCCAATCTCTTTGTATTCTAAACCAAAAGGGGCCACATCATCTCCACTTCGATGATAGTAATCATATAATGCTTTCAGTATCATCTCAACACCTCCTCACTATCTTTATCCGGTACAACAATCACTCCCTTTTTCATTTGGGCTCTATAAAACATAGCATTCGGTTTTTGTGGATTTTCCTCAAAGTCCATATCATAAAGCATAATACCGAAATCCCTGTCTTCGGCTAAGGGATTATCAAGATTATCAGTACTTTCAATATACTTCCAGTTTGCAGAAAACTCACGACATCCGAGATAGGGCTGCGTAAAACATTGCCCTTGTGATGCCCTACGTTCGAACATCTGATAATACTTCATAGGATTCTCGTCGGCACTTGGCTGATGCTTGGCAAAAGCCTCTTTCGGACGGTCTTTTACCGGAATAAATACTAACTTAGCATAAATTCGGTAACGCACATCCAGCAGAAGCAAAGTGTTCTTCTGTTGGCGTGTCTTTCCATCATCTATATAAATTGGTTTCATGCTGGAATTTACCACCGCTCCAACTTCATTCCGTCTAATGGTAGCCCATTTTATAGGCCTGAGTACCTCAATCTTGGTTATCTGCCAACGCATGGCATAACGTTTAAACAGTATCGCTTCAAAGATGGCGCGTGCCGCCGATGGCGTAATGACATCATAACTCACACGCTCTACTTTCAACTCCGGACGAGTGAAACAAGCCCAATCGCCCCACACCTCCAGACAATATTCTTTATCTGTATATTCCATATCATTCATCGTTTTCCTTGTTTTCCAATAAATCTTCTGGTTTCTGACCTTCAAAAAACCTTTTTGCCGACAAGGGAGTTACCACTTCACGACCGGTTTTTTGCTCCAACTGTTCGCGTGCCACACGAGCCACATCACCACCATCAGCCGCACACTGCATATTTTCACCCAATGTCTGAGGATTTTTAGCTTTAGTAATACTTGTCGTAGAGAGTTCGGCCAGCATATTAAGAACCAATTCTTCATTGGTCATATTGTCCCGGAGATTTTCTTTCTTCAAGCCCTTGAACTGTTTGTACTCCTTTGCCGACTTTCCAGCCCATTGCTGATAGATAATGTCTGTAAGAGTAGCATATTGAACACCTTCCTCTACATTATGTAGTTTCCATTGATCTGTAAGATCTTTACGGATTTCAATGCTCTTCAAGCGTTGGTTTATCCAGTTGTCAGAGTAACCAAGTCGCTTGTAGTCCATCATAGCTTGCTCAATACTCAACTCAGGGTCTTGCATCTGATCAAGACGTTCGGATGCTACATGTGCCATCCATTGCTTGAACGGTTCTGCCTTGGGAGATGGGATAGACTGAATGATACGTAGTAGTTGTTCTGTATCAGCCACATCTGTAAGTCGCATCTTACCGTCTGCGGCTTTCATTTTCAAACCGTGACAATTTGTCACGGTTTCATTTCCCTCTTCTTTAAGTCTTTGCTTTAACTTACGCCAATAAGCAGTTGCATCAACACTGTCTGTTAAAACTGACACCACATCAACTATCGAAAAATACCATTTTTCCTTTTCATCATCCCACACGGTGCGGACTTTACGTTCTTCAAACAATTTCAATGTTTCTTTCTTTGTCATATCCGTTTCTTTATATCATTAATACTTCCTCCAGCCAATGGTTATCAAGACTGAGACCTGTGGCTTTATTATACTGAGACCTGTCTGCCAATACATATATTCCTTCCAATATTTCTTCGACAAGCCCATAGCCTTTCAGTTGCTTAAAATCATAGGAACGGATGCCTACAGTAAATTTCGCCAATTGCTTCACCAACGAGTAGGTACACCCCGATTCTTTCAACTGCTCTATAAGTTCCATGCTGTTTTCCCAATTTACGATAACATTTATACTTGTATCATCAATCAGGCGAAATTCTTTTGATGCAGTTTCAAAACATAACTCAGTAGGTTTGTAAAGCCAGTGCTTTATATCCTTTTCATCAAATGTTTGTTTTCTGCTATACAATTGACAAAAATACGCTTTCATGGTAGAAGGAGCAAACCAATCACTATCTTCCGGCAAATTCAACCGAGCATTGTTGGAGTCAGCCATTGAACCGAAGGGATTTCGCTTCTCTGCAGCCAGACTGAACACAAATGTATGTCCCATGGCACTTCGTCCTTCCCGATTGCACCGTCCCGCTGCTTGCAATACAGAATCGAGTCCTGCTTCTTGACGGAACACAACCGGAAAGTCTATATCCACACCAGCCTCCACAAGTTGGGTTGCAATGACCCTGACAATCGGCAGCGACTCATCCTTCAATAAAGTTTTTATTTTACCAATAGTTTCGTGTAAGTGGGCAGGGCACATCATTCTAGACAAATGCAATTTCACTCCGTCATTGGGCAAACGGTCATACAGCTCTTTGGCATCTTTACGAGTGTTCACTATGCACAACACCTTATTATATTCAGACATCTTTGCAGCTATCTCATCGTATGTTCTTCCTGTATCATCGATTGCCAACTTCACACGGCGAAGTTGGTCATGCAAAGCAAATTCTTCCGGAATAATTTCCTTGATATGTTCTATTCCCTTAAAATCAGCTTTAGGATTTGTTCCTTCTATCAGACCGCTCAATACCGGCTGACTTGCCGTGGTAAACAATACCGAAATCCCGAACATTTCCTGATACGCTTTCAGCGCATCGACTATCGGCTGCAAGAAGCCGGTTGGCAACATCTGAACCTCATCCAAAACAAGAATTGAATTTGCCATGTTGTGCAGTTTGCGGCAATCAGATGTTTTATTGCTAAACATAGATTCAAAAAGCTGTACATTGGTAGTGACAATAATGGGATAGTTCCAATTCTCTGTAGCCAATTTTGCTTTTTCCCTATTTTCCTCGTCCTTAATATCATCGGGGTCGAAATTACTATGATGCTCCAATACATTTTCTTCACCAAAGATTTCCTTCAAAAGCCCTGCCGTTTGCACAATGATACTGGTATATGGGATGGCGATGATGATACGATTCATTGAATGGCTTACAGCATGCTTCATGGCCCATAACAAAGAAGAAAGTGTTTTACCGCCTCCCGTCGGAACCGTAAGGCTATAAAATCCTTTTTCGCTTGAAGAAGTTCTACTGCATTGTTCTTTCACTTGCCGGCGGATGCGGTTCACTTTCGTATCGGCTGCATTCGATTGCAGTTTTTGCATATATACCTCCAGCTGTGGAAGCAAATCGACAAGCGTAGCCAAATTTCCCCGCTTCCGCCATGACTCTACATCCATAAACCGTTCTGTATCGAGTCGGTCGGCATCTACAAGACAGGAAAAAAGCATACGGGAAAGGTGATGAAAGTGTTTCCATTCAACCTTTGATTTAGAAAAAGGTGAATCAATAAATTCTTGGAATAATAAAGGTTTGTTTATGCTAATGTCACCCTCGTTTATTTCTTCGGACAATAGCCTCTCTTTCAATATGTTTTCCACATCCCCGAAATTATGTAACCCCGTGTGATGAGAAATAATTTGGTTTACAAGAAGATGGGAAACATCTTTTCCCATAAGTTCTTTTGCCAATATTCCACCCACAAAAGCATGGGTATGATCATCATAGCGCTTCTTGTCACTCGTAGGCAAACCATTCATCTTGCGTATGTATTGCTGGAATGCCGCCCGTTCCTTTCCTTTATCATGAAGTAGGCCAAGCGCACGCCCCCAAGAAGGAAGTCCGAACTGCCCGGCGAAGGATGCCGCCATATCAGCAACCCCCTTTTGATGTTCATCATTGGTTTGTATCATCCATTGACCATTCTCCCTATTTTGATACAAATGGGATATCAACTGCTTTTCATCTATCATCTGATTAAATTTATAAGGCTAGCATTTCACAAATATATATAATAATATCAGACCCTCGCAAAAGAAAATCATATTTCAGGTCAGCTTCATCAGTTTTTATCCTTAAAACAAGAAATACAATCAACAACGACAAGAACGGGCATTCCGCCTTGTCGACTCCACACAGGGAAAGGAGAACAAACCATTTCGGAGGAAAAAAAAGAACTTCCGTCACCACATCTCACTGATTCTAAAGGAGATATAGTGACGGAAGAAAAAAAATAATCTGTTAATCCGCATAGATAATCACGGATGAATATACCGGACTATTCCGACAACATCCGCTTGATGAGATCAAGCTTTCACTACTGCCAACAACTCATCCGGTGTAACCAGTGACTGCTCGCCCGTAGCCATATTCTTCAAAGTCAGTTTCCCTTCGTTCATTTCATTTTCACCAACAATGGCGACAAAAGGAATCTGCTTGTCATTGGCATATCCCATCTGTTTCTTCATTTTAGCAGCATCCGGATAAATTTCGGCACGTACCCCTGTTTCACGGACTTTTGCCAGGATAGGCAGACAATAAGCAGCTTCTTTATCACCGAAGTTTACAAACAACAGTTCAGTTCCGTTCACCGCTTCTTTCGGGTACAAATCCAACTGATTCAACACATCAAAAATACGGTCGGCTCCGAAAGAGATACCTACACCAGACATACCGTCCATACCAAAGACACCGGTCAGGTTATCATAACGGCCGCCACCGCTGATACTGCCAATCTGTACATCCAAGGCTTTCACTTCAAAAATAGCGCCAGTATAATAATTCAAGCCACGAGCCAAAGTCAAATCCAGTTCCACTTCACTCTTCACACCCAGTGTAGATACGGTTTTTAATATGAATTCACTTTCTTCTACTCCCTTCATTCCCGTTTCACTGGCTGCAAGGACTGTTTTCAAAGTTTCCAATTTCTCTTCATTGCTTCCACTCAATAAAATAATCGGCTGCAATTTATCAATAGCCTCTTGAGGAATCCCTTTAGAAGCCAATTCCGCATTTACATTTTCCAAGCCTATCTTGTCCAGCTTATCAATAGCTACGGTGATATCCACAATTTTATCGGCCTCACCTATGATCTCGGCAATACCGGTCAATATCTTACGGTTATTGATTTTAATTGAAACGCGTACTCCGAATTTGCCAAATACCCGGTCTATCATCTGTACCAGCTCCACTTCATTCAATAAAGAATTACTGCCTACCACATCGGCATCACACTGATAGAATTCACGATAACGGCCCTTCTGAGGACGGTCCGCACGCCAAACCGGCTGAATTTGATAACGCTTGAAAGGGAAACTGATTTCGTCACGGTGCATGACCACGTAACGGGCGAACGGTACAGTGAGGTCATAGCGCAATCCCTTTTCACAGAATTTGCTCGCTAACTTTACCGCATTGCGGCTCAGCAATTCCTCATCGGTAATGCCGTTGAAATAATCACCTGAGTTCTGTATCTTAAACAATAACTTATCCCCTTCATCACCGTATTTTCCCATCAAGGTAGACAAATTCTCCATAGAAGGAGTTTCAATCTGCTGATAGCCGAAAAGATGAAATACATCACGAATCGTATTGAATATATAATTACGTTTCGCCATTTCCACCGGCGAAAAATCTCTCGTTCCTTTAGGTATACCTGGTTTTGCTGCCATAATGATTCTATTTAATTTATTTTGAGCCACAAAATTACACTAAA
>ERZ780202.1414-NODE-1414-length-13073-cov-2.672530_pt1 | contig 13073 bp, 8 predicted proteins | sample MGYA00510978_ERZ780202 | MGnify/ENA primary metagenome ERZ780202 (study PRJEB29588, sample SAMEA2155689) | human gut metagenome | biome: human gut; feature: human-associated habitat; material: faeces | place: Denmark | collected 2008/2010 ...
CGAGGTCGTGAACGTGATCTTGCCGAAAGATAAGCCTCGTTACTTGATGGGCGTAGGAACCCCGATCAATCTGCTGGAAGGGATCGAACGAGGCATCGATATGTTCGACTGCATCATGCCGACCCGTAACGGACGCAACGGCCAACTCTTCACCCGCTTCGGTACTATCAATATGCGTAACAAGAAATGGGAGAACGATTTCTCGCCAGTCGATCCGGACGGACATTCCTACGTGGATACCTTATATAGCAAGGCTTATCTGCACCACTTGATCAAGGCGAAAGAAATGCTTGGCTTACAGATCGCTTCTATCCATAACCTCGCTTTCTACCTATGGTTGGTGAAAGAAGCGAGGGCACATATCATCGCTGGCGATTTTACTACATGGAAAAGTGGTATGGTCCGTCAATTAGCGAACCGGTTATAAAAAACGAGACAGATGAAATTTAAACTAAAACGGATCGATTGGTATATCATCAAGCAGTTTCTGGGCACGTACGTGTTCGCTATCGCCTTGATTATCTCTATCTCCGTCGTTTTCGATATAAACGAGAAGATCGATAAGTTCTTGAATCCGGATGTCCCCTTAAAAGCGATCATCGTGGATTATTACTTGAACTTTATCCCCTATTTCGCCAATTTGTTCAGTCCGTTGTTCACATTTATCGCCGTGATCTTTTTCACGTCGAAGCTAGCGGATCGTTCGGAGATCATAGCGATGCTTGCCAGCGGTATGAGTTTCCGTAGGTTAATGCTTCCTTACGCGGTCTCGGCTACGATTATCGCTATCGTGACGTTTATCCTGAACGCTTACATCATTCCCCCGGCGAATGAGACTCGTATCGATTTCCAGAACAAGTATATCCGCAACAAGAAGGTGGACTACGTAAAGAACGCCCAATTGGAGATCGAGCCGGGTATTATCGCTTATTTCGATAGCTATGACGCTCGCTCGAACATGGGATACCGTTTCTCTCTGGAGCATTTCGAGGATAAGAAATTGATCTCCCGTCTGACCGCCAAGTCAATCAAATACGACTCGCTTTATCAATGGACCGTTATTGATTATATGATCCGTGATTTTGATGGCATGCGGGAACATATTTTCCAAGGCTCCCGTAAGGATACGACCTTGACCATCGTGCCCTCGGACTTCCTGATTTCCGTGAATGATTGCGAGACGATGACAACGCCCGAGCTGAATACGTATATCAACCGGCAGAAAAAAAGAGGTATCGGGAATATACAGACCTTCCAGATCGAGTATCATAAGCGCTTCGCCACGATCATGGCGGCGTTTATCTTGACTTCTATCGGAGCTTCGTTGTCTTCCCGGAAAATAAAGGGAGGTATGGGTATGAATATTGGTATCGGATTGGCGTTGAGTTTTTCTTACATCCTGTTTATGACGGTTACTTCCACCTTCGCTATTAATGGTTATGTGAGTCCTGCCGTAGCAGCTTGGATACCGAATATAGTTTATACATTTATAGCGATATTCTTATATCAGAAAGCACCAAGGTAATTGATTAACTCCTATATTGGTATAACTCTGCCAAATTTCACCCAGTTGTAGAGACGGGGCACGCCCCGTCTCTACAACCTAGGATTTTCAATTATTTCGTGAAATTAAGTCCAAACTCTAACGTTTTTGCGTTCGGAAGTAGTTGCAATACCATATCTACCATTTGCTGATAATTCTCCGGAACCATCGGTTTCAAGATAGGAGCTATCATGGTCAAAACCGGTACGATTAAATCCTTATCCGCATAAAAAGTAGCCTCACTTCCATCCACCTTCATGTTAAGAGGTAGACCATAATAACCTCCTAAATCAACCAAAAGCTTCATGATCTCGTCAATAGAGATACCAGCGGCCTCCAATTTGTCACCAGCAGCCTGTTGTAATAAAGTAGTCAAGACTGTCACATAATTTTTATCCACAGCCACCATAAATTTCCCGTCTACCACACAATATTGGATACTTGCCATTTTCGTGATCTCACCGATTCCTTTATCCTCAGAAGCCCCTATAGGTCTCCAAGAAACATCGAAGATTCCATCTTCCGGTAAGTTAACATTTACAACGCTTACTTTGCCCCAAATCAAGTTACTGATAACTGGCTTTATCATACGCACGAGATCATCGATCGTAGAATTTCCGGTAACGATATTCGCATAGATAGCTTCCACGCCCGCTTTCAAGCTCCAATTACCTACGATAGAAGAAGTTAATTTACGAGTATAAACAACAGAAGCTACGCCCCCTTTCACCGTACCATTTACCGATACCACGCAATCGCCAACCGTACTCTCGCCGGTAAACGTATAAGTGCCGTCCGCTTCCTTCAATGCGGCATCAATAGCGACCGACTTATTTTCGGGGATGATATTGTTCAAGGTTACTGATGCCTTCTCCGCAGAAGAAGCGGCAATCACGACCGATTTACCGTCAACAGGGATTGTCACTTCTCCCATTACCAGATTTACGCTCTTACCCTCGTATGTTTTCGACAGGTCTTGCCAGTTACCGGAAGAACTTGAATCGTCATCATCACCACATGCCGTAAAAAAACCCATCGTGCAAATCACGGCAAATACATACAACAAACTCTTTCTCATGACTCTTGTTTTAAATTTAACATAAATAGCTATTAATATTATCACAAATATATCCATTCCAACTTCCACGAACAACAATAATTTAATATCAGATGTTCGATTCCTGTGTTTAGATCAAAAATTCACTACTTTTGTCGTATCAAATACTTAAAAACAATCTATCATGAAGAAAGTGTTTATCTCAATGGCCTGCGTATTAATCGCTCTATCCGGTTGCACGAATGGAGGAAGCAATAAAGAATCCATGGAAGTCGTACTGAATATCAAACGGAAAGTAAAACCCGAATGTGTCTCCGCCTTAAAGGAATCATTCTTGAAATGCAAGGAAAGCACGTTGCTAGAACCGGGATGTATCGACTACGGCATGTACCAGTCCCTCACCGATAGCACCGAATTCTTTATCGCCGAGACTTGGAAAAACGACGGGGAATTACAAAAGCACGGCGAAACCGCCCATCTTAAACAACATCTGAATGAGATCAAAGATATGGGAGACCCTTCCTATAAAGGTAGTTTCCGGAAGATTTATGTCTGCCCGAGTGTAAATAACTAATCATTAAGAATTGAAGATTAAAAATCAAGCTTCACATAAGCGTTTATTTTCAATCTTCAATTCCCTATATTAATTACAAAAGATCTGACGCTAACTCAGATAATTCGCTTCGCTCGCCTTTTATCAAGTTGATATGGGCGAACAAGTCCTGTCCTTTCATCTTGTCGATCATATAGGCCAAGCCATTACTTTGGGCGTCTAGATACGGGGAGTCAATCTGTTGGATATCTCCCGTGAAGACCATCTTCGTTCCCTCTCCCGCACGGGTGATAATCGTCTTGATCTCATGCGGCGTGAGGTTCTGGGCCTCATCGATGATACAATAAGTCTCGGACAAGCTACGACCCCGGATAAAGGCCAACGCCTCGATCACCAACTGATTGTTCTTCTGCATATCGTCGATCTTACGGACATCGGGATTACCCGGGGCAAACTGAGTCTTGATCACGTTCAGGTTATCGAATAGAGGTTGCATATAAGGAGCGACCTTTTGCTTCTCGTCACCCGGAAGGAAACCGAGATCCTTATTCGCCAAAGCGACGATCGGACGGGCCAAAAGTATCTGTTTATACGTGCCGGCTTGTTTCAAGGCAGAGGCCAACGCCAACAACGTCTTTCCGGTACCGGCCTTTCCGGTCAGCCCCACCAGCTTGATATTCGGATCGTTCAACACCTCGAAAGCGAAACTCTGCTCGGCATTACGGGGCTGGATACCAAAGTTCGTGCCTTTATCCACCTTCTTGATCTTATCCGTAAACGGATTGTAGCGAGCCAATACACTATTACGTACGCTTTTCAAGATAAAGCATTCGTTCGGGTCGAGCTTAGACTTGATATCCAACGAATCTGCGTCCACGCCTTCCGGAGAGCTGTAGATCTTGTCGATCAAATCGGGGTCTATATTCTCATAGGTCTCTTGCGCACGCTCGAAAATATCTACATTCACGACCTTATCCGTGATATAATCCTCAACGGGAATACCCAAAGAACGAGCCTTCATACGAAGGTTCACATCCTTGCTGACCAAGGTTGTCTTGATCTTCGGATTCTTCTCGGCGATCGTCAACGCACAAGACAAGATACGGTGATCTGGCGTTTTATCCGGAAAAGAATGCGCTATTTTCTCCTGGTACTTATCACCGGTCACGATATAGAGTGTACCTTTTCCCGGTCCTAGTGAGGCGCCTTTCAAGAACAGGTCATTACTGGTCAATAAGTCTAGCTCCCGAACAAACTCACGGGCATTATAATTGATCTGCTCACTCCCCTTCTTGAACTTGTCCAACTCTTCTAATACCACGATGGGTAGATAGATATCATTTTCCTGAAAGTTCTCGATGCACTTATAGTCATGTAATATGACATTCGTGTCCAACACAAAATTCTTCTTTGCTCCCATGGCCTTTCGATTTAATGATTATTGCTTCTAATATAAGAACAATTCTGACACGTTGATAGTTCAGGCCTGCTAAAATTAGTTACACACACCAATAATTTCGTCATATTGACCAATTCAAGGAAAAATATGTATCTTTACGAGGATTAAAAAATAGAGGAGGGTAACGTCATGTTCACAAATTTCAATTTCCAACAAATACTTAGCGCATTCATCGTATTATTCGCTGTTATCGATATAATCGGAGCTATTCCCATCATCATAGACCTAAAGGATAAAGGCAAGGATGTCAATGCGTTGAAGGCAACCCTAATCTCCTTTCTATTGTTATTAGGGTTCTTCTACGCCGGGGATATATTACTCAGGCTTTTCCATGTGGACATCGAGTCGTTTGCCGTGGCCGGCGCTTTTGTGATCTTCCTCCTATCTTTGGAGATGATTCTCGACATAGAGATTTTCAAGAACCAAGGGCCGATCAAGGAAGCTACGTTGGTGCCGCTGGTATTCCCGTTGCTAGCCGGAGCGGGATCGTTCACCACTTTGTTGTCGCTCCGTGCGGAATATGCCAGCGTGAATATTATCGTAGCCTTGGTACTGAATATGCTATGGGTCTACTTTGTTGTCCGCATGACACGCAAGGTAGAGAAAGTCTTGGGGAAAGGTGGCATATACCTGATCCGTAAATTCTTCGGTATCATCCTGCTGGCGATCTCCGTCAAGCTATTCATGAGCAATATCACCCTGCTAATGGAACAGATAGAAGCGAGTACGAAAGCAATATAGGATTTCCTTTAGAAGAGCATCCAGTTTCATCCTATTGAAACAAAGAGTTCATTAGGATGAAACTACAAGGCATCTATTATTTTCCGAAACGGGATGTGTCTATCGAATCATGTTCCCTCTCCTTGTAACCACCAAACTTCCAGACAAAAGATAATTTCAGACATCTCTCATCATTCAATTTCCTCATCCGGCTCCATTGATTGCCTTGGTTTATCTTGATGGTACGTGGAATGCTGCTGGCGAAAATATCGTCTCCTTTAAGTGTCAAGCTGGCACGGTCATTCAAGAAAGTCCATTTTAATCCAGCGGATATCTCATACATGGAACCCAAGTCGTATATACCTTGGATGGCACCGGGAGTCACGTATTGGCCGTCTATCGTCATTTTTAAATTCGGTTTATCACAGAGGTTAAATGTGTTACTCATATGCGCTAACCCGAGATAAGCCTCACGGTTATATGAGATGCCGTGGAAGTTATCATTCTTCTCTTGCATCCTCCAACCTCGCAGTGTGATGCGGCTATTCCAAAAACGGCCCACATTAAAAGGAATGATCACCGCCAATCCCGCTTCCAGACTATAATCCATATTCTCGAAACGAAAAACGGTCTTCAGTTCCGTATCGCTTTGATAAGGAAGTTGGGCGAAATAATCCGGCGTGTATTCACAGAACGCTACCAGCATATACTTTTGGCGGAAGATATAGACCATCTGCCCCTCATACGTGCGATAAGGTTTCAACAAGGGATTTCCCGCCACCTCCGAGTAAGAGTTTAGAGGCGTTACTTGCGGGGAGACTTGCCAATAGCCGGGATAGGTCTTATCGCTACTTATATCGAACTGTAAAATATGTCGGGGAGAAAACGTATAGCTCAGGGATACGGTGGGAAACAACGCCCCCTCATTCCATAGGTTCATATTTTCCCGGCTAGAGGCGTAGTCAGACTTAAAATACTCCCCTTTCAGCCCGACCGTAGCAGAGAAACGCTCTCCGAAGCTTTTCGATACCTCGGCGAAAATATCAGCGATGTATTCCTTTTGTGTATTATCCTCCAACGCTTCCTCGTCCATCTCATAGCCAGCACCTTGATCATATAAATACTCCGAATAGTTTTTCGACGAAGCGTAACCTCCATGCACGCCGTAATTCAATCCCCACCCGGAAGCGAAACTATGTGTCTTATTTAGGAATACGGACCAGCGGGATACATCCTGTCTCGTATTATTTATCATATCAGTCCGGGAACCATTCGTATTCGTATTCGTATCCTGGTAATCAAGTACCGAGGGCGAATGATAACGGGTGAAATCCGCTCCTGCCGATATCCCGGCATGTCCGTCATACTGTAAACGTATATTATGAATAGCGGAGTGCCCGTCATCACGGACCAAGCTCGTACTCTCACTTTTATTTTCCGGCTTCGACAGATCCAGATATGAGGTAAAGGCATCACGGTCCGATAAGACTTTATCTCCCTTCAGATAATATGCCAAAGAGAGTTTATCCTCATTCGCAAACGTATAATCCATTCCCAGACGAACCGTTCCTCTATTTACATGGACAAGGGCCCGATTATGTTGGCTTATTTCCGTCATACCACTATTTAATGTATGGCGGGCCAACATATCCTCCCCCATCACATCCCGTCTCTTATTACCATTCAACAGGAAATCTATGCTAAAGCCCTTATTCGTATAAAGTAAATTCACATGCGCATCTCCCCCCGCATGGCGATATTGGGTGTAATCCACACCCGTTTCACCTTGCCAAGAAGGAGTCTCGGACTCATTCTTACTCAATACGACATTGAGTAACGCCCCCTTGACATTATATTTAGCTGGAGCGTTATACATCACCTCAGCCTTTTCGACCCTTGAGGCCGGCATAGTTTTCAGTAACTGGATTAATTGATCTGCCGACATTGTCGTCAACTGCCCATTCAAGATTATATTCAAACGACTGGCCCCTACCAGCTCCAGATTATCATTCCGCTCGATAAGCCCCGGTAAGTCCTTGATGATCTCAAAAGCGTTCGTGGCAGTCTTATCCTTCATCAGTTGAGGGACATCATACGTCAGCTTGCCTCCCTCCAGTTTCACTTGCGGGCGTTCTCCCTTTACGGTAATCTCGGCCAACTGATAATCTTTCTCCTCCAGCACCACCGTACCTACGTTGGCGGTAATTATCTCTTTCTCTACCATATTATATAAGATGTGTTGGAAAATAAGTCGATACGACTGGTCTAGCGGATGATTCAATCGAAAATCCCCAAGCGTATCGGTAACCACGGCATCCACATATACAGAGTCGAGGGTCTGTAAAATCACCGCCACTCCATCTACCGGCTGTTCCTTGCCATCCATCACCTTCCCGGAAATACCTTGTGCCATAATCTCACCGAGACTCATCAGCAAGCATAAAATCATGTAGTAAATAGTACGTTTCATATCGGTTTGTTTTTATCATTTTTCGTTCATACAAAAGAAACGTATTCTTAAAAGAAACTATGTTACCACTCACTTACGAAGTCTTACCTTGTCTTATCAGGAATGTTATTTAGTCTTATCGCCATTTATCAAACCCAACAAAGAGGAACAAGGTAATCTAGAAAACACCTTCGGAAAAGTAGTATGAGTGGTATCCTTTATGCTAAATCTCACCTAAGGGAATTGCAGGAAAAAGGTTTCAAGGCCGCCGTACTCTTTGACGCGAAAACGTAAACTGAACATTAAGAGGTTCTAACTGTTGATATATCAATCAAATATTTGAAGATAACCTATTAAAAGTTGAAAATCATGTGTACAAGAGTAGTTTATTCGGGAACAAACGGGATGGTAGCGACTGGTCGCACAAGACTTTAAGCCGGCGCAACCGTTCAAGTTTATGGGTGTAAAGGATCTTATTTAGTCTTGGCTAACTATTTTTTTGGATAATATGTTCCATATTTCCTTTTACAACATTTGAGTTTCAATTAATATTTATATTTGACGTCAAAAATCTTACAATATGGATAAACAGTTCCTCTGCCTTGATTCACCTACGGACTTTATGGTTGGTAAATACATATCCGCCGATGAACTCAAGGAGTTTATAAATATTCCTTGTAAGATAAAAGCCGGGGTCTTTATCCTTTGCATGGAAGGGCAAATACGCTCAACTATCAATATGTCAGAATTGACCACTTCGAAACTCAATGTTGTAACGCTATTGCCCAATAGTCGCATACAAATACATGAGATATCCCCCGACATCTTGATCTATTTCATAGCGTTCTCTTTCGATTTTATGTGTTACACCAATTTTATCAAGAGCACGATGGGTTATCTACTGATGATTTACAGGTATCCGATTATAAAAATATCCCAAAACAGGGCCAACCTGATCACGAACTTCTACGAGCTTCTCTATCAATATGCCGTATATCCCGATATCTTGAACAATAAAGAGATGATAAAGGCCATTTTCATGATGTGTAGTCAAGGTATCATAGAAATATACAGTAAAAATTACCCATTAGAGAAACAGGAACTTACACGTCCGTTACAAATCTATCAAGAGTTCCTAAATATGGTATTGAGATACTATACGAAAGAGCACAACGTATCGTTTTATGCCGAGAAGTTGGGCCTCACGTTCTCTTATTTCTCGACATCCATCAAAAAAGCGATCGGAGAGACTCCTCAAGAGATCCTCACGCAAACAATAATCATAGACGCTAAGGCTCAGTTGAAAGGGACCAACCGAGAAATCAAGAACATAGCGATGGACCTCGGCTTTAATAATCTATCGTTCTTTAATAAGTTCTTCCGTCGAAATGTAGGCATGACTCCACAAGAATACAGGGGTAAATCGTATACCTATTCTTGTTACCAGAAAACATCCGACTAGCTGAAAGCAAAAACGGAACATATTATCAAAAAGAAGAATTTCAAGGGTACCTTTTATAATTTTTACTTTTGTAGGATAATATAAAAAGACATACGATGGAAGGGCGAGAGACGGATCTAGAATACAACTTATTGATGGGGCTTACGGGAGCTAGCGTTAGCAAACATTTATTGGATGAGCATTTTACACTTTTATGGGCAAATGACTTCTATTACGATATGATAGGTTACCCCAAAGAAGAATATGAAGCTCTTTTCCACAATAAACCCGATTTGTATTTTAAAGGTTATGATGAAGCTTGGAATATATTATCCAAGAATGTTTACGAGACGATAGCTAATAAAGCCAGCGGTTACGAAACCGTTATCCAGATGCCAACGAGAAAAGGAAAAAGATGGACTAAAATCACCTCAACGTTTACCGACCAACTACAAGACGGCATCCCTATCTCCTATACGGTAATGACCGATGTAGAGGACGTAATGCGAAGGCGGATCGAGCAAACGATCACTTATGATAATATCCCCGGCTTCATATCCAAGCATAAAGTACATAAAGACGGCAGTTTTACATTGCTGGAGGCAAATGATAAATATATGGACTTCTCTGGTATCGATAAAAATTCTTTTTTATCTTTCAGTCCTTTCTCCCGTTTAGATGAAACAAGTCGTAATACGATGAACGCACATATCCCCTGTATGCTAAAAGGGGAACCTGTACATTTCGTTATCCAGTCGAAAGACAAAAACGGCAACGGCGCTTGGCTACAGTTGAACGGGGAATGTATCGGCTGGGGAGGCGACGAGCCTATCTATCTTATCGTTTACATCAATATCACCGACATTACCGAACAGAGGGAGTTGCAAAAGAAACTGGAGAAACAGTCAAAGCAACTTAAAGAAGCACTAAAGTCGGCGGAACAAGCCAACCAAGCCAAATCTGATTTTCTCGCCCGCATGAGTCACGATATCCGTACACCCATGAACGCCATCATGGGAATGGCGACTATAGCCAAAGCCCATGTAGATGAACATGAAAGAATACTAGATTGTATGGAAAAAATCAATGGAGCCTCTAAATTATTATTGAGTCTGATTAATGAGGTTCTCGATATGTCCAAGATCGAAAGTGGCAGGTTAATTCTTTCGGAGGATGAGTTCAATGTGGGTGAGCTCTTGCAAGACTTGGTCGTTATGATGCAACCAGAGATCAAAAACAAACAACAAACTTTAAATATACACGTCAAGAACCTTAGGCATGAGAATGTAAAAGGCGATACGCAGCGTATCAAACAGGTATTGATGAATATCCTCTCGAACGCAATTAAGTATACGCCGGAGAATGGGCGAATCACGATAGAAATCTACGAGAAGGACCCTCATAATGGCATCGGAAATTATCAATTCGTGTTTGAGGATAACGGAAGAGGTATGAAACCGGAGTTTCTGGATAAGATTTTCGAGCCTTTCGAGCGTGCGAGCGATGATGAGATCAAGAGGATACAAGGCACTGGCCTCGGGATGTCGATCAGCCATAAGATCATTCAGATGATGGGAGGAGATATCAAGGTGGAGAGTGAATATGGCAAAGGTTCCCGCTTCACCATCGACATGCCATTGGTTTGCCGGGATCAGAAGCCCGATGATAAGATAGAGGTAGAAGGTTTAGAGGTTCTTGTGGTAGATGATGATAAGATCGCTTGTCTAAACACGTCTAGCTGTTTGCAAGAGATCGGGATAAACAGTGAATGCGTATACTCAGGTAGCGAAGCTATAGAAAAAGTACGACAGCATCATTTAGCGGAGAAAGAGTATTTCGCCGTGATCATTGACTTGAAGATGCCTCAAATGAACGGCATTGAAACAACCCGGCAAATCAGACGTTTCGTGGGAGCGGACGTACCGATCATCATTCTCTCCGCATACGATCTTGAGGAATATGAGGCAGAGGCTAAGGAGGTTAAGGCCAATGGATTCATCACCAAGCCTCTCTATAAGTCCAAGCTACTCCAAGTATTGAGATCTTTCCTTGACGAAGGAGACCAGCCGGAACCGATCCGCCCATTCAAGTTATCAAACGTCGATTATTCCGGCAAGCGCATCTTGCTGGTGGAGGATAACGAGTTAAATCGTGAGATCGCCGTAGAGATCATCGGCAGCACCGGTATCACTATCGATACGGCGATAAATGGGCTCGACGCCGTACATAAAGTCGCCCAATCGGAAGAAGGATTTTACCAGATAATACTGATGGATATCCAGATGCCTATCATGGACGGTTATGAGGCGACCCGGCAGATTCGTTCCCTCCAACGAAGGGATATCGCACATATGCCAATTATAGCCATGACCGCCAACGCTTTTTCCGAAGACGTGACAAACGCTATCAAAGCGGGCATGAATTATCATTTGGCTAAACCGATTGATATTGGGGCGTTGATGGGCATCCTTAGTAAATATTTACAAGCGCCCGCATAAAGTTTATCTTGCGTATTAAAAGTTCATGTAATAAAATTGTCTATTTTTAGCGATCAATTCGATTATAAGCATAAAGAGACTTCATGAACATCAGACTTCGTTTTAAGTTAATCGCTTTGTTGATCGTCCTATCGCTGGCCGGGCTTTTGGTTTTCCAAGGATACTGGCTGAAAGGTTTATATGATACATTATATAAACAGATGGAGATCAATATAGAGGAAGCGATGAAGATCGCCGACTATAAGGAGTTGTTCCTGCGCATCCGATCTATCAAAAAAGAACAGGGAGCGCTGGGACCTCAAACCCAAGATGTGTACTTCAGCTCAGAGCTAGATCCGTCTAATAAGCAGAAGATGGACGCAAAAGCTTCGATCCTTCCGCAGAAAGAAGATCCTGACCTTAACCGGGAAGATATCTTCAAGACGGCAAATCCCGACTCACACATGAAACTACATATCGATTACGGGGATGAGGAGGACTTTAGCTCGATAGACTCTACCCTAACGGATTACCTATATGTAATCGGCGAGGTGGAGGACATGGTGCAGCAAGCGATGCACGCGAATATAGATTCTATAAAACCAATTGATTTCAAGACCTACAACAAATTATTAACCTCGGAGCTGGAGGCAAGAAACATCGTAACGGAACATGAGCTGGTAACGATTTATAAACCAAACAACGGGGACGAGAAGGGTTGGATGCATCTGGACAAGCCGGAACGATTCACTACGTGGAAAAACCCCGTGCATTTCGATTACCCGCTCCATAACGAGAGCACGTTACAATATCGCCTGTTCCTCAAATCGCCGGCCAGCGTGATACTCACCCAGATGAAAGGCATCCTGATCTCCTCCTTCCTATTACTTTTGCTGATCATTTGCGCTTTCATATACTTACTCCGCACCATCTTAAAGCAAAAGACCGTGGAAGAATTGAAGACCGATTTCACCAACAATATGACGCATGAGCTGAAAACCCCGATCAGCGTCAGCTATGCCGCCGTAGACGCATTATTGAACTTTAGCGATCCCGTCAACGAGAAACAGAAGAAATACCTGACGATCGTTAAAGACCAACTTATCCATCTTACCGGATTGGTGGAACAAATCTTGACACTCGCCGTAGAGAACCGCAGTACCTTCCGCTTGCGCCCCGAAACCATCTCATTAAACGAGTTGGTGAACTCCCTCATCGAGCAATACAAACTGAAAGCGAACAAACCCGTGGAGTTTACTTGCTCCATCCCCGAGGATATAGAATTGGTGGCCGATCGTACCCACCTATATAATATGTTGAGCAACCTTATCGATAACGCGATCAAATACGCCGACAAGGAACCTTGCCGCATCG
>ERZ780202.1437-NODE-1437-length-12922-cov-1.899588_pt1 | contig 12922 bp, 8 predicted proteins | sample MGYA00510978_ERZ780202 | MGnify/ENA primary metagenome ERZ780202 (study PRJEB29588, sample SAMEA2155689) | human gut metagenome | biome: human gut; feature: human-associated habitat; material: faeces | place: Denmark | collected 2008/2010 ...
CTGCCTGTATGGCGGCAGCAGCATTTTTATTTATGTTCAGCTATGTATTTGCAGGGTTGGCTTTTTTTGAAGCATCTATCTGGAAAACCATAAAAAACGCATTTTTTATGTCAGTCCTGCATCTGCCGTATACATTACTTATTCTGGTTGTGAGAGCAGCTCCGGTCTGGGCGATTTTGATTTTTTCGGAGGAACTTGTGTTTGTTTCGTTTTTGGATGTGGTGATCATGCCTGCATTCTGTGTATGGGTAAATGCAAAGTTCTTTTTGAAGATCTTCAGCCAGCATCTGCCGGAAGAGGTTCAGAGCAGGCAGTACAACGAATAAGAAGTAAATGAGAAGTTATTTGGATTGATGAAACGATGGAGGCAATTTTATGAAGTTATCATTGCAGGGAATAGAAGATAAGCAGGTCTGGGAAGAGAAGGGATACCATCTTCCGCAGTATGATATTAAAAGAATGGTGAACAATACAAAAGAAAACCCTTTCTGGATTCATTTTGGCGCAGGGAACTTGTTCCGTGCGTTTCATGCAAATGTTGTCCAGAATATGCTGAATGAGGGAACCCTTGACAGAGGTCTGATTGTAGCGGAGGGATTTGATTATGAGATTATTGAGAAAATGTACACAGTGCATGATAATCTTGGAATTCTGGCCACACTTAAGGCGGATGGAACCATTGAAAAGTCCGTGACAGGGAGTGTGGCAGAAGCGCTGCCTTTAGATTCTGCGGATGAAGCGGCTTATGGGAGGTTGAAAGAAATCTTTGCAGAAGATTCTCTTCAGATGGCGACTTTTACGATTACGGAGAAAGGGTATAGCATTGCGAATGGAAAGGGAGAACTGCTCCCGGACGTGGCTGATGACTTTGTAAACGGTCCTGGGAAACCGGTAAGCTATATGGGCAAGGTGGCCTCTCTCTTATATGCAAGGTACCGGTCCGGAAAAAAACCCATTGCTATGGTAAGCACCGACAACTGTTCTCATAATGGAGATAAATTATATGCCGCCATTATGGCATTTGCAAAAGCGTGGGCAGATAACGGTAAGGTGGAGAAAGGATTTGAAGACTATATAGATTCTGACAGCGTTTCGTTTACCTGGAGCATGATTGATAAGATTACGCCAAGACCGGATGCATCCGTAGCGGAAATCCTGCAGGAAGATGGTGTGGAAGAACTGAAGCCGGTAGTTACCGCTAAGAAAACATACGTGGCGCCTTTTGTCAATGCAGAAGAGACGGAATACCTTGTTATTGAAGATGATTTTCCAAATGGACGGCCGGATCTTACGAAGGGCGGACTGATGTTTACGGACCGTGAGACGGTAGACAAGGTCGAGAAGATGAAGGTATGCACCTGTTTGAATCCGCTGCATACCTGTCTGGCTGTTTTTGGCTGTCTTCTGGGATATGAAAAAATTTCTGAGGAGATGAAGGACACAGAGCTGAAAAAGCTGGTGGAGATCGTAGGATACGAGGAAGGACTTCCGGTAGTAGTAGACCCGGGGATTTTAGATCCGAAGGAATTTATTGATACGGTTCTGACAGTGCGTGTAACCAATCCGTTTATGCCGGATACGCCGCAGAGAATTGCGACGGACACCTCACAAAAGCTGGCAATCCGATTTGGTGAGACAATGAAGGCATACGTTGAAAGTGAGACGCTGGATGTGAAGGAGCTGAAGATGATTCCTCTGGTTTTGGCAGGCTGGTTACGGTATCTGCTGGGAATCAACGATGACGGTGAGCAGTTTGAACTCAGTCCGGATCCCTTGCTTGGGGAGATCAGACCATGTGTTGAAGAACTCAGGCTTGGCGACAAGAATGTGGAAACTGCTGTGCGTCCGATCATGGAACGGGAAGATATTTTTGGAATCAATCTATATGAGATTGGATTGGCAGACAAGGTTCTTGGGTACTTAGAAGAACTGATCGCAGGAAAAGGTGCTGTCAGGAAAACGTTAAAAAAGTATTTGCAGTAATACGGATAGGACCAGTCTCGGGACGGCTGGTCTTATTTTATACTACTGAGTGCAGGTGGAGCATCGGCGGAAGAGGCTTTTTATGTAAGAGATGGAGAAAAGGGGATAGAAGATGTATAGGGTATTGATTATTGATGATGAGAAATTTATTCGAAAAAGTATCAGGAATCGCATCAATTGGGAAAAATACGGCTTTTCTGTGGCGGCAGAGGCTGGTAATGGAGCAGAAGCGATCCGGATTATGAGCGAAATCACTCCCCATTTGATTATAGTAGATATCCGTATGCCCGTAATGGATGGATTGGCATTTATCAAGGAAGCCAGGAAAAAATTTCCAAAGAGCATATATGTAATCATGAGCGCCTATAGTGATTTTGAGTATGCGAGAAGGGCAATGCAGCTTGGAGTAGCGGAGTATGTGTTAAAGCCGATAGAAGAAGAAGAGATGGAAAGAATCCTGGAAGAAGCAGCGTATCGGCTTAATAAAGAAAATGTAATAAAACAGATGAATCAGAGGGAATTCTGCGAAAGTGTATTCCCGGTAAACGGGACGAGAATCGGAGCAATGGCATTCTGGAATAAGGACGAAGAGTATGGAGAACGAATGGAAGAGGCGATCAGACGGAATCCTTATATAATAGAAAACCATATAAAATTATATTTTCTTGAAGAACACTGCCGGGAACATTGCTTTCTTTATCTGGCAGCAGGGGAGGGGTTAACAGAAGACGGTATAAGGAAGGCGCTGGAGAACCTGTTACAGGACGAAGAAAAGCATGTGAAAGCAGCATACTCGGGAATTTACGATGGCTCGAAAGTAAAGGAGGCAACATCCGAAAGTATTCAGACATTAAAAAGAAAAATCTTCTATCCGGACAGAACCATACTATATGCAGAGCCTTGTGATGGAAAAAAAGAAGAAAGATACAGAGCGCTTAAGGAAAAGATCCTATCGGCACAGAAGGGATTTCTGAAGCAGGAATACAGGAAGTCCATTCAGGAATTTATGAATATTGTGGATCAGACCATTTTAAAAGAAAATTCTATCCACAATATAGAGGAAGTAATACGGGAGATTATGTTACTGCTTTGGTATTTTGCAGAGGACCAGAGCAGCCGGACAGATTTTAATATTATGTTTCATCGCTTCCAAAGCCGTGATTACCTGTTGGTCTATGATACCGCCGATGAACTCAAGGTAAACCTAAAGAAGATGCTTTCCAGTTTTATGGAGCTATACAGTGACAGAAGGAGTAAGGAAACTGTTGATATAATTAAAGATTACATTAAGGAGAACTTTTTCGAGGATCTGAATGCCTCGAATATTGCCGGCAGATTTTATCTGAACCCAAGTTATCTTTCTACGATGTTTCGGGAAAAAACAGGAATGAAACTTATGAGTTACATTGAGGGGATACGAATGGAAAAAGCAAAAGAATATTTAAAGAATAATGTATGGACGGTTACAGAAATTGCAATCGAAACAGGTTATTCTGATTCGAACTATTTTTCTAAGGTATTCAAAAAGTATACCGGGGTATCACCAAAGCAGTATCGGGAGAGAGCGCTTCGGGATCGAAGCTTTGTATGAAGTTCTAGGAATATTTCAGATGACAACCAAAAAAATTTCTAGTTTTTACGGGAAACTTTCGATATACTGCATGCATCAGTTACTTAGTATTTGTTGTACTAGGGTGGATAATGAAAGGAGGAAATGTATGCAACAGAAAAGAAAGCGTACACATAACGGCTTTTACAGAGGACTTTGTGTTCTGTCTTTAATGGCTGTTCTATCTTCTTCTGTGGTACCGGCAATGCCGGTCCTGGGGGCAGAAAAACCAGTGGGATCCCGCGTGGTATATTCGGGAGAGGGATATGAAAGAGATCTGGCGTTAGAGGTAGGGGCCGTTCTTTTATAATGGTGTTCAGATCCGAATAGACAAAGAGGCGGACGTCTATGGTTTCAATGACGACCAGATCAAACAGCTTATGCAGATGGCAAAAGATGATGGATTTACAGTGGCGAATATGCAGATCCGGTGGTCCGATATTCAGCCGGACAAAAAGCTAAATGCCAAGGAATCAGCCACAGTTTCGGAAAAAGAGGCGGATCAGCCACAGACAGGGACATTGAAAGTGGAAGGCGCGGATGCGCAGGACGACCATTATACCTATCTGAAATATGATCTGAGCCAGTTTGCCGATCGGAATGCAATTGAAGCAGCAAAACTCCGGGTGAATCTTCCGGATGCCGAGAACGATCTTACAAAAGATCATGTCCTGTATGCGTATAATGTTACAGAGGATATGGAAGGGGCTGATTTTTCAGGCTTAACCTGGGAGAATACCCCTGTGAAGGATACTGAGACTTTCGCAGGCACATCTACGAAGGTATGGGATCCCGTGAAAAAGGCGACCTACTACGACATTGATGTGACGGAGATGGTGAATGAACAATTATCCCAAAATCCCGGGGCGGATGAAATTACGTTGATGGTATCGGCTGCTTTAAAAGAAGATGGGAAATCAAATGGAGAATTGATTCAGATAGAAAACGCAGCCTACGCCCCCCAGCTGGTTGTCTCAGAGGACAAGGATGAGTATGACTGGAGCTATCTGGATAAATATCTGGGCTGGGCCGAAGAAATAGGATTGAAGGTAGAGATACTGTGGTTTGCTACGGATACCTGCAGTATTACCTCGGACAACCGGGTGCCATTCTATGTATATAACCATTATCAACTGAGTATGGCAGATGTGGATAAGCCGTTTTTTAAGAAACAGTCGGGCGACTGGGCAGTGGCTTATGGAATCTACTGGTATCTCATGTGTAAAAATGATCCAAATATGAAGGCGCAGGAAGCTGCTACGCTGAAGGCTTTATTTAATCATGTAGCGGAATTTGATGCGGAAAATGGAAATAAAAATACCGTAGTAGGCTGTCAGGTCAGCAATGAACCCAATGTATCCAGACTGCACAATGGAAGCGTATATGATGCAAATGGAACAAAAGTTCAGCATTGTATGTGCGAAACCTGTCAGAAGCTGAAGAAAGAGCTGAACTTAAGTGATCAGGGATTTCGGGATTATACAATGTTCGAATACAATAATAATCTGGCGAAGGCAGTGAAAACATCGAATTACCCGGTATGGACCCGTGTGAACAATGTACAGGGAAATGATGCATGGGGCGTTACCTATAACGAACAGAAACGGAGAGAAGGAGGAACAGATAAAGACGGCGGTACCTATCTTGATTTTATCGGCCTGGATCCCTATGGATGGGGCAGAAAAAACTTATATGATTATGGTACAGGCAGCTATTCCACAGGACAGAATCTTCCGGTTGTTATGGAGAGCGGAGGGGAGAATTCCATGTCTGCCCTGATGATGCTTGCGACGGTTGCCGGCGGCGGATTCTATAATGTATATGATCTGTGCAGCACACAAATATACTCGGATGTACTTCATCTCTACGAACAAAAAATGCTGCCGCGTGTTATTGCAGCCGGTGATAAATATTTGCCGGAAGGCGGAACTTACATTGAGGATGTACGCAACCATAATAAGCTTCTGAATAAGATTGCTTATGAACTTGCAGTGAAAAAACCGGATAGTCTGGGCGGTAAAGATCTGTTGTTCTTCAATTGTGAGGGAACGGAGCTTCAGAATATTAATGTGACAAAGCAAATAGAAGGTATGGATGTGACATACAAGTCCAATACCAGGTATGCTTCCGGAATTGCCGTAAAGAGAAGCGGTAATGAAGTTGTACTTCTCAACACACAGGGGAAGGATGCCACATTTACCCTGTCACAGATCGCGGATGATGTGAAGTCAGTTGAATATGGTCAGTATGAAGGTACTGAATGGGCATCAGATGCCGGGGAAGTCAGCTATCAGAAGTCGGGCAGCGATCTTGTAGTAAAGATGCCTGTATTCTCCTGTGTCCGTGTGGAGACAAACAGCGAACTTCCGAAACCGACTTATTATGAGACCGAGGATCTGGTGGAAGCCGGAAACGTGACAGTATCCAATGGATTACAGATTAACAATCATAGTGAAAACGGAGCCCACGGCGGCCGGTGGACGGAAATTAAAAATGCACCGGTTGGCGCTAAGGTGACTTTTGAGATTATGGTTCCGGAGAATCTGTCTGCGGCCCAGATCGCAACCGGCTATAAATCCAATACACCGGGACGTGCAACGGTGCAGCTCTCTGTGAATGGCAAGAATTATGGGACACCTTTGGATATGACAGGAGAGTATGGATATCGGATTTCCGAAGCAGGTCCGATTGTAGAGCTAAAACCGGGACAGAAAAACACACTGACCTATACGGTCACAAAGGCAGGACATGTCTGCTTAGACTATATTAATTTTATCAAAAGAGATTCCATGCCGGATGCATTAGAAGGGAAAATATTGATAGATGAAGATTTTTCGGATGCGAAAGATACCTTTGGTTTTCCAAGAGGAGCATCTGTCTCAGACGGCGCATTACATATTACAGAAGGCATGGGAAATTACACAACATCTGTAAAAAACTTTGATGCGGAGATATTAGGACAGTCAGCAGTAGAATTGTCCTTTGACTGGAAATCCAATGTGACATCAAACGGGAAAAAGAGTGGAATCGAATTCCGTGATCTGTATGGAAAACTGATCTTTGCTCTGGCAAGTAAGTCGGGAACAGAACTGCGTTATTCGGTTACGTCCCGGGATTCCGATTCCACAAGGTGTGAATACGACTGGGAGCCCAAATGGACATCGGCTGCCATGGACAGGACAAAGACCTATACGGTACGCCTGGTGGCTGATTTTGAAAACCATATAGTAAGCTATTCCATAGCAGAAAAAGATACGGGAAATGTCATAGCCCAGCAGATCAATGTTCCGATAGAGGCTGAGAGTATGGCGAAAATGGTTGCCGCAAACTATTATACGGTTGAGAATCAATCCTATGTGGGAACACAGGATATTGATAATTTTAAACTGATCGGAAAAGATGATGCGGTGGATCTGCCTTACAAAGGAAAAACAATCTATGCCTTTGGCGATGATATTATGGCAGGATATGCGTATGAAAAAGCAGGCTACGTACAGTTTGCGGCAGCGGCAGAGGGCATGGAGGTATCTTATGACGGGGCAGTAAACGGAGCCACTGTCATGGAAAGCGATAAGCAGATACTTTCTCAGATTGAAGCAGCTCCTGCAAACTCTCCGGATGTGGTAATTTTCAATGGCGGGATCAATGATTTTGGAACAGCATTTGATAAAGCTTCCTTCTCAACAGCATTTGAAAATATGGTTACCCGGATGAGCCAGAAGTGGCCGGAGGCAAAGCTTATTTATACAACGGCCCATAAAATGAGCGGGGCAGCTTCAGGTATAGCAGAAGCGGATCAGGAGCAGATGTATCAGATTGTGACGGATATCTGTAAGAAGCACGGTGTTTGTGTGGCTGATTTGTACCAGACTATGGATGCCAGTGAAGATACCTGCAGACAAAATAAAACATTTGACGAGTTAGGGCAGGATAGCTTGCCTGGCACTATGGCGACGATATCCAGCGAAAAATTTTCAAGCCAATACCCTTCCGGCAAATATCCGAATTTCACCGGTATCAGGGAGCATTATGTGCCTGCCATAGCAGCAGCGCTTAGAAAGTCTGCAGGATCCGGGGATGTACATGAATTTGAGGATGTACACGAAGACGACTGGTTCCGTAAGGATGTGGCTTATGTAAGTGAAAAAGGCATCATGACCGGTTTAAAGGAAACTGTTTTTGGACCGGAAGCAGAGCTTTCCCGTGCAGAGTTTGCCACCATTCTTTACCGGCTGGCAGGAAGTCCGGAAGTAGCTTATGAGAACAAGTTCTCAGATGTAAAAGAAGGTGAATTCTATACCAGTGCAGTAATGTGGGCAAGTGAGCATAAGATTGTTAACGGATATGGGAATACAGGGCTGTATGAGCCGGGCAGAAGCATAAGCCGTGAGGAGCTTTCTGTGATGCTGCGCCGTTACGCTGCATACAGCGGTCAGGATGTTACCGCCGCTGTTGATCTTTCCTCCTATCCGGACGGTGATCGGTCAGCGAATTTGCCGAAGAGGGAATGTCCTGGGCAGTTGCGAATCAAATCATCCGGGGAGCAGAGGGACAGCTTTTGAAACCACAGGATAAAGTAAAACGTGCAGAATGTGCGGCAATCATTCACAGATATCTGGAAAAATAGAGAATTCTAACAAAAGTGCCCTGGAGATACAAATCTCAGGGCATTTTTGAAATAAATAAGCTCAGGCAGACCCGTTTCATAACGTGTTGTGCCTGTGCGAAACGAAAGGAAACGATATAAAATGGAAATGACATTCAGATGGTATGGAGCAAAATTTGATACGGTAACCTTAAAGCAGATCCGGCAGATCCCAGGGGTCACAGGTGTGATAACAACCCTGTATGATACCCAGCCGGGAGAGGTATGGAGCAGAGAAAGGATTCGTGCAATGATTGATGAGGTAGAAGCGGAAGGGCTTCACATTGCAGGAATTGAGAGTGTAAATGTTCATGATGCAATTAAAACGGGTGCACCGGAACGTGACAAATATATCGATCATTATATTACAACGCTGGAGAACCTGGGAAGAGAGGGGATCCATCTTGTGTGTTACAACTTTATGCCGGTGTTTGACTGGACGAGGACAGAGCTTGCAAGAAAGCGTCCGGATGGCTCTACCGTACTTGCTTATACCCAGGAGGCCATTGATGCATTGAATCCGGAAGAAATGTTCGGATCCATTTCTGCGGACTCAAATGGCAGTCTTCTCCCGGGATGGGAGCCGGAACGTATGGCGCATATTAAAGAATTATTTGAGATGTATAAAGATATTGATGATGAAAAATTATTTGAAAATCTGAAATATTTTCTTGAGAGGATTATGCCTGTCTGCAATCAATATGATATTAAGATGGCAATCCACCCGGATGATCCGGCATGGAGTGTATTCGGACTTCCGCGTATTATTATCAATAAAGAAAATATTCATCGTATGATGAAGATGGTAGATGATCCGCATAATGGTGTAACGTTCTGTTCGGGTTCCTATGGGACAAATCTGGAAAATGATCTCCCGGATATGATTCGTTCTTTGAAAGGAAGAATTCATTTTGCACATGTCCGCAACTTGAAATTTAATTCTCCCACAGATTTTGAAGAATCGGCACATCTTTCTTCAGACGGGACATTCGATATGTATGAGATTATGAAGGCATTATATGATATTGGATTTGAGGGTCCTATCCGTCCGGATCATGGACGCATGATCTGGGATGAAGTGGCAATGCCGGGTTACGGACTTTACGATCGTGCATTAGGGGCAGCATATCTGAATGGTCTGTGGGAGGCGATTGAAAAATCATCTTAAGGAAATTGTTAGAAAGGTTTTCGTTCAGACCGTTACATTGACGCTTACAAAAAAAGAATATAGCATTACAGATGGAAAGGAAAAGATATGTGTTTCGTTGAGAAAATTCAAAGTATGGGTGTTGTACCTGTTGTCGTATTGGCGGATGCAAAGGATGCCGCTCCTTTGGCAAAGGCACTGTGTGAAGGGGGACTTCCCTGTGCGGAGGTGACATTTCGTACAGAGGCTGCAGAAGAGTCTATTCGGATTATGACTGCGCAGTATCCAAAGATGCTGGTAGGTGCAGGGACAGTGGTGAGTACAGAGCAGGTTGAACGTGCAGTAAAAGCGGGTGCAAAATTTATTGTAAGTCCGGGGTTTGATGGAGAAGTTGTAGATTATTGCATAGAAAAGAATATTCCGGTATTTCCGGGATGTGTTACACCGTCAGAGATTATGCAGGCGGTAAAGAGGAATCTTAAAATCGTAAAATTCTTTCCGGCAGAACAATATGGGGGAGTTGACGCGATAAAAGCTCTTGCAGCGCCTTATGCAGGTATAAAGTTTATGCCCACAGGAGGTATCAACATCAAGAATCTGGAAAATTATCTTTCATGTGATAAGATCGTAGCCTGCGGCGGAAGCTGGATGGTAAAAGGTGAGCTGATCAAAGCAGGTGAATTTGAAAAGATCAAGAGTCTGGTAAAAGAAGCAGTCAGGCTTGTAGAGGATATACGAAACAAATAAAACAGGATAGAAATCGGAGGCTGTAATTATGGGTAAAAAAGTGGTGACCTTTGGAGAACTTATGCTGAGACTGGCACCGGAGGGCTACTCCCGCTTTGTTCAGGCGGATACGTTTGGTGCAACTTATGGAGGCGGAGAAGCAAATGTCGCAGTATCTCTCGCTAATTATGGGTTTGATGCGGCATTTGTGACGAAACTCCCGGAGCATGAGATTGGACAGGCAGCAGTGAACGCATTGAGAAAATATGGTGTAAATACAGAATATATTGTTCGCGGCGGTGACAGGGTGGGTATTTATTTCCTTGAAAAAGGCGCTTCCCAGAGACCTTCAAAGGTTATTTATGATCGTGCAGGTTCATCGATCTATACTGCGGATAAAGGGGATTTTAACTGGGAAAAGATATTTAGCGGCGCAGAGTGGTTTCATTTCACAGGTATTACTCCTGCGCTCAATGAGAATGTCGCCGGAATCTGTCTGGATGCCTGCAAGGCAGCGAAAGCTTTTGGGGTTAAGATTTCGTGTGATTTAAATTATCGTAATAAATTATGGAGTAAAGAAAAAGCGGGCAAGGTGATGGGCGAGCTCTGTAAATATGTGGACCTGTGTATTGCAAATGAAGAGGATGCATCGGATGTATTTGGAATCAAGGCGGACGATACAGATGTCTATGCAGGAGAAGTAAACCATGAGGGATATAGAGAAGTAGCCAGAAAGCTGACAGATCGTTTTGGGTTTGAGAAGGTAGCGATAACGTTGCGGGAGTCTCTGTCTGCAAATGATAATAACTGGTCGGCGATGCTTTTTGATGGAAAAGAGTACTATTTCAGTAAAAAGTATAAAATGCATATTGTCGATCGCGTGGGAGGAGGAGACAGCTTTGGAGGAGGCTTGATTGCGGCTATTCTGAATGGTTATGATCCTCAGATGTCCATTGAATTTGCAGTGGCAGCGTCTTGTCTGAAGCATTCGGTTGAAGGTGACTTTAATCTGGTATCAGCAGATGAGGTGCTGAAACTTGCCGGTGGAGACGGGTCAGGACGTGTGCAGAGATAAGAGGGGGCAGGATATGAAAAAGTTTATGGATAAGGATTTTCTGCTGTCGACCGAGACTGCCCGAAAATTATATCATAAATATGCAGCGAACATGCCGATTCTGGACTATCATTGTCATATTGATCCACAGGAAATAGCAGAGGATAAGAAATTTGACAATATTACGCAGATATGGCTTGGAGGTGACCATTATAAATGGCGTCAGATGCGTTCTAATGGTATAGAGGAAAAGTATATTACCGGTGAAGCACCTGACAGAGAAAAGTTCCAGAAATGGGCAGAAACATTAGAAAAGGCCATTGGAAATCCGCTGTATCATTGGAGTCATCTTGAACTGCAAAGATATTTTGGATATGATGGCATCTTAAACGGAGAAACAGCAGAAGAGGTATGGGAGATCTGCAACAAAAAGCTTCAGGAGAAGGCATTTAGTGCCAGGGGGTTGATTCAGGCATCCAATGTTACCTTGCTTTGCACGACGGATGACCCGGCAGACAGTTTAAAATGGCATAAGATTATTTGGGAGGATTCGGAGTTTACAACTCAGGTTCTTCCTGCATGGAGACCGGAAAAGGCAATGAATATTGCAGCGCCGGGATTCAAAACATATATGAAAAAATTAGGGCAGGCTGCTGGAATAGAAATACTTGATTTTTCAGGATTAAAGCGCGCATTGATTAAAAGGATGGACTTCTTTCAGCAAATGGGATGCCGGGAATCAGATCACAGTCTGGATTATGCGATGTATATACCGGCTTCTGAGAAAGAAGTTGAAAGTATTTTTGCCAAAGCAATGGCGGATACACCGATTTCCTATGAAGAGGAATTGAAATATAAGACTGCATTTCTTATATTTGCAGGAAAGGAATACAAACGACGCAATTGGGTGATGCAGCTTCATTATGGTGTGAAGCGGGATAATAATCGTAAGATTTACCGTATGGCCGGTGCGGATGCAGGGATTGATTGTATTAACAATTATACGCCGTCAGCGCAGCTTGCGGATTTGCTTAATGCGATGAATGAACAGGAATCATTGCCAAAAACAATTCTGTACAGTCTGAATCCTTCTGACAACGCAGCGATAGGTACCGTGATCGGATGTTTTCAGGATGATGAATGCGCCGGCAAGATTCAGCAGGGCAGTGCGTGGTGGTTTAATGATCATAAGCAGGGAATGACAGATCAATTGATTTCGTTGGCGAATCTTGGACTACTGGGGAATTTTATTGGAATGCTTACAGATTCCAGAAGTTTTTTGTCATACACGAGGCATGAATATTTCAGAAGGATTCTCTGTAATCTTATCGGGGACTGGGTAGAGAACGGTGAGTATCCGGACGATGAAAGGGTTCTTTCAACACTTGTGGAGAATATCTCTTATTGGAATGCAGTCAGGTATTTTGAGTTTAATCTGAAGAGTTAAAAAGTTAAAGTGATGCGATTCCTCCAAGGCAAACAGATGAAAAAAGCTGTCTGCCCTGGAGGACTTTTTGTTTTGGGGTGACAAGAGAAGTTTAAGTGGAGACAGGCTTGAAGGAAGGAGAAAAGAATAGTAAAATTATACAGATAACAAATGTGCAGATCAAAGTGGGTTGAAAAGGATGTGTGAAAATGAAAAAGAGTGCATGCGGGATAAAAGCAGTGATATTCGATATGGATGGCCTGATGTTTGATACGGAAAGGCTTGGTCTGGAGGGCTGGAAAAAGGCCGGAAGAATCCTGGGATATCCGATC
>ERZ780202.1445-NODE-1445-length-12861-cov-3.856161_pt1 | contig 12861 bp, 7 predicted proteins | sample MGYA00510978_ERZ780202 | MGnify/ENA primary metagenome ERZ780202 (study PRJEB29588, sample SAMEA2155689) | human gut metagenome | biome: human gut; feature: human-associated habitat; material: faeces | place: Denmark | collected 2008/2010 ...
GGATTTTCCTCCAGGAAGGTGTCCAGCTTTTCCGAAACAATGCTGTTAACCAGGGTGCGGATCTCGCTGTTGCCCAGCTTGGTCTTGGTCTGTCCCTCGAACTGCGGCTCCTGCACCTTCACCGATACGACAGCCGTAAGACCCTCGCGGAAGTCGTCGCCGTTGATATCGAACTTGAGTTTGGCGAGCATGCCCGAATCCTCGGCGTATTTCTTGAGCGTGCGGGTCAGCGCGCGGCGGAAGCCCGTCAGGTGCGTACCGCCCTCGATGGTGTTGATGTTATTTACATAGGAGTGTACGTTCTCCGAGAAGGAGTCGTTGTACTGCATGGCCACCTCGACCGGCACGCCGTTCTTTTCGGTGTCGATGTAGATGATCGATTCGGTGATGGCCTGACCGCGCGTGGCGTCCAGGTATTCGACGAACTCCTTGAGGCCCTCTTCCGAATAGAAATGGTCACCGACGTATTCGCCGTTCTCGTCCCGCTGGCGTTTGTCCAGCTTGTCGTAGAGGTTCAGGCTGATGCCCTTGTTCAGGAACGCCAGCTCGCGCAGGCGGTTGGCCAGGATGTCGTACTTGTATTCCGTCGTGAGCGAGAAGATACTGCCGTCGGGTTTGAAGGTGATCGTGGTTCCGCGATCGTCGCAGGTGCCGATCACTTCGACCGGCGAAGTCGGAGCGCCTTTGCTGTACGATTGGCGGAATATTTTGCCGTCGCGGTGGATTTCGGCGATGAGCAGCGTCGAGAGTGCGTTCACGCACGAAACACCCACACCGTGCAGACCGCCCGAAACCTTGTAACTGCCCTTGTCGAACTTGCCGCCCGCATGGAGCACGGTGAGCACGACTTCGAGTGCGGACTTGCCCTCCTTTTCGTGGAAGTCGGTCGGGATGCCTCGGCCGTTATCCTTGACTGTGATCGAGTTGTCTTCGTTGATCGTAACGTCGATGTCGGTACAGTGTCCTGCCAACGCCTCGTCGATCGAGTTGTCCACCACCTCGTAAACCAGGTGGTGCAAACCTTTTTCTCCGATGTCGCCGATATACATGGCCGGACGCTTCCGGACAGCTTCCAGACCTTCGAGGACCTGGATGTTGGAGGCGGAATACTCCTCTTCCTGCTTCTTTATCTCTTTTTCTTCAGTACTCATATTGACCTTAAATATATCGTACAAATATACGGAAAAGTTTCGTAAGATGCAATAATCAAGCACCCTTTGCCATTGATTTTTGCCGCAGTCGGATTTGCGGGGTGCTTATTCGGGCGAAACATCGGATACCGGAAGCGTAGCCGGATCAGAGGATAAGAGCTTTGATAGCATCCCGATCGACGTCGGAGAGATTGATCGGCTTGTGGGTCGGTTGCGTGTATCGCAATCCGCTGATGGTGGCGACTCCTTGTCGGCCGTTTCGGGTGACATAGATGAAATAACCGTACCGGAATAAATCTTCGACCGAAAGTACCGGGGACTGAAACATGATTTCGAACAGCTTTTTACCCGTATGGTCTATGGCTATAAACTTTCCTTCGTCTGTTTCCACGATCCCGATTCTGTTTTCACTTATGATGGGTGTGTGGCATCGGGCGTATTTCCCGAAAGGGACGATTGGACGTCCGGTCGCATTTTCATATCCGACCAACTGTCGGCCGTTTTTCCTGATTTCTTTGCGGTATAATATCGGCCGGGGAATTTCGAATGTTTTGAGAACGGCCTGTATGCTGCCCCGGGAAAAATTTACGTCGCAAATGAAATCTACTGTTTTCAGACTGTCGGCGATTGCAGTTTTCAGCCTTTTTTTAGCGGCATCCGAAGCATCGATGATTCCGCTTTTATGAGCTACTATCAGGGGCTGTATGGTAATGGGGTTTCCGGATGGATCCGGGAGGATACGCACCCAACAGGTCCACAGCCCGTCCGTGAATTGTGCGAATTGCATGTAGTCGAAGTGCAGAAACAGCAGATCGCCCAGCATCGGAGAGGGGCATGGAAAGGAAGGATATGTCCAATTCGTATAGGTCAATCGCCCCTCCTTGAAGACGAATATGGGCTTCGTTCCGTCCTGGTAGAGTATGCCTGATATAGGAAGTGTGCCTGAATAGAAGGTGGCCGGATAATAACCGGTATGGTCGCGGACGAAAATGCCGCTGAAATCTATTTCGGAGTAGTCTGAATTGCGTATCGTGTGATCCCGGTAGAGTTTGTCGTCGATCAGTCGCCAGTAGGAATGGTGTTCGTGATCACCGTCTATGTAGATAACGAACCCCTCTGCGGTAGGCTGATGAATAAGTGCCTGGAATTTTTTTTTCGAATGCCCGGTCGTCGCGGGCCAACTCGTCCAGCGGAGTGTCGTCCAACCAATGTAAGTCCAGTCTGAGCGTATCTGTGCCGATGATAAGACTGTCGGCTTTTGCCGTGGTTATTGGGGCCACTGCCGCCAATAACAGGAACAACCGGAAAAGAGTGCGGAGTTTCATAACCCAAACCTGTTTTTTAGTCGAAATTATCTGTGTCCGGCAATGATGAATTTAGGTTTCAGGGTTTCCGTCTGTGCGGGTATTCGCTAAATATCCTGCAGCATCGTTTGTACCGGAACCTCCTTGATCTTGCCTTTCGAGAAGAGGATCGTGCGAGACGGATACTCTTCGATGAGGGCCGTGTTGTGCGTGGACATGACTACGGCGCAACCTTGACGAGCGATTTCCTGGAACAGCCGAATGATGCCTTCGGCCGTCAGCGGATCGAGGTTGCCGGTAGGTTCGTCGGCCAAAAGCAGGCGGGGACGGTTCAGCAGGGCGCGGGCGATGACCAGACGCTGCTGTTCGCCGCCGGAAAGCTCGAACGGCATCTTGTAGCCTTTGGCTTCCAGTGATACGACCTTGAGTACCTCGTCGATCCGCTTGCGGATTTCTGATTCGTTTTTCCATCCCGTTGCCTTCATTACATAGTAGAGATTCATAAAGACATTCCGGTCGGTGAGCAGTTGATAATCCTGGAAGACGATTCCGATTCTGCGTCGCAGCATCGGAATGTCCCGTCGTTTGAGTTTTCGCAAGTCGAAGCCTGCGACGTATCCTTCGCCTTCAATGAGTTGAAGCTCGGCATATAAAGTTTTGAGTAAGGAGCTTTTACCGCTTCCCACACGCCCGATCAGATAGACGAATTCACCGGCGTTGATGTCGAAATTCAGATCGGACAAGATCAGTTCTCCCTGTTGCAGCAACTTTTTTTCGGAGCGGCTGCCGAAAGGATCGTCCGTGTGGTATATCGTTACGCCGCGCAGCCGGATTACGTTTTGTTCGCCCATGAGTCGAGTTGGTTGAAAGGTTCGTGGTGTCCGTGTGTGCCGATCGGCCGATGCAGGACGAATGTTCTTCGTTTCGTGCCGTCGCACTCCGATTCGGACGGGAGCAAAGGTAATGAAAATGAAGGCAGAATAAAACAAACTCTTCTGTTTTTTACACCGATCATATCCTACCTTCCACAAAGGTAATGAAAATGTCCGAAAAATAGTCTGTTTCGGTCATCGTGCCGGACAATAATCCGTATTTTTTTTGGAACTCCCGGTAATGAATAGTATTTTTGTTATTAATTATGGTATAAATTGACAATAAGGGGATAATGGGAAGTGAATCCATGTTGCAGGAGATATTGTGGGATACGAAGATCGGGTGGTGGAAAGTAGATATGGCCCGACGGGTTCTTTTGTTGTCCGATTATCTCTGTAAGACGATAGGAACTGAGGAGTCCGAGATCGGTTACGACCGTTTTCTGCAGTCGGTCGGAGAGCCGTTCCGGGCTTCGCTCAAAAGCCTGATGTCCACGGATGCGAGCCTGTTCTCCGCCGAGCAGATTTTTTCGCTGTGTGGTCCCCGGGGTGAGGTGTGGTTCCGCTGGAAGGTCCTGCGCCGGGAAACGGCAGCCGACAAGGGGCTGGTTGTTTCGGGATATGCCCAGGAAATCAGCGAAAGGGAGGCTTTGCCGGTCGATCTTTGCTCGATCGAGCGGATGAATACGCTTCTTTATCGGTTGAACAATATTTCGCATACGCTGCTTTCTTTCCTTCATATCGGTTCCATCGACGAGGCGATCAACAAGGTTCTGACCGATGTCCTCAAGATATTTCGTGGCAGCCGGACCTATATCGCGGAGTTCGACTGGGATAACCGCAGGCATATTTATACGTACGAAGTGACGGACAAGGGCGTGGAGAGCGGCCGGGATCGGTTCGATCGACTTTCGATGGACGAAACCCCCTGGTGGGTCGAGCAGCTCGAAAAAAGGAGTCCTATTGCTCTTTCCTGTTTGGACGACCTTCCTTCCTGGGCAGGGAACGAGCATGATATTCTGGCTGCACAAAATATCGGTTCGCTGTTTGTGCTGCCGATGACATTTCGTGATAAACTTTGGGGGTATGCGGGAATCGATGTGATCGGGGAGCACCGCGATTGGCAGAACGAGGATTACCAATGGTTCGCATCACTGGTCAATATCATCAATATCTGTATCGAATTGCAGCGTTCGAAGCGGGAGGCGCAAATCGAACGCGATTATTTGCAAAACCTCTACCGGTACATGCCGCTGGGGTATGTCCGTTTCCGGATGATTTACGACAAGACGGGGACGCCGGTCGATTACAAGGTGCTCGATTCGAATTATGCTGCGGAAAAGATTATCGGAAAATCCCAAGCCGACTATGTGGGGCGGCTGGCGAGCGAGCTGGAGATCGAAGATATGCCCGAGTACCTGAAAGTTTTCGCCAAAGTATTGCAGGTGGAGCAGCATGTCGAAAAGGAGGTCCGTTTGTTGGCTTCCGGCCGGTATGTTCATGTCGTTATGTATTCGACCACTCCCGAGGAGGTGATTTGCCTGCTTTCGGATATGACCGAAATGTATGAAACGCACGAGGCGCTCGACCGCAGTGAAAAGCTATTGCGTAATATTTATGACAATATTCCCGTCGGTATCGAACTGTACGACAGGAACGGCCTGCTCGTCGATCTGAATAACAAGGATCTGGAGATTTTCGGGATTCGGGACAAGGAGGATGTGCTTGGGGTCGATTTTTTCAAGAATCCCATTCTCGACGAGGAGGTCTGGCGCCGGGCGCGGAACCGGGAGGAGTTCTCGTTCAAGGCGTATTATCCCTTCGATCGTTTGAACGGTTATTATGTTACCTCCAAGCAGGGCCGCCTCGAAATATACAGTTCGGTGCGTATGCTTTACGATGCGCAGGGGCGGTTGAGCAATTTCTTCCTGATCAATATCGACAATACGGAAATCAATCGGGCGCATAGCCGTATCGCGGAGTTCGAAAGCTCGTTTTCGCTGGTCAGTCGTTTCGGCAAGGTCGGATACTGTCGCTTCGACCTGGTTTCGAAAGAGGGGTATGGCGTGCCGCAGTGGTATTATAACCTGGGCGAGAAGGAGGATACGCCGCTCGATCAGATCCTCGGTGTGTATAAACATGTCAATTCCTCCGACCGGGCTGAAGTTCTGGAGTCCATCCGACAGGTGAAAGCCGGCGAGATCGACAGTTTCAGCCATGATCTTCGGATCGATGCGGACGGACGACAGAAGTGGACCCGTATCAATGTGATGCGCAATCCCCTGAATAACGATCCTTCGAAGATCGAAATGGTGTGTGTCAATTACGACATTACCGAGTTGAAGGAAACGGAGAAGAATTTGATCGAAGCGAAGAACAAAGCCGAAGTGAGCGATCGTCTGAAATCGGCTTTTCTGGCTAATATGAGCCATGAAATCCGCACGCCACTGAATGCCATCGTCGGCTTTTCGAATCTGATCGCTGAAACCGAAGATCCCGACGAACGACGGGAGTATGTAGCCATTGTTCAGGAAAATAACGAATTGTTGTTGAAGCTGATTTCCGACATTCTCGATTTGTCGAAGATCGAAGCCGGAACGCTCGAATTCAACGATGTGGAATTCGATGTGAATCAGATGTGTCAGGAGATTGTACGGTCGTTGAGCCTCAAGGTCCTGGATAAACCGGTGGAGTTGCGTTTCGGCGATCATCTGCCCGAATGTCGGTTGGTAGGCGACAAGACCCGGATTACGCAGGTGTTGATTAATTTTATTAATAATGCGTTGAAATTCACTCGTGAAGGGTCTGTGACATTAGGCTACCGGTGCGATGACGGGATGATGCTTACCTTTTATGTCGAAGACACCGGTACCGGGATTCCCGAGCAGGAGCAGGAGTCTGTCTTCGAGCGTTTCGTGAAACTCAACAGTTTTGTCCAGGGGACCGGGTTGGGACTGGCCATCAGCAAGAGTATCGTCGAACAGATGGGCGGTCGTATCGGCCTGAACTCCGAACCGGGAAAGGGTTCTTGTTTTTGGTTTACGCATCCTTACATCCGGACCCGGTCTGTGTCGGCGGTTGCTTCCGATGCGGAGATGCGGCAACCAGGCGTTTCGGAGGGGAAAATGCCCGTCGTTCTCGTTGCCGAAGATACCGACAGCAATTTTCTGCTGGTGTCGCTGATTCTTAAGAAAGGGTATGAAGTGCTTCGGGCCCATAACGGAGCGGAAGCGGTGCGCATGTGCCGGGAATTCGCTCCGGATGTGGTGTTGATGGATATGAAGATGCCCGTTATGGATGGTTTGGAAGCTACGCGGCAGATTCGGGAGGCGGGAAGTTCCGTTCCCATCATTGCCGTCACAGCATATGCATACGACAGCGACCGTGCGAAAGCGCTCGATGTCGGGTGCGATGATTATATTGCCAAACCATTAACGGGGGATGTTCTGAAAAAGAAGCTGCGTAAGCATCTGAAACGGTAGCGGTTCCGCAGGCATGGTACGTGAAAATATTCTTGTATGCAATGCCGATCGGGTGAATTTTTATGTTGGATGCGCACAAGGCAGAGGTGGGGCCTTTGGAAAATAAGCAGACGAATTTTCGGTGTTATATCGATACGTGCAGGTAATGTCTGCATTAGGTGGTGGAACATCATTGACAGTAGCAATGGCTTTTTTATGTATTTTTTTTTGGGAGTATTAGTTTGCTTTTTTTTATTTTGCGTTTAAGGCAAAAAAAAGCAGAGTTCAAAGATGAAACGGAAAAGTTTTATCCGAATTTTTTGCATCTGTTTGTGGCTATTTTTTTTATGCTTGTGCTATATATTGTATGATTGTTAGGCCCTTTGCTTAATACCAATATATAATTCGTTGGTTAATATAATTGAAGAATGGTTTTTTTCCTTTTTCTTACTGGAGGTCTTAGTTTACTTTGGTTCATTATTGGTCTGAAGATGAAAAAAACGGATCCGAATAATGAAATAGAAAAGATTTATCCCAGTTATTGGCATTTAATTATAGCTATTCTTCAAATTGGTTGTGCTATATTCCAACTTTATATGGTATATGGCGATTGATTGGTTCCGTATAAAACTTTCAATAGTGACGAGGACATTTTGGTAAAGTTCCGATAAATTTGGCTTTCTGCCCGGTTTTTCTGTATATTTGTTGTAATCAGGTAGGTTTTATTTGACTATCAACAGATTGGATAAAACTCGCACGAGAACGGGCAATGGATAAGAAAAAGCCGGACTGTTCCGAACCGCCATATTTCTCATGCTTTCAAATAACTCTTTATCTCACTTGCAAAGATAACATTTCTTTCTGAAAAGGCCATATAAACGGCTGCAATCTTACGGAATAAAAACATATCGGGAAAAACAAGCATACCGTAGCCGAGTCCCCATAACCACAGGCAAAGGTAATTCGTGTTCTTCCCGTACAAGCAAGGCCAAGCCCTTCGGGTTCGTGGAAAAAATCATCCTCGCCCCGGAGGGCTTGCGGTATTTTTTCCCGAAGCCTTGCATGTACGGAACACGACCTTTTTAAGCCTGTAGTTATGGGAACTCCGGCCCCAGAAGCCGGACTAACAAAAAATCAAATGTTATGTTACAGGCAACAAAGAACAAGTACACGGTGGAAACACTCAAACCACTGAACATTCTGTACGATCATGAACACCGGCTGACACAGCAGGACGTGGATATGGCCAACGGTTATGTGGAACTGATAGAAAGGACACGCTCGGAAAAGACTCCACAGATAGGTGACAGACTCATCTATGTGGACAGATACGGGAAATATTACGGCAATGCCCTTATTGAAAACAATGATGAAGAGAGCGGTCGGATTTCCATCTGTGAAGAACCTTATATTCCCTTTGTATGGGAGCAGGACGCCAATATCCGGCTGAGCGTCAGCGGAGGGGCCTTCCACCATATTGACCCCAAGCAATTGAAATTCGTCAGATGGACGGAAGGTGCATTCAAGGACTGGGGAAACTGCGGAGCGTGTGCCAACGGTGCCGTCACATTCACGGCAAGAGTGCCGTTATGGTCCTATTCCGAACCTGACCCTCTCTACGGCGATTTCACCACTGAGACATGGAGACAGTATTATCTGACAAAAAACACGGGTCCGGACGCACGTAACCTGTACCAAGGCTTCGACAAGGCTTTCAGGACCGAAGAGGACTTCCGGCAGTTCCTGAAGGACTATGAAGGGACCATGTTCAAGGGCAACTGGGAAAACCAGATCGTACTCTGGTGTTTCCGACATGAAAACCGGTTCCTGCCGCAGCACGAATGGGACAAAATAGATGCCCCGGCCATGGAACGGCGTCTCAACTTTTATCCCGAACAGGTCAAGCTGGTCAAGGACATGGACAGCCACATCACCTACTGTTACCGTATCAAACCCGAAATTGACAATCTCTAAAACAATACAGTTATGCAGACAACAGCAACAAGAACAGCAGGCAGCCACACAGACCTGCTCACAGGTATCCTGAACGTACAAGTGAGAAACGAGGACAAGATTACAGAACAGGACAGGCAGTATTGCCAGCTCCAGCAGGACCAGCTCTACAAGACGCTTAACCGTATCGACCGTTGGTATGCCATCTTCAAGGAAGAAGCGGAACGGTACCGGGAAATCAAGAGCTTCAAGTATGAGGATAACGGTAAGGTCTCCATACGGAATTTCTATTTCAACAACAGCGGGGAGGATGACTATACCCACAACGAATTCAAACCGTTTGACCTCATCAACGAGCTTGCGGACAACAACTGCAATGCCAACGCGAATTTCGCGAATCGCATCATTTCCTATTTCAACAGGACCTACAATGTAGACGTACCCATTCCTGTAATCGACGAGAAGGCCATGCGCATGGGATTCCGTCCGGTCTACCAGACTTACGTGGACATGGTCATTGAACACCTCGGCGGAAAAAGTTTCCGTGAGACCGCAGAGGAAGAACTGCTGGCCCGTTTCCTGAAAACGGTACAGCCTTCCCGCTGGAGCAAGGTGAAGCCCGAACTGAAAAAGGACAAGATAACTTTCCCTGACATCGTGTCCTGGGACAGCATCCATCTGGAATACCACCGGGAATATGAGTTCTCGTATGACTGCGGAAGGAAAGTGGACATTTTCTGCGAAGGTATCGCATACGGGGCAGATGACGTGATAAACGGTTCAAGCGGTATGGTCATCGGCCTTGACAGACGCGATGTGGATATAACCGAATGGTACAACCTCACCCTGAGCAACGCAGAACAGATCAAGTTCTACAAGAACGGACGCATCGACGTACGCTTCAAGGACAGCCAGGCCGCAGAGAACTGCTACAGAAGGCTGCGGCTGGATGAAATCACACTCAGAGAAGAGTGATTCATGAAATACTTATTCAGACACCCCGTAAGACATCCTTGCGGGGTGTCTTCGTTTCCAACCATTAAAAAAGAAAAGACATGTATGCCATCATACCCCAACAGATTCCCCAGGACAGGCGTGCCGAGATCAACGAGAAAATCCTTTTCGCCATAGACTCCGGCAAGGACCTCGTTCCGAAGGAAAGCATCTACAACTGCTACACGGGAATCGGAGGACTGCACAACCTCAGGCAGGCGGATTTCACCAGCTACCATGAATACGCCGAGGCCAAGAAGGAATTCGAGATGGGACAGTTCTTCACCCCGCACGACATATGCCGGAACATGATGGAAGCCCTCTCCCCGACATCCACGGAAATGGTTCTTGACATGTGCTGCGGCATGGGCAACTTCTTCAACCATCTGCCCAACCTGCACAACGCATACGGCTTCGACATCGACGGCAAGGCGGTGGCCGTTGCCAGATACCTCTACCCGGAAGCTCATATCGAGAAATGCGACATACAGCTGTACAATCCCGAACAGCGTTTCGACATCATTGTCGGAAATCCGCCCTTCAACCTGAAATTTGATTACAGGCTGTCGCAGGAATTCTACATGGACAAGGCCTATGACGTGCTCAACCCTGCCGGAATCCTGATGGTCATCGTCCCTCTCTCCTTCATGCAGAACGAGTTCTGGGAAAAGACACGCGTGGCGAAAATCAACTCGAATTTCTCCTTCATCGGCCAGACCAGGCTGGAACATTCAGCCTTCTCTACGGTGGGCGTGCAGAATTTCGCAACAAAAATCATGGTATTCCTCCGCCGTTCCCTCCATATTGAAATGCAGCTCTACAACGCGGAAGAGTTTGTCAGCATGGATGAGCTGAAGAAACGCATAGCCGAAGTGCGGAAAATGAAACACCGGCTGCGCCTCCAGCTGATGCGGGAGTGCAACCATATAGACAAAGAAGAGCTGGAACAGTTCGAGTACAGGCTCGCCAAATACATGTACGAGCTGAAAGCCCATGCCGTGCTGAACAGGCATGTCGAAAAGGCGGAGGCGCTGGTGTCCAAATTCCGCAACCAGAAACCGCCGGAAAATGCCACCCGGGAACAGATAAAGGAATGGGAACGCAAGAAGCTGACCACCGGCAAGGTTCTCGGCATCATCCGCAGGTACATCACCTCGCAGAACGTGGTGCAGCGCAAGGAAGTGGCATTGGTGAAGACATCCTACGGCTTCAAGCTGAAGCAATATGCCCCGCGTCTGCTTGACAAGGTCACGCACAAGGCCGCAGGCATCAACGACATCATACTCGGAAGGGCCGAACTCCCGATGCCGGAAAACGTCACGGAAAAGAACATGCGACAGATCCGTGCCGCCAGTAAACTGATACGGCGCAAACAGAGGCAATACGAGACCCAGAATCTCCAGTTTGCGGAAATGCGGGAAGATGCCGGCCTGAAGGAATACCTGAACCGCACCACATTCATCAACAAGGACGGTGAAGTCTGCGAATTCACGGACTTGCAGAAACACGACCTGAACCTCGTGCTGCAGAAACGCTACGCCCTGCTGAACTGGCAGCAGGGTTCAGGCAAGACCGCCGCCGTCTATCACAGGGCGAAATACCTGCTCAAGTTCAGAAAGGCAAGGAACGTCATCATACTTGCCCCGGCCATCGCCACCAACATGACCTGGATACCGTTCCTTACCATAAACAAGGAACGCTTCCGTACAATACAGACCGCCGGCGACATCGACAACGTACCGGAAGGGACATTCCTTGTCGTCTCCACCTCCATGCTCCGGAAACTGAAAAGAGGACTGATGCGTTTCGTGAAACGCACTTCCGGCAAGCTGTGCCTTGTCTTCGACGAGTCGGACGAAATCACCAATCCCACATCGCAGCGTACAAGAAACATCCTGTGCATATTCAGGAGGCTCAGGTACAAGATCCTCGACACGGGAACAACCACCCGCAACAACATCGCGGAACTGTACAGCCAGTTCGAACTACTCTACAACAACTCCGTAAACATGATATGTTGGAGCCCGCAGGTCTACCACGAAAACAGGGACCACGAGATAGAGGAAGAGAACAACCCGGATTACGGGACACCGTTCCCCGCCTTCAGGGGGCATGTCCTTTTCCGTGCCTGCCACTGTCCGGGGAAAGCCACCGTATTCGGCATCGAGAAACAGAACCAGGACGTGTACAACAAGGATGAACTCTCCGAACTTATCGGCAAGACGGTCATCACCCGTAAATTCAGGGACTTCGCGGGAGAGAAATACCGGATACGGACACATACCGTCCGTCCCTCGGAAGGAGAACACGAGGTGTACCGTGTCATCATCGAGGAATTCTGCCGCATCTGTGAGCTGTACTACAACAGCACGGGAGACACGAAAAAGGATGCAGGACTGAGACTCATGAGGCAGATCAAGCTGCTTATCAAAGCCTGTTCGGTACCTCACCTGATAGAGGGATACTACGGTGACAGTTATCCTTCCAAGACCCGCTATATTGAAAGGCTCATAAGGACAATACCGGGTAAGGTTGCCATCGGATGTACCACATTGGCGGCCTTCGACCTCTACGAGAGCTATATCCGGGAACATTTTCCCGACAGACCTGTATTTGTGGTCAAGGGAGATGTAGCCTTCAAGAAACGGCAGAGCATCGTGACCGAATTCGACTCCACCATCAACGGCATCCTGATATGCACACAGCAGAGCCTGAGCAGCTCCGTGAACATACCTACCTGCAACGACGTGATACTGGAATCCCTGCAGTGGAACATCCCCCGTATGGAACAGTTCTACTTCCGTTTCATCCGTCTCGATTCCAAAGAAATGAAGGATGTCCACTACGTCACCTACGAAGATTCGGTCGAACAGAACCTGATGGCACTGGTACTGACCAAGGAGCGTCTGAACGAATTCATCAAGACCGGTGAGGTCAAGGAACAGTCAGAAATCTTCGAGGAGTTCGACATCACAATGTCTGTCATCGACAGCCTGCTCATCCGCACGCAGGACAGTGAAGGCAAAATACACATCAGCTGGGGAAGCCAGCGCATAACAGAATAAATATGAACCGTATGAAGAAGACCGGGAGTTCCATTCCCACCGACAAAGGTAAGCCGCGTCCC
>ERZ780202.1459-NODE-1459-length-12787-cov-2.508325_pt1 | contig 12787 bp, 15 predicted proteins | sample MGYA00510978_ERZ780202 | MGnify/ENA primary metagenome ERZ780202 (study PRJEB29588, sample SAMEA2155689) | human gut metagenome | biome: human gut; feature: human-associated habitat; material: faeces | place: Denmark | collected 2008/2010 ...
CAGCAACTACCGGAAGACCTTCATCATAAGCAATCATACGTGCCATTTTCATCATGTCTTCATTTGTATTCAGCATATGGGCAAAAAGGTCATATCCAAGAACCACGCCAAGAGGACCAGTTGCAGAATGAACCGGATTCAGACATACCGTTACTTTCATACGTTCTGACAAATTCACGGTTTCCCTGTCAGCCATATACACACCAAAGCCTTTTTCCAGAGCAGGCCGGCCATTTGGGAAACTATCTTCAATCACAAGATACTGCGGCTTTTCAGCATTCACAAACGGAGCAATATAAGTTTTCTTCCCTGTAATAACCGGCTGCATGTCTTCGACGCCAAGATTTTCAAGGTCTTTTGCAATCTGCTCGCTTGGCCTCGGTGTGATTTTGTCGATCATAGTCCAAGGAAAAGCAACTGTTCTTTCATCACTTACATAGGCGGCAAATCCTTCATCCACAAAGCCTGATTTCTGCCACTTTGCTGTCATAGTCAGCACAGACTCGCGAAGCTTCGCACCATTCTGAGAGCAGTTATCCATAGATACCAGTGCCAGAGGATATCTTCCGGCTTTATATCGCTCATAGAGCATAGCTGTCAGCACTGCCATAGCTCCGACTGCTTTGTCCGGACCATTTTGAATATCAGATTCTACAAAAGGAAACCATGTTCCATCTGATTTCTGCAAAGCATATCCTTTTTCTGTAATTGTAAAAGAAACCATCTGCAGAGACGGACTGGTAAAAATTTCTTTCAGCCGCTTCCACTGCTCTGGATTGGAAGACTGTGCTTTTACTGCTTCAGCCAGAGATCCTAATACCTTGTATTCTCTGGTTCCATCCCCATGCAGAATCACACTCAGTCCCAAATTATCATATGGTTTATAAATTTTATCTACCACATCGTAATCAAAAGTCTCTACACAGGTAATACCCCGATCCAGTACACCTTCTTCCAAAAGACCATCTGCAATACCGCCGATAAAGATACGAAAAATATTACCTATTCCAAAATGTACCCATTTCGGTTCCTTTTTTGCCTTTTCCGAAACCATCTCCACATCATATCCTGGAAGTGTGATTCCTGCCTTTTTCCATGACTCGCAGTTTTTAATTCCATCAATTGTTAATTTCATGCTGTTTCCTCCATTTCCCATTTCGTTTGTTACTTACGCTTATATCTAACTTGTAAGTATAGTATATATCTTACCTTTCAACAAATCCATTGACAAAAAATACAATAAATAAATTTATTTTTCAGCTATTTTTACTATATTTTTTTATGTGTATTGCATTTTTATTGTTCATATAATAAAATAAAGTTAAATCTTAACCGTATGATAAAGGTATAACTTTTAGGAGAATGATTATGAGCGAAAAAGGATTAACCACAATCAACTTAAAAAAGATAAACAGATCAAAAGTCTATCAATATATCTATAAAAGAAAAGTAACCTCCAAGCTGCAAATTGTTCAAGATCTGCAAATGGGATTATCTACTGTCAGTCAAAACTTAAATTTATTAGAAGAAGAGGGTTTGATTGAACGAAATGGATACTTTGATTCCACCGGTGGAAGAAAAGCTCATGCAATCCAGATTGTCTCTGACTTTAAAATTTCAATCGGTATCGGCATTTTGAAAAACATGTTTCATATTATCGTTATTGATTTATATGGAAATACACTCCATACAGACACAATTCCTCTTCCTTACTCTAATACGCCCTCTTATTATGAGCAAGTTACCAGAAAAATCAAAGAATTTATCTCGGACCGCCAATATGAGGAGAAAAAAATACTTGGAGTTTCCATTGCTACTCAAGGAATCACTTCCCCGGATAATACAACCGTAACATATGGAAATATTATGAATAACACTGGCATGGATCTGGAAAACTTTTCTCAACATCTTTCGTACTCTTGTCATTTAGAACATGATTCGAAATCTGCTGCCTACCTGGAATTATGGAATCATCAAGACCTTGACAGCGCTGTAGTCTTTTTACTGAACAGAAATATGGGTGGCGCTATCATAACGAATCACCAAATCCATCAGGGAAGTTCTATGCATAGCGGTACCATTGAACATATGTGTATCAATCCCGATGGACCACTTTGCTATTGCGGAAACCGTGGCTGTTTAGAAACTTATTGTTCCGCCAACTCACTGGAGCATTCTACCGGATTACCTATAAAAGAATTTTTTCCTCTTTTAAGGGAAAAAAATTCTCCCCAACTTATACAAATCTGGGAAGATTATCTAAATCATCTGGCGTTTGCTATGAAAAATCTGAACCTGGTAATTGATGCACCTATTATTATCAGCGGATATCTGGCGCCGTATTTTACAGAAACAGACATTGACTATCTGCTAAAACACATCAATTCATCCTCTCCTTTTACATTGGAGAAAAATCATATACTGGTCGGTGTACATGGACAGTATACTCCTGCTATCGGTGCTGCTCTATTTTTTGTCAAACAATTTATTCAGTCTGTATAGATCTTATCCTTCTAATACAAAAATACCAGAAGAAATAAGGCGGATTCATCCTTTTTCTTCTGGTATTTATAATACTATACACAATATCTGCTCTCAAAACAAAACTACTTTATATTCGCATTCTCTTATAGCAGAAAGTACTCGTTAATCAATATAATTTTCATGCAAGGTTACGGAAATGTGGCCAATCCCAAAGATTACTCCGCTTATGATCAGTAGAACATGCCCTAAAGTGACTCCGCTGAGTATAAACATACACACAGGTATTACGGCAAGAAGCATCATTTTCCGGAAATCCTGTCTGTAAAAATATAGCATCCAGACAATCCAATAAACCAGCATTAAAAATGCATTTCCAAAACCATACAGCAAGAATGCTCCTGCAGAAGAAAATCCAAACTCTGCAATTCCTATGTTGAAAACCATTAAAAACATAGATGCATATCTTCCGATCTGCTCCAAAACATTCATAAATTTATTATTACACTTGTTTTTCTGACTGCGGAACTTAAACGCATAAATAATATTCGGAATCAGCAACAGTATTACGAAAACCAATCCAAAAATATTAATCCAGTCAGATCCTGTTTTCCCCGCCAGGAAAATAGATGTCGGACCATCGGCACTGCCGATAATACTATAACTCATTCTTTTCTCCTTCCGTACGAAGACATAATACCGTCAATTCAACTTTTTCAATTCTGTCCATTCACTCATCCTCCAAATATACCTTCGCGTCATCCCTGGAATGGAAGATGTGTACCTCTTTTCCTTCACCATATTGTTCCAGAAACTGATATATCTGTGACAGTTTGGTTGCAGGAAAATCCATCTATCCGTTTTTAGAATTTCTGTCAATCTATTATCAAATTCTTCTTTGGATATAGTCGTTCTGTCTGGTAAATGCCACATCATATCCAGATAGTGTAGAGGAAGACCCGTTTTATCCCGAAGTTTTCTTGAAAATGTGCTTTTTCCCGCTCCAGGACTGCCTATCACTATAACTCTCTTTATTGCTTACCCCCGCTCATCTGTCACGAAATGCTTCACAGTATTCACCGGATGCTGCAATTCACCTCTGAAGAAATCTGGATATATTGTTATATCATCATTCACTGAAACCCATCTCAGGTGTTCTTTACTACCATCCTCTGTAAAGCTGTAGCTGACTGGAGAAAAGTCATCAGGCACTCTCATGTAGAAAAAGATCGATACCTCATATATCAGCTTACCAAGGTTTGTCGGTGCATCCCCGTAAAAATAGTTCTCGTGGACGAAACCAAGCCGGTCTATCTCCATCCTAATGCCTGTTTCTTCCTGTACTTCCCGAACTATTGCTTCCTCAGCGGTTTCTCCAAATTTGATTCGACCGCCAACCGAATACAGATAATCTGACCGTTCATTACCGACCATTAGAAATTTACCATCTTTTAAGATGATTGCACCAACACGAATATTGATAAGCCCGTCATCGCAGGCTACTGTCATATCACTACTCACGTATATATTCCTCCTTCAAAATCCTCATCATGCACAGGTTATAGATATTATCGCCTTTACTGGCGGTAGTCCATTCCATAGGGCAACGACCTGTATCTATAAAATTTCAGCTTCTGTCCCGATTTTATTCCTTCTGGACTTAGGCAGTACCATAAATTCTACAATACTATGACCGAAATCACATTTCTGTACATGGGTATTAATCATGACAAATCCCAGAAGCTTGCCTGTTCCCTGCCCCTTTATGAAGAAAGCATCTCTCCCTTTTTCCAATATAACAGCCTTAGATTCTCCTCTTACATACAGTCTTCCGGCAATTCCATCTCATCATTCATGCTCACAAAACCATAACGTTCATATAAAGGTCTTCCCATATCCTTTGCTTCTAATGAAATAAACTTTACACCTTTATTCTTCACTTCTTCTATCAGAAGCCCCAATGTATGATATGCAATTCCTTTTCGCCTGTAGTCCGGTTTTGTATACATATTCATAATGTATGCTTTTCGTCCTGTTGGATTATGATAGGTGGGCATTACTCTGAAAAAGCTGACCCCTCCTGCACCGATACATTTTTCTCCATCGAAAACAAGATATGCGATATGTGATTCTGTCTGCAAAGACTCTTCATAATATTCCCTCGACTGCTGCTCCACAAGCGGCATCTCTATATCATCACTGAGACGGTTCGCAGAACACAATACTTCAATTCTCGTTTTAACCAGCAATTCTATGTCTTCCAGACTTGCCCTCTTATAAACAAATTCCATATTTATCACAACTCCTGTATTTATATTTTTTTATAGCAAACAGATATGTCTGCAAAATAATCTGTTTCCCTGTTTCCCCAGTAAATTGTATCATAAATTACTTTTTATGCTCTCTGCCTGATAAGTATTTTATTTCTTCACCCAGCCAAAAAGCTAAAAAATGTATGATAAACATAATCCAAAGAAACGCGTCTTCAAAATTTTTCACAAGAGACTCCAGATGAACCTCATTCCATTTCACTGCATCGTATATCCATACTCCAACAGGAAAAATCATTGTAGTTAAAAATGCACACAAAAACGACAAAACAATTCTTTTTCGGATCTGTTTCAATCCGCTCTTTTTCTGCACTGCATTTCCTATCAGGTAAACAATAATAATCCAAACAGGTATAATGATTAACAACATTGGAAGAATAAGGATACCTAAAAGAGGACATATAAAAAACAATATACATGCTAATACAAGTACTCCCCAATAAATCCAAAATGGTTTTAAATCGTACATAAGATTTCGATTATTCATATACGTCTTCCTTTCGTGTTCACGAATATTCAGGCAATTGCCAAACCATCTTCCATTATTTTCAGGCAGTTCTTCATCATTATGCAGCATCTTATATTTTTCTTTTACATACGACATAAATTCACCGCAGTTTACCGCCTCAAAATCCACATAAACTCTTTTATTTTCAACAAATACACAGTATTCCCCACCATTTCTGGTATACCACTTTCTATATGCTGTTACTTGATTGTAAGTAAAATATCTTTTCTTTCCCCCAAATGTAGTTTCCAAAAATCCCTTATCATCATAAATTATATACCAGTTTTTCCATCCCCTTATCAAAAAAAGGAATAGAAAAGCAAAAATAAAAAAGCATATCTCAACCTCTTTATTATCATTGTCCAAAATGGCTATAAACGAAAAAATTTCTGATGTAACAGCAAGAGAAATTAATAGAGTCCGCCAGGAATTCGGCAAATAAACGGCGTATTCTTTACGTCTTGAACGTTTTGAACGCACAGATAAAGTTCTAAAATATGCCACCACCGTCAGAATAACAGGAATAATCAAAATTACTTTTATAACCATACTTCTCTCCATTTTCTCCAAGCTGAAATCAGCCAACCATTACAAAAACATTATAATAATATTCTCTTTAGCAGCCTGCTCTTTCTATCTTGTTTTCAGTATAACATAAAATTCCATCAAACTTCCTGTATGAATCGACCTTGCTCTGCCATACTTTTTTTCGGCAGCTTCCCCACATCCTCCTGTCTTGCTTTTGTCAATAGAATATCATGCGAAATCCTATCAAAAGCTACGACATTTCATACTCCCTCTTAAAAAGTTTTGAGATAAATGCAACACCAAAGATGCTTTCACAGCAACTTCATGACCCGGAAAACAACGGCATGATCCATCGTGAAGTCATCCCGGAAAAGCCACCAAAAACAATATACTCTCTCACCTCATTTGGACAGATTATCATTCCCATATAACATTCGCTATACCCCACTGCCCACCACAGTCCTTATGTACCCATAACCCGCATTTACAACTTCACCGGTTTGGCTGGCACCTTCCTAAAATAGCAAATCTAACATTTCTATTACATATCTATCCACTGGATAAATGCTGTCTTATCAGAACTATTATACCCGGCATTACGGTAGAAGTTTAATGTACTTTCTTCTTTCGAACCGGTAAGTAACATCATCTTATAGCAATTATTCTCTTCGGCAATCCTCTTTGCATAATTTAGACATGCCGTTGCATAACCTTTTTTGCGATACTTCCCATGCGTTACTACATTTTCAACAAATGCATATGGACGCACATTCCTCGTAAGATTCGGAACTATCACACAAACGCAGGATGCTACAATATTGCCATCCACTTCACAGACAATAAAATGATGATTTTTGTCATTCAAAATATTATTCCATGTTTTCCTTAATTGCTCTGAATCTTCCGGCACACTTTTCTCGTGAAGAAACAGATACAACTGCAAAATTTCTTTCAAATCGTTTGGGGTTGCTTCTCTGATCATAACTAACTCCTCGTAAAATAAACTATCTTATCCCCATATAAAGTAATTCGCTTTTCCATGCAAATCCTCTCCACTTTCAGATACTCAATATCCTGAAACTTCATAAGCCGTATATTCATGACTATAATGATATCCCAATTTTTCAGCCAATGCTACAGACCACATATTCTGTGCATCCCAACTGGGATATAACCCTCTCTCCAAACACTCTAAAATGAGTTTTGCCCCACATGCATATGCCAACCCTTTTCTTCTATGATCTTCTCTTGTATCTATTTCGATCTCAATACCATCGTTATATCTGCTATAAGAGGAAGCACCTGCTACTAATTCTCCATCTTTTAGAACAACTACGCCTAATCCCAGTTTTCTATAACTATTATAACTTTTAAACTGTGATACCAAATCATTTGCCCACCTGTTTTTCTGACATAACATATAATCATCTTCTTCCAGAAGCTTCAACTCATATCCCTCAGGCAATTGCAAAACAGCCTGCTGAAGTTTATATTTATCAAAAATGTCCCTTTCTTTTTTGATTGCATATCTGGAAACTTTTTTAGCATTTTTTCCGTAACATTTTTCAATCAACCCGGCCCATTTATCATTCTGCGGAACCATAATGATAAAATCTTGCGTACAACTTTCTGGTTTGAATCTAAGTAATTTCGCACTCGGCTTTCCAGCATAAAAAGCAAAATCACCTAATATTGCCATTACCGCGTCATCCTCCGGAGCATTTGTATATATTTCTCCCATCAGGCCCTGCAGACAGGACCATATGATGGTTTCATCCCATTGTCCAAATATATCTGCAATCTTCTTCATTCCTAACCTGTGACCTCCACGAATAGCTTTGTTATATTATAAAATTAACTACTTCATAATCAAATGGCATATTTTAAAAATCATACGCCCTTACTCATTCACTCAACTGTCAGCCAATTTTCCATCATTCATTTTCTGATATATTTCAATAATAGTTTTTGCATTATTTTCCAATTTCCCGCACCCATCAAGTCTAAGAATCGGGCAAGTCAACTGACTGAGCCATTCCTCATGCCGTTCACTGTTACAGGAACCTGTCCCCCAATCATAGCCTGCCACATCTTTCAAAAAGGATTGATGAGCTTCAAACATATCTCCATCCGGCAAAATACGATTTCCAAATTCTTCAAGTTCCCTACGGTGTACTCTCTCTACGCGAATCTTTTCATCAGCGGTCAGATAAACTGCCAATCGAAACAAGGGGTCGAAATGCTCATGAAAACTGTTCATAGAACCAGCCATAACAAATTCTCCCGCTGCTTCTACAGCACCACTAAGTTTTCTGATTTTCTCATCCTTAGAATACATAACGGTATACGGCATATCAGTATCGTTCTTCCAAATATATTCATCAATATCCAGAAAAACTATTCTTAACTTTTTAGCAACAAGTTTTCCCAGCGTTGTTTTTCCGGCTCCTGCTGAGCCCAATATAATAATCCCCTTCGGCATTGTCCATTCCTTCATCAATGAAAAGTTATTGCTTCGTGATAATTGCTACTGCACAAGGCATTCTTCCATCGACAATAAAATAGTCAACATCTTTATACTCTGCCTTTTCAAAAAATTGTTTGTATGTATCAATATCAAATTGCCTTTTAAAATTCGCTCCTGCAGCTTCAAGCAATCGCACTGCTTTTTTATTTGCTCCGTTGGAGTCGTTGATATATGTTGGAATAATGATTTTTCCTCCTGCTTTACATACCCTTTCCAATTCTTTAATTGCGCCATACGGTTTTTCCAATAAATGTATCACATTTCCTGCAACTACCTTATCAAAACGGTTATCATGAAATTTCAACTGTGTTATATCTGCACGTTCTATCTTTACATTATTATATTCCCGACATTTTTTTGAAGTCTGTTCTAACATTTTTATGGAAAAATCCGTTGCAATTAACTGTTTGCATTTAGGAGCAATATATTTGCTAATAGCACCTGTACCGCAGGCGCACTCCAATACAACATCATTTTCGTCAATTTCTTCTGATACTTTTTCTCCAAGTCCCCGGTATACTTTTCCATTGTATACGGTTTCAAACAGGTCATAAAAATTAGATACTTTATCCCAAAACATAAACATTCCCTTTCTAAATTTACTCCGTTCGGCAAACGTGGAGTTGAATTATTTCTTGTCTGACTTATCTTTTTTATATTTAAGCCAATTACAAGCCCAATCATCATTCCACCTAACCTGAAAACAAGCAAATACATTATTTCAGTATATCTACTAACTGCTGCACCAATTATACTTCCCCACAAACAGGAAGTTATTTATTTCGTTCATATATCTTTAACCCAGCTTTCGCATCTGGTTTAAGAATAAACCAACGAAAAAACCAGTTTCCCTTAATCAGATTCTTTCCATAAAAACGTATTGCGTGAGTAATACCTCGCGGTCTGATTTCTATATCACTTGCTATAGCTTCGGACACTCCAGTTGCTATCATCGGACTCTTAGAATATATCTTACTATAGCCATTCATCCTAAATCCGGCGCTTGCCATCATTCTGCCCATTTTGCCAGGCATGTACTCTAATTTGCCTATGCTGTTCACATATATGACCGGAACACCAAAGGCATCTGCATATTTACCACAGAAGTCATCATTATTTTTCTTTTCTTCCTCAGACTTTTTAGGATTTGCAGGACAGCCATGCGGAAATAGAATTAAGCAGAGCTCCTGATCTTTGATATTATCATAAAAGTGTTTTCGCTTAGAATCATAACAGATTGCAACTCCTACTTTTCCGAAAGGTGTTTCAATGATGCTGCCAAATGAACCATTTTTAAATACTGCTGTTTCTCCCTCAGACTTTGTTACAATACCGCATACTCCCTCTGGATTAGCAATCATATAACGATTGTAATAATCACCGTCTTGCTTGTCTAAATAACCCACTCCAATATAGGTGTGATATTTTCGAGCCATATCCACTGCCCATTCAGTTGTATCTCTTCCGCTGTTATCAGCATACTTCCAAATCTCCTGACATGCCATATAACTGCAAAGAGCAAGTTCAGGAAGTACCACCATGTCAGGTTTTTGTAGTTTTGACAAGATAGATTCAATATACTGCTTTCGTTGCGGAATTCCTTTGATATCATTATTCAGTTCTATTGCAAAAATTCTCATATCCGTTTCCTACAAACCCCGCTTTATCATTTTGTTGTTCAATTATACACTACTATTACTCAAAATACAATTGCCACAATTTGAATAGCACTCCTGGATAATCCCCAAGGCTTTTTCTTCCGCTACTTACTATTGATAAATCTTTGAATTGAAGATACGTCCGGGCAATAAAAGTGACCTCGGAGTAGAAAATTACTCATGGTGATCTCCGGCTCTGCGCTGGATGATGAACAACCTTTTTATAAAAACTGAGCCTGCCAGAAATATCTTGAAATAAGAGCATAACTATACTGTAGTCTCTATCTGAATTCCGCTTTTTGTATATCATATCCTCACTTATTCCATGGGCGTTTTTTGTCAAGCCATCCATTGATGTGGTATAAAAAAAGTTGACACCCCATTCTCAAGGATTTGAGATATAATCTAGAGAATAAGGAGTGAACAAAATGGCAGAAAACAGACAATATGACCACGAATACAAAGTACAAGCAGTGAAGCTCGCCAAAGAAATCGGACAAGCTAAGGCCGCTAAAGAACTGGGAATCCCAAAGAACACCATGTATGGCTGGGTACGGGCTAACCGTCTTGGCAATCTTGACCTTGGAGCTGGCTCACAGACCCCACAAAGCGCTATGACGCTTAACGAGGAACTCCTAAAGCTCCGCCAGCAGGTAAAGGAACTGGAGAAAGAAAACCGCCGTTTGAAGAAAGAAAACGACTTTCTGGAGGAAGCCAGTGCTTTTTTCGCCGCGAGCCGTCTGAAGTCAGCAAAAACGAAAGAATGAAGTTTATTGCATTACAAACGAAAGGCGGCGAATTAAAAGGGGATATCGCTTTTTTCTGCAGGATCCTTCATGTCAGCAGACAGGGATTTTACCAGTATCTTGCAAACAAAGACCGCCCGTGGAAATATCAGCCACTGGCGGATGCCATGAAGGAGATTCTCACGGAAGATGAATGCAATGATACTTATGGCCGTATCCGCATGTATCAGGCATTGACATTGAAGCAGCCGGAAAATGTGGATATTCCCAGCGAACGCACCGTTTACCGCATTATGGAAGAGATCGGAATCAGCCATCATCCCAGACGCAAGCCAAACGGAATCACAAAGGCGGACAGGGAAGCCAGAAAATCAGACGATCTCTTAAAGCGTGATTTCCATGCGGAGGAGCCGCTAAGCAAATGTGTCACAGATATCACAGAGATTAAAGCCAGTGATGGAAAACTGTATGTTTCTGCTGTTTTTGACTGTTTTGATTCCAGTGTGATCGGCCTGGCGATGGATACCAACATGAAGGCGCCGCTATGTGTGCAGACACTGGAAAATACTGCTAATGCGTACCCCGGTATCCGTGGAGCCATTATCCACAGCGACAGGGGGAGCCAGTACACCAGCCAGCTTTACCGGGATGCTGTCCAGAAGTACGGCATACAGCAAAGTATGAACAGCGCAGGCGGCAGATGCCACGATAATGCCCGCTGCGAAAGTATGTGGGCAAGGATGAAATCCGAACTGCTGTATGACCGTTATGATACGGAAAAAATGACCACGGATGAACTCAGGACGATCATCTGGAGATATTTCATCAGCTACTGGAATAACCGAAGGATCTGCTCCGCCAATGGAGGGCTTCCCCCTATGGTCAAACGACAGCAATACTATGATTCCCTGAAAGAAGCAGCATAGGGTACAAAATCCTTGAGGAAAATGTGTCAACTAATCTTGACAAAATCAGACTTTGATTTTCTGTCCGTATGCACTCTTTACCGTAGCGGTAATCTCCTTAGAGATATTCGTGCGGGGCATGACCATCGTCATTAAGATACCGTCAATCCGCAGTTTGGGGTTTATCTGCCGCCTGACCATTGACACGGAGCGAAGCAACAGCTCTAAACCTTTTGCGGAAAGATAATGGGGCTGTGTCGGGATAACCACGCTGTCAGCCGCCGCAAGCGCATTGATTGTCAGCATCCCCAAGCTCGGCATACAATCCACGAGAACCATGTCGTAATTCTTTTTCACCTCATTGATGCAGGTTTTCAGTACGCTTTCACGGCTTATGGCGTTAATCAGCCTTACTTCCAATCCCGACAGTTCAATGTTAGACGGGAGCAGGTCAACGCCCTCGTCATGGTGCAGGATGCTTTTAAAAACATCGACGGGTTTATCATCAATGATGTCCTGCATGATGGTGGAGAGCGTGTCGGGCAAATCGTCTGGTCGGCTGTAACCGAGCGACATGGTTAGATTTGCCTGTGCGTCGGCATCAATAAGCAGTACCTTTTTGCCCTGCTGTGCCAGAGCCACGCCCAGATTGACCGCCGTGGTCGTTTTACCAACGCCGCCTTTCTGATTGGTCAGGGCAATCACTTTGCAATTTGACATTTGTGCGTCCTCCTTTCGCATAAATTTAGCCGCTTTGTCAAGGCGGCTATGTAAAAAAGAGTGAGAGAACGCAAAAAAGCCGCTTACTCTTAGGGAAATAAGAATAAGCGGCTATGTGCGATATGTCTTAGATATATTCAATTTTCATTTTCTTGACAGGCGCATTGACAACCTTGAAAATCAGCTCGTCAACGCAGTCTGTGTATCTGCCTTCCTGTATCAGCCTGTTCTTCAGCTCTACAAGGCTATGTATTACCAACTGTCGCTCGTGGCTATCCAGATATGCGTGGTAGGTTTTATCTTTCATAGGCTTGTCCTCCTTGCATTTTCATTATATTTATAATCTCGTCTAAATTCCAATGTGCAAAGGCTTGTCCGTTTATG
>ERZ780202.1467-NODE-1467-length-12758-cov-8.048099_pt1 | contig 12758 bp, 10 predicted proteins | sample MGYA00510978_ERZ780202 | MGnify/ENA primary metagenome ERZ780202 (study PRJEB29588, sample SAMEA2155689) | human gut metagenome | biome: human gut; feature: human-associated habitat; material: faeces | place: Denmark | collected 2008/2010 ...
GCTGGGGATGGATCATTAATCAGGGAGCGAAATTAATTCAAACCGATCGTCCTGCGCTGTTATTGGAATATCTGCGCAAAAAGAAACTTCACGACTAAATAGACTTTTTCATGTTGAAACAACTTATAAACTTTTACAAGGTCTCTTCACCGAGACCTTGTAACGGGGAAGCTTTGTCTTCATCCGGCTCACAACATCTTCATTCCGATGCCCGTCGTCTGAAATACCTGAAATGGTCTACTTTTCTTTCAGCCACTTTCGGTTACGGCATGTACTATGTTTGTCGTCTTAGCCTGAATGTCGTGAAGAAGCCCATCGTAGATGAAGGAATTTTCTCCGAAACAGAACTGGGAATTATCGGTTCGGTATTGTTCTTTACTTACGCCCTTGGAAAATTTACGAATGGTTTTCTGGCCGACCGTAGCAATATCAACCGCTTTATGACTACCGGTTTACTGGTAACTGCTTTAGTGAACCTGTGCCTGGGTTTTACCCATTCTTTTATTCTGTTTGCTCTCCTTTGGGGGATTAGTGGCTGGTTTCAGTCTATGGGTGCTGCTTCTTGTGTAGTGGGACTTTCCCGTTGGTTCACGGACAAAGAACGAGGTTCCTATTACGGATTTTGGTCTGCCAGCCATAACATCGGTGAGGCGTTAACCTTTTTGATTATTGCGTCTATTGTCAGTGTCTTGGGTTGGCGATACGGCTTCTTCGGAGCCGGTATTGTCGGTTTGCTTGGAGCTTTAATCGTGTGGAAGTTCTTTCATGACACTCCCGAGAGTAAGGGTTTCCCTCCGGTGAATGTTCCCAAACAGAAAAAAGAGATGAGTGCAACAGAAACGGCGGATTTCAATAAAGCACAGCGCCAGGTGTTGATGATGCCTGCCATTTGGATTCTTGCCCTTTCGAGTGCTTTTATGTATATCAGTCGTTATGCGATAAACAGCTGGGGCGTCTTTTACTTGGAAGCTCAAAAAGGGTATTCTACCCTGGATGCCAGTTTTATCATTTCTATCTGTCCGGTTTGTGGTATCATTGGTACGATGTTTTCCGGAGTGATTTCGGATAAATTGTTTGGTGGTCGTCGCAATGTTCCTGCCTTAATCTTCGGATTGATGAATGTATTTGCACTTTGCCTTTTCCTGTTGGTTCCGGGCGTACATTTTTGGATAGATGTATTGGCTATGATTCTTTTTGGTTTAGGAATTGGAGTACTAATTTGCTTTTTGGGTGGTTTGATGGCTGTCGATATTGCTCCTCGCAATGCATCGGGAGCTGCATTGGGAGTTGTTGGCATTGCCAGTTATATTGGTGCCGGATTGCAGGATGTGATGAGTGGTATACTGATAGAAGGGCAAAAAACGGTTCAGAACGGAGTTGATGTTTATGACTTCACCTATATCAATTGGTTTTGGATAGGGGCGGCTTTATTGTCAGTTTTTTGTGCATTGTTAGTTTGGAATGCGAAGCCAAAATAATAGTTGAATATTAGTGTTTTACTTAGATACTTTTTTCCTTTTAAACCAACGGGGCGTTTCTTTTAAAGGAACGACCCGTTTCTCACCGAGAAACAAAGTGTTCCTTTTAATGCAACATTAGCAGTCTTTTCAGTATTATTTCAGTATCATGCTTTTCCTTTGCCGGAGATAATTTATTATCTTTGTAACTTTAACCCGATAATCAATGAGTAGAATAATATTAAATACTAAGATTTGGCTGTTTGTGTTGTTGTTTGGAATGTCGTTTCCCGCATGGGCACAAAGTGATGATTTCACTACATGGACCAAGTTTAAAGTGAACCATAAGATAGATTCTCGGTTCTCTGTTTCAGGCGATTTAGAATTGCGTATGAAAGATGATGTAAGCCGGTTAGATCGTTGGGGACTGACAGTTGGTGGAAGTTATCGCCCTTGTTCTTTTTTGAATCTGGGGGTGGGATATGAAACCCACCTTCGGAACTTGGGTGATTCAGAATGGAAATTTAGACATCGCTATCATATATCTGCCACTGCCACCTTTCGTTATCAATGGTTAAAAGTGTCTTTGCGGGAGAGGTTTCAGCAGACTTATGACCGTGGTGATTCTGAAACTCGTCTACGTTCTCGTTTGAAGTTATCCTATGCTCCTACAAAAGGAATCGTTTCACCTTATTTCTCTGTTGAAATTTATCAAAGTTTGGATGACACCTCTTTTTGGAGAGCAGACCGTATGCGTTATCGTCCTGGAGTAGAGATTGCTTTAGCCAAACGTTGGTCATTAGATGCATTTTATTGTTATCAATATGCTTCTTCGCAAGGTAGACACATTGTCGGAATAGAAGTGGGATATTCTTTTTGAAATAAAAGACGAATAGTAAATGATAACTGATAGCTAATATAATAAGGTGGGCTTCAGAATGTCTTGTATTTGTATGTGCTGTGTAAATGTTTGATTATATGCTGTTTATGTATAATACTAATCTTTTCAAAGGAAAATATTTCTTTTCTTAATTATAATGTGTACTTTCGCTTCCACATTTCAAACTGTAATGTGGAAATTTAAGATTTTACAGTTGCAACAGACGTGTTGTATGGTTTTTCATAACCGAAAGTGAATACTTCCTCTTATGGCATTCTTTCTGCTTAATCAAGAATTTCTTTTTTTGAACTAATAGAAAAACAAAATGAAAACATGCCATAACCTATTTGTGGGAGTAGGTTTTTTTATCCTTTGTTGTACTATGTTTACTGCTTGTGTAAACCATATTTCGGAGGAAGAAGGGGAAATCATTAATAATGGAGATATTCCGTTGAAGTTTGTAGCTGATATTCATGAGATTATGAATACTCGTGTAGTAAACAATAGTTTTGGAGAAAAAGATGAAGTGGGATTATTTGCACTTGCAGGAACTACTACAATGCAAGAAGAACGTTATGCAGATAATCTTCATTTTGTGCGTTCATCTACTGGTGAGTTTGTATCTGATGAGTCGGTTTACTATCCGGATGATGGAGTAACATTGAATTTAATCAGTTATTATCCATATCAGAAGGGCGGGGTAGCAATGGGTGAAAGTTCCATGCAAGTGACCGTTGCAACAACTCAAGATAAACTGGATGATTATTCTCATTCTGATTTTCTAGTTGCTTCCAAAAAGGAAGTATTAGCTAGTAAAGATGCAGTTGCTTTGACTTACAACCACCAGTTCTTTCGCATGAAAATAGTCCTTGTCCCCGGAGAGGAAGAGAATATAGAAGAAATACTATCTGTGAAACCTACACTTTCGGTGAGTGGCTTTTATACTAAGACCATTTATGATTTTCAGAAGAAAACATTCTCTGCCTATTCTGAAGAGAAAGATATTACTCCTGCAGGAGAATGGGAAATAAAAGACGGTCGACTAGTAGGAAAAGAGCTTATTTTGATTCCCCAAGAGGCGACTGTTGGGTATCAATACATAACATTGGAAGCTGCCGGCAAACTATATACCAGTTTATTACCATCCACTTTACAATTGGAAAGTGGAAAACAGAGAGAGTTGGAAATAACGTTTGTATCGGCCGAAGATATATTAATGAGTAAAGTGAACGGAGAAATCGGGGATTGGGATGGAACAGAAGTGGATCATACCGAATCGGGTATTTTGCATAAATACATAGATGTATCGAAGCTGACTTTTGAAAAATCGAATGTGTACAAAGTGATACATTCGGGAAAACAAGTAGCCGAAATATGTAAAGAGTATCTTGTTACTCCGGATTTTTCTTCTCAAGCGATTGTTGCCTATCCGATGAAAGAAGACGGTAGCGTTAATTTATCTCAAGGGATTGTAGCACAGTTATTAGGAAAATCAGGAAAAGTGAATGGTGGAAGTGTATCATGGAATATGGAAGATCATTCATTAACCTATGTGGATGGCACCTTATTGGCTCGTCATAATGTTTATGTGCTGGCAGACGGAACAATCTCCTTATCAGTAACACTGGCAGATGATGTGTTACCTGTTTTGGCACAGGAAGATATTGTTCGTGATGTTCGTGGAGGAGTCATCCATAATTATCCGTTAGTGAAGATCGGAACTCAATACTGGATGAGGAGTAATTTGGAGACATCTTTATATGTAAACGATGATGCGCTCCCTAAATTGAATCAGGTAACAGCAAATATAGCCGGATATTTGCAATCTACTACAGAGCATTATTTTTATACCGCTAATGTTGCGCTTTCCGGTAGGATCTTGCCAACTCACTGGAGTATACCGAATTGGGAAGACTGGAATATTTTAAAAGACTACTTGAAGGGGGAAGCTTCTTTGTTGAAGTCAGGGACCTGGTTGTCCCTGAAGACGGAAGAACAAGTGCAACCTGCAACTAATTTATCCGGTTTTAATGGTATTCCTGTAGGAATGTATGTAGGGGCTTTTCAAGCAGATTATGAGAACAAACATTTGGCATATTGGACATTGGACAATACAAATGCCACCATCGATACTAAGGTTTTCTACATGAAAAGTGATACGAATATCATAGAAGAATCTAATGCGGGTATTGATACGAAAGCTTTCGCTATTCGTTGTATTAGAAAGTAAATCAGTGAAAATTGCATCTCCTTTTCATAAATTGCTTATATTTGGGAAGTAAAACTAACTAAAAGAGAGAACTATGAAGAAGATAATAAATCCCTGGAAGGGTTTGGAAGGGTACAATTGTTTCGGTTGTGCTCCTAATAATGAAGCTGGAGTAAAAATGGAATTTTATGAGGATGGTGACGAAGTAGTGAGCATTTGGAAGCCACGTCCCGAGTATCAAGGCTGGATTGACACTTTGCATGGCGGTATTCAAGCAGTTTTGATGGATGAAATCTGTGCGTGGGTGGTGCTTCGTAAACTACAAACGACTGGAGTGACTTCGAAGATGGAAACCCGTTACCGAAAATCTGTTGATACCAAAGATTCTCATATAGTATTGCGCGCCTCTATTAAAGAAGTGAAGCGGAACATTGTCATTGTTGAAGCAAAATTATATAATGAGGATGGAGAAGTATGCACAGAATCGGTTTGTACCTACTTTACTTTCTCGAAAGAAAAGTCGAAAGACGAAATGCATTTTACGAAATGTGATGTAGAGCCGGAAGAGATATTGCCTTTAATTTGAAATAAAAACTCAAGTTTTTGTGATAAATGTTTGGTGGTTTCAAACAAATGCTTTACTTTTGTCGCAGTTAATAAAAGAAATATGAAATATACAACTACACATCATCATCATCATTTTCCTAACGAATAATCGGTGGGCGTGGATGATATTGTGTATAACTATATAAACGATAACGAAGGCTTACCGAATGCGGTAAGCCTTTTTTGTTTTTCAACGCAGATTGTATTTGTAATTAATAATTAGTAATTAAATAAAGTCATGTTAAGAATCGCAGTACAAGCCAAAGGACGTCTCTTCGAAGAGACAATGGCACTTTTAGGAGAGTCGGATATTAAGTTGAGCACTACAAAACGTACCTTATTGGTGCAGTCTTCCAATTTCCCTATTGAAGTTCTATTCCTTCGTGATGATGATATCCCGCAGACAGTGGCTACCGGTGTGGCAGACTTGGGAATTGTTGGCGAAAATGAATTTATGGAAAAGGAAGAAGATGCGGAAATCATCAAACGTTTGGGATTCAGTAAGTGTCGCCTTTCATTGGCTATGCCGAAAGATATTGAATATCCCGGTTTGTCATGGTTTGACGGTAAGAAGATCGCTACTTCCTATCCGGTTATTCTTCGTAACTTCCTGAAGAAAAATGGTGTAAATGCTGAAATTCACGTGATTACCGGTTCTGTAGAAGTGTCTCCGGGAATTGGATTGGCTGATGCTATTTTCGATATTGTAAGCTCCGGTTCTACGTTGGTAAGTAACCGTTTGAAAGAAGTGGAAGTCGTAATGAAGTCGGAAGCATTGCTGATTGGCAACAAGAATATGAGCGACGAGAAAAAAGAAGTGCTCGAAGAACTGCTGTTCCGCATGAATGCGGTAAAAACAGCCGAAGATAAAAAATATGTATTGATGAATGCTCCGAAAGATAAACTGGAAGAAATCATTGCTGTATTGCCGGGTATGAAGAGTCCTACGGTGATGCCGTTAGCACAGGAAGGCTGGTGCTCTGTTCATACAGTACTTGATGAAAAACGTTTTTGGGAAATCATTGGAAAACTGAAAGGACTGGGAGCGGAAGGTATTTTAGTACTGCCGATTGAAAAGATGATTGTATAAATATATAGGTATCTAATAAAGTAGGAACCATGAGATTGATTAAATATCCCTCAAAAGAACAGTGGACGGAACTTTTGAAACGTCCGGCACTGAATACGGAAAATTTGTTCGACACTGTTCGCTCTATTATAAATAAGGTAAGGGCAGAAGGTGACAAAGCCGTCTTGGAATATGAAGCTACTTTTGATAAAGTCGCCTTGTCTGCGCTTGCTGTGACTCCTGAAGAGATACAGGTTGCCGGAACATTGGTAAGCGATGAACTGAAAGCAGCCATCTCCCTGGCAAAACAAAATATTGAAACCTTTCATGCTTCCCAACGTTTTATCGGAAAGAAGGTAGAAACAATGAACGGTGTGACTTGCTGGCAAAAATCGGTAGGAATCGAAAAAGTGGGATTGTATATTCCGGGTGGAACAGCACCACTTTTCTCAACTGTATTGATGTTGGCTGTTCCGGCTAAAATTGCAGGATGCAAGGAAATCGTACTTTGTACGCCTCCCGATAAAAATGGAAATATTCATCCGGCTATCCTTTTTGCTGCGCAATTGGCAGGTGTCAGCAAAATATTCAAGGCTGGTGGTGTGCAGGCTATTGCCGCTATGGCCTATGGAACGGAGAGTGTCCCCAAAGTATATAAGATATTTGGCCCCGGCAATCAATATGTGACAGCTGCCAAACAGTTGGTAAGCCTGCGTGATGTAGCTATTGATATGCCTGCCGGTCCTTCAGAAGTGGAAGTCTTGGCTGATGCATCTGCCAATCCGGTTTTTGTAGCAGCAGATCTTTTGTCACAGGCAGAACACGGAATAGATAGCCAGGCTATATTGATTACCACTTCCGAGAAACTTCAAACAGAGGTGATGGAAGAAGTGGAGCGTCAATTAGCAGAACTTCCCCGTCGTGAAATTGCGGCGAAATCACTGGAGAATAGTAAATTGATTTTAGTGAAGGATCTGGATGAAGCATTGGAACTGACTAACGCGTATGCTCCGGAACATCTAATCATAGAAACGGAGAACTATATGGAAGTGGCCGAACGTGTGATAAATGCAGGTTCTGTCTTCTTAGGTTCATTAACTCCCGAGAGTGCCGGCGACTATGCTTCCGGAACGAATCACACCCTGCCGACCAACGGTTATGCCAAAGCCTATAGCGGTGTAAGTCTGGATAGTTTTATCCGTAAGATTACATTTCAGGAAATCCTCCCGGAAGGAATAAAAGCTATCGGTCCTGCTATTGAAGAGATGGCGGCTAATGAACAGCTGGATGCACATAAAAATGCCGTCACAGTTCGTCTCAAAGCAATTCAAAATTCATAATTTAAAACTTAAAGAAGTGAAAACGTTACAAGAACTAACCCGACCGAATATCTGGAAATTAAAACCCTACTCTTCGGCACGAGATGAATATAAAGGAGTTACAGCCTCTGTTTTCCTGGATGCAAACGAAAACCCTTACAATACGCCTCATAATCGCTATCCGGATCCTATGCAGTGCGAACTGAAGACGTTGTTGTCGAAAATCAAAAAAGTATCTCCCAAGCATATTTTTCTTGGAAACGGTAGCGATGAAGCCATCGACTTGGTTTTTCGTGCATTCTGCGAACCGGGAAAAGATAATGTCGTAGCCATCGACCCTACTTATGGTATGTATCAGGTTTGTGCCGATGTGAACGATGTGGAATACCGGAAAGTATTACTGGATGATGACTTCCAGTTCTCTGCCGATAAACTGCTGTCGGCTACCGACGAACACACCAAATTGATTTTCCTTTGCTCGCCTAATAATCCAACAGGAAATGACTTGCTCCGTTCTGAAATTGTAAAGGTACTTTGTCAGTTCGAAGGATTGGTGATGTTGGATGAGGCTTACAATGATTTTTCCCAGGCTCCGTCTTTCCTCGAAGAGCTGGATAAATATCCCAACCTTGTCGTATTCCAAACATTCTCCAAGGCTTGGGGATGTGCTGCAATTCGCTTGGGAATGGCTTTTGCTTCCAAAGAAATTATAGACATTCTTAGTAAAATCAAATATCCCTATAATGTCAATCAGTTGACTCAACAACAAGCTATTTCTATGTTGCATAAGCACTATGAGATAGAACGTTGGGTGAAAACGTTGAAGGAAGAGCGTGATTATCTGGAAGCGGAATTTGAAAAACTTCCATGTACCATTAAACTGTTCCCGTCCGATGCGAATTTCTTTTTGGCAAAAGTGACGGATGCCGTGAAAATCTATAATTATTTGGTAGGGGAAGGAATAATAGTGCGTAATCGCCATAACATTTCACTTTGCTGCAACTGTTTGCGTGTGACTGTCGGTACTCGTGTCGAAAATAATACCCTATTGGCAGCTCTTAAAAACTATCAAGGATAATTTATGAAGAAGAAAGTATTATTTATAGATAGAGACGGCACGTTGGTGATCGAACCTCCTGTAGATTACCAACTCGACTCATTGGAAAAACTGGAATTCTATCCGAAAGTATTCCGTAATTTGGGCTTTATCCGCAGTAAGCTCGATTTTGAATTTGTGATGGTCACTAACCAGGATGGATTGGGTACACCTTCTTTTCCGGAAGAAACATTCTGGCCTGCCCATAACTTGATGCTTAAAACATTGGAAGGGGAGGGGATTACTTTTGATGAGATTCTGATAGACCGTAGTTTTCCTGAAGATAATGCGCCCACCCGCAAACCGCGTACCGGAATGTTGACGAAGTATCTGGATAATCCGGAATACGATCTTGCCGGAAGTTTTGTAATAGGCGATCGTCCCACAGATGTGGAACTTGCCAAAAATATCGGTTGCCGGGCAATTTATTTGCAAGACTCGACCGAAGCTCTGAAAGAAAAAGGATTAGAAGAAGTCTGTGTTCTTGCAACTACTGATTGGGATCGGATAGCCGAATTCCTTTTTGCCGGAGAACGGAAAGCGGAAGTACGTCGTACTACAAAAGAAACAGATATTTATGTTGCTTTGAATCTTGATGGAAATGGAACTTGTGACATTTTTACCGGTCTTGGCTTTTTCGATCACATGCTTGAGCAGATTGGAAAACATTCTGGCATGGACTTAACCATCCGTGTTAAAGGAGATTTGGAAGTAGATGAACATCATACGATCGAAGACACTGCTATCGCACTGGGCGAATGTATCTATCAGGCTTTAGGTAGCAAACGAGGGATTGAACGTTATGGCTATGCCTTACCGATGGATGATTGTCTTTGTCAGGTTTGTCTGGACTTCGGTGGTCGTCCCTGGTTAGTTTGGGATGCTGAATTCAAGCGTGAGAAGATAGGAGAGATGCCGACGGAAATGTTCCTTCATTTCTTTAAGTCACTAAGTGACGCGGCAAAGATGAATTTGAACATCAAAGCGGAAGGACAGAATGAACATCATAAGATAGAAGGAATTTTTAAAGCCCTTGCCCGTGCTTTGAAAATGGCAATTAAAAGAGATATCTATCATTTTGAACTTCCATCTAGTAAGGGTGTGCTTTAATGTTTTTTAGAATCATATCCATATTGCTTATGCAAAAGCAAATCCCACTATGCTTATTGGCGATAGTCTTATCCGTCTCTCTTTTCGGTCAAAATCTGAAAGCGGATAAGATTATTCTGTCTGATAGTGATTTGACAAATTTGTATCAAATAGATTCGGGCGTATATCGTTCGGAGCAACCTTCAAAAGAGGGCTTTAAAGCTTTAGAAAAGTATGGTATTGGAGAAGTATTTAATCTACGAAACAGACATAGTGATGATGACGAAGCAAAAGGAACAAGTATAAAACTTCACCGGGTAAAAACTAAAGCACATTCGATTAGTGAAAAGCAATTGATACAGGCATTACGCATTATTAAAAATCGTAAAGCGCCTATTGTTTTCCATTGTCACCACGGCTCTGACCGTACAGGGGCTGTTTGTGCGTTTTATCGTATCATTTTTCAGAATGTTTCAAAAGAAGATGCAATCCATGAAATGACTGAAGGAGGCTATGGCTTTCATCGAATTTATAAGAATATTATTAGAAGAATCAAGGAAGCAAATGTGGAGCAAATAAGAAAAGAAGTAATGGAAGGTGGAGAGTTATAATATGCCATATCTTTACCATCGCTCTGTCACAGCTGTGCCACCGTATTGTCACAACCATGCCATCATGCTGGCACAGTTGTGCCAATGCGGTGGCACAAGCCTATTGATAGGACGTCCTTACAAGGCCTCTATTTCTTTAAGCCACATGGCTGAACTGGCATCGCTCGGCATTCTCCAATCTCCTCTCGGGCTGATAGAAATACTTCCTACTTTAGGACCGTCCGGCAAGCAAGAACGCTTGAACTGTTGATTAAAGAAACGACGGAAGAAGGTAGAAAGCCATTTCTTGATGGTTTTTTCATCATACATATCTTTGAATGCAATATTTGCCAGATAGAATATCTTGGAAGGCCGGAAACCGAAACGTAAGAAATAATATAGGAAGAAGTCATGTAGTTCATAAGGACCCACCAAATCTTCTGTTTTCTGTTTAATTTCTCCGTTTTCATCTGCCGGAATCAGTTCCGGACTGATGGGAGTATCTACAATATCGAGTAAAGTCGCTTTCGAATTTTCATCCATGCCATTTACTGCCACCCATTGTACCAAGTATTTTACGAGAGTTTTAGGGACACTCGCATTCACTCCATACATGGACATATGATCGCCATTATATGTTGCCCATCCTAGTGCAAGTTCTGATAAATCTCCTGTACCAATAACCATTCCCCAAGTCTGGTTCGCCACATCCATCAATATTTGTGTACGTTCGCGTGCTTGAGAATTTTCGTATGTGACATCGTGTACATTAATATTATGGTCTATATCCTTAAAATGTTGAATGCAAGCATCTTTGATACTGATTTCGCGAATAGAGATACCCAGCGATTTCATTAGATCGATGGCATTATGATAAGTACGGTCGGTCGTTCCGAATCCTGGCATCGTAATGCCGAGAATATCCTTTCTGGACAATCCCAACTTATCAAAAGTCTTCACACATACAAGTAATGCCAATGTTGAATCCAACCCGCCAGAGATACCGATTACAGCAGTTTTAGCTCCTGTATGGATAAGCCTTTGTGCCAATCCCGCTACCTGTATGGAGAACACTTCTTCACAATGCTCATTTAGCTCTATTCCTTGCGGTACAAAAGGATGAGAATTAAACTTCCGGGTTAAGGTTAGCTCTTTGCTGTTGACAAATTCAGTCGCAATAGAAACCGCCTTTTTATCCCCTAAGTTTGCTTGATTAGCTGCAAAGGTTGTATTTATCCTGCGTTCTGCCCGGATACGTTCCACATCAATTTCGCTGATAATCAGCTGTTCTTTCATGCTGAAACGTTCGCTGTGTGCAAGCAGTGAACCGTTTTCATAAATGAACCCGTTACCGGCAAAAACTACATCGGTAGTAGATTCTCCAAAGCCACAAGACGAGAATACATATCCGGCAATACAACGTGCAGATTGTTGGCTGATGAGAGAACAAAGATAATTATTCTTTCCAATACCTTCATTATCAGCAGACATATTGAAAAGAATTTCTGCACCTTGCAGTGCTAATGAAGAACTCGGAGGTATAGTAGACCAAAGGTCCTCGCATATCTCGATGCCAAAAGTCGTATCTGAAGTCTCAAAAAGCAGATTAGAACCTATCGGAACGATTTGTCCACAGAGACGTACATTATTTGTTGTCAACTGAAGCGCCGAGGTAAACCAACGTTGTTCGTAGAATTCTTTATAATTCGGGAGATAGGTTTTAGCGGTAACTCCTAACACTTTTCCTTTTTGAATCACTGCAGCTGCATTAATCACTGTCGAGTTGACCACCACAGGCATGCCAACAATAGAAATAATGTCTAATTGGCGGGTGTTATTCAGGATTTGCATCAGTCCCATTTCTGCTTCTTCCAGTAAAAGTTGTTGTCCGAATAAGTCACCGCAAGTATATCCGGTAATACTCATTTCCGGAAAAATAATGATCTGCACTCCTTTTCCTTCGGCTACTGCAATCAGACTTTCTATCTTCTCTACATTGAATTTGCAGTCGGCCACTTTTACGTGTGGCACAGCTGCGGCTACTTTTACAAATCCGTAGTTCATCTTATACCTTATTTATATATAATGGGTGCAAAAATAGGAAATAGTTTTGAATAATTATCTTTTCTGTGTTGAATCCTCTCAATAAGCTATTTGGTATGAGTTACGATATTGTTGTTTAAACAATTAAAACAGCTATTAAAATGAACGTTAATATTTAATTATCCTTGAAATATACTATGGATTTACTTCTTTAATGGACTATATGTACTTAAATATGTAGCAAAAAGACATTAGTGGAAATATGGTATAAAATATGCGACATATAGTTTCATTTATTTAAATATAATATATATCTTTGTAGACAAAATAAAACGATATTGAAGTACACCTAAACAGAACAAGTGATATTAGTGTTTAATTTATAACTTAAGAGAGCAGA
>ERZ780202.1474-NODE-1474-length-12719-cov-3.911244_pt1 | contig 12719 bp, 7 predicted proteins | sample MGYA00510978_ERZ780202 | MGnify/ENA primary metagenome ERZ780202 (study PRJEB29588, sample SAMEA2155689) | human gut metagenome | biome: human gut; feature: human-associated habitat; material: faeces | place: Denmark | collected 2008/2010 ...
TATTCGTACCGCTATCGATCAATGCGCTACCGTTGGATACGAGATGGTTATCATCAGCTTTGGATCCGGATTGAACGCCGAGGATATCTCAGAAGAAAATATCGCCAAATATAAATCTTTGGTGGATTACGCCCGCAACAAAGGTGTAGAGTTAGGGTGTTACTCCCTCTTATCAAGCCGTTGGATCAGCGACGAGGTAGATGTTATCAATCCCAAGACAGGTAAACGAGGGGGGATGCGCTTCGGTAGCGCTCCCTGCCTTTGCAGCGATTGGGGATATGAGTATTTCCATCATATACGAACCTTCTTCGAGCGTACGGGCATGCGTTGCTTCGAGCACGACGGCTCCTATCCCGGCGACGTATGTGCATCTACCCACCATACCTATCATAAAGGGCTGGAAGATTCCCAATGGAATCAGTTCCATAAGATAACCGATCTCTATCGTTGGATGTGCGAGAATGGCATTTATATCAATGTTCCCGATTTCTATTTCTTGAACGGGTCTACCAAGACAGGCATTGGTTACCGTGAAGCCAACTGGTCGCTTCCCCGGGATCGGCAGATCATCCATGCCCGCCAATTGAATTATGATGGTACATGGGATCGGATGGCTTCGGCATGCTGGAGCTTTGTTCCTCTCGTGGAGTATCAAGGAGGAGGAGAGGCCGCTACCTTGGAGCCCCTCCACGAACACTTGTTCGAATACAAAACACATATGATGCAAAATTACGGAGCTGGTGTCCAAGCTTGCTATCGAGGCCCACGTCTGTATGATACCCCAGAGACCCAAGCGGCCGTAACCGAGGTCATTCAATGGTATAAGAAATACCGCAATATACTCAACAGCGATATGATCCATTTACGCCGACCGGACGCACGAGACTGGGACGGGTTCATACACGTCAATCCCCACAAGAAGGAGAAAGGTCTAGCCATGTTCTTCAATCCGACCCATCAAGAGATCACCCGTACGATCCATATCCCACTCTATTATACCGGCCTGACACAAACAGCCCGCATCCGGGAAAAAGAGCAAAAGCCTGTCACCTACAAACTGAACCGGGACTATACGGTGGAGCTTACGGTTAAAATCCCTGCCAACGGATATACTTGGTATGTGGTTGAAGCAGCCGATTAGAACTAAAATGGCCGGGATAATCGCTACCCCGGCCATTTTATCTATCTATAGACTTCTTTATCTACGTCCGTTACCTAGATGTTTTCTGCCATGTTTATTCCCTTTAGGCTGCTGTTTCTCCAGATATTGTTTGTATTGTTCCTCTGTCAATATCTTTTTCATCTGGGCGTTCTTATCCTCACGCATGGCCAACATCTTTTCCCGTTGCTTCTCACGCTCAGCCTTCATCGCCTCACGTTCTTTCTGAGCCTTTTCCATATACTCTTTTTGAAGTTTACGGAACTCCACCGCTTGTTTCTCATCTAACTTCAAGTCGGCGATCATCTTCTCGCAACGTGCGGACGGATCCATCTTACGCTTGTCCATACGCCTGTTCTCACGAGCGAACACAGAAGTAGAACTCAACAATACAACCAAACACAATCCTATTACCTTTTTCATAAACTACTACTTATTACTTTTATTATAAATTACCTGTTTATGAAGCGCTTCGAAAGAATAGACATCGATAAAAAGGAAAGGTTTAATCGGAAATAACATTTAACATTTTACCACAGGCCATTTACCATCTCGGAATCTCCAAATCATCCTTACTGGGCAATGCCGGGAATTTAGCGTGTGGTTCCACCTGATACCAGAAAGTAGTCGATGAGATATCCGACTTTTGATTATTATACCTACCGTCGTGCCGCCAACCCAAATCTTGAATCGTAACCTTCAGATCCTTTTCAAAACGAACCGGGTCCAAGATATGCCAGCGATACAAGCCGAACGCCGTAACAGCCCGATATAGGCCATCCGGACGGATCACTTGGTGCATTCCCGCATAAGGAGTGGTGAATTCTTGGTATTGATGTGTTTTCTGATTCTCGAAGTTATACGAACCGCAGAAATAATCCTCCGTACCTGTTCCACAGATTGTCGGGTATTCCTTGTCGCCATCCATATAGAACTTGATCTCTCCTTCACCCCACCAACAGTTATCATTGACACGCCAAGCTAAATAAGTTCCGACATATTGTCCCTTTCCCTTGATTCCATCCACCAACGTATGGATAGAGCCTTGTGTCGGGTTGGAACGACGGAACTGCGCATGGAAATATCCCTCATCCTCCGGCACTTCCGTCAAGGTATAATTAATCTGGTAATACAAACGCATCTCTTCCGCATTATTAATATTCTCCAACGTTATACGTGCTTTCTTACGGAACGGCATCTTCCAGTAGCAATTGAAAGCGCTCCCGGGATTTACACAGACCGCCAACGAGGAAAGTTGGGCATACTCATTAAAAGCACTGGCGAAGAAATCCCCGACCGGACATTCAACCGAAGGCTCTTTCTCGTCGTCCCAATACATACGGAGTATCGAGAATCGCCAGTTGCCAGTGGGAGTCATCCATATCTGCTGGATAGCCCCCGGGCCATCAATCTCCGCGATAGTAACTGTCTCCCCCGGTTTCACGATAATAAAAGGATTTACTTTCCAGCCTTTCCCCAAATCTTTCGCTGGGCCAGCCGCATTCGCCTTATTCCGGACATCCTTATCTCTCACGGGATCAGCCATCGCTCCTTTCCCTTTCTCCCCCGTAAAATTCTCCGGACTGATCGAACGACTCTGCGCATTCGACAAACGAGAAAGGTTTCCCATATTCATATCCAACCCGTTAAAAGGATACCGCTGGGCATTCGCCCAAAAACTTAACAGCAAAAAGGCTAACAGCAAAACATTGATCTTCTTCATAATGACTTTTATTATTTAAAATTTATACATCGTCTACCTATCATCTGCCTCCAAAATTAAGATCCAATCATTTCCCCTCTCCCCCGCTTCTCCGGGCGCATTGAATGTACGAATTCCCTTATTCTCGACCGCTCCGATCAAAGTTCTCGCCCCATTCCTCGGATTGAACCAATAAGCTTTACCAAAAGATCGCAATTTACTCATTTGTATTCTTACATCCTGCCCTTGACTCAAATAAACTAAAATAAAAAAATAAGAAGAGGTTATTTCCTCTTGAAAAGCAGGGTAACCGCATCATTTTTTACAGGAGACCGTTTGACTTTTACTACCTACTTCCCTATAAGATATATACTGATGAAGTAAATTAAGTAATACTTCATCGGTAAAGGAGATCTAGTACGTGGATCGGAATCAGAAGGTAATCAACGAAATTCCAAACTAACCGAATAAAGTCCTGTGTCAGACAAACAGAACAAATCGGAAACTTTTTCAAGCTGCCGATTCATTTTTTCAGGCTATAGCTTATTCCCAACTCGCATTAATAAGCTTGATATTTCCCATTAACAAACACATCCTTCACCGCATTCAAATAGCCGAAACCATACTTCACATCCGGTAAGAGGTAAGCTCCTTCCACCCATTCATTCCAAGCATAAACCGTGATTAGTTTAGGCTGTTCCGGATGCCTGTCACAATACTCTTTCGCCTTTTGCAAGAAAGCGGTGAAAGCCTCTGGGGATTGATTAAAATGCACCACGTCCTTCTGTGTTTTACGCGGGAAACGTGGCGTATCGTCCCAACCTATAGATGCGTTGGGGAAATAAGGGATAGAAACGGCTTCGCTCCATTTCTCCAAACGCTCGAAAGCCTCTTTTCCCCATTGAATGTAATCTTCCGGATGTGGGCCTCCCCAATTATACAAAGTTAAGCTATTAATACCTAACATCTCTATTTGCTTCAAGAAATCAGCATTCAGTACACCACCCGTCATTAATTGAACATGCAATCCGGGGGAACCAGCTTTCTTAACTTCCTCCCTGAAATAGTCCAAACCTTTGCGAGTTTCCTCCAATGAACCGAATGTTTTGATCAAATTGTCCGTACTAAAAACAGAGAAGACAGGTTCCCCATTTATCTTATAATAATTGGGGCGTTTGAAATATTGATCAATAATGCGCTTCACGATGATCTTGAAATTGGGCCAATCAATCGCCCCATTCCACAGACGAGAGTTATCCTCCTTATAACGATGTACATTCCAGTAATTACGAGCCACATCGTGATCGGCCCACATAATATAGAAATTCATCTTTTGGTTGTTCTTGGCTTTCAGGAAACCATCATTCTAACATCCCTCCAAGAACGGTCCATTGTTGAACCAATACCAATCAAAAATAAACGTATTCACCCCATGATCCGTGGCGGCCTCGATCCAACGCTCCATCACCTTGGGATCGTTATCCAACTCATAACCCCATAAGGGAATCTTAGGCTGGTAATGCCCCGGAAACCGGGGATTACCTTTCTTGATGATCTCCCACTCACCCGTCTTCTCTGGCCATAATACTTCCCGTCCCATCGGGTCATCATGACAGGAAGGCCAAATATAAGCCGCAACTGTATATTCGGATGTCTTTCCCGAATGTCTCACGTTTTCATTTCCATTGTTATCAGCCTTTACACCAAGGCTCACCAATACTAACGCTAACAAAGTACCATAAAATACACTACATTTTCTCATAATGATTTTTTATTAAAATTCACCAACATGAATTTTGTTTCAAAGATACACTAGAATGGCAAACTCTTCCTATCAACTTTATATTCGCTGACAAGAAGAGCTTGTCGTTTTATGAATTTACAATGTATACCTTATCGGATGCTTACCATAATAATCCCTCATAAAAAGGAGTATGCTTTTCGGCATACCCCTTTCTATTAAAACAGACAAAGCTCTCTTTCACACAACCCATTCAAAGGTATTAATCAGCCCAAAACGTCTCAGATCTAGGAAATATAGGGAATCCTGTCATCCTGTCATTCTGATCTGGTCTACGCCGCTTCCACCAAGGATGATCCTTTGTCTCTTTCTGCCATTCCACAAGTAGTTTCGCCAACTTCTTACAGTCTACCGCATAAGGGAGACGATCGGCCACATTCTCCAACTCATTGGGATCTTTCTTTAAATCATAGATCTCGACCATAGCCCTTGGAGCTACGAATATCTGAGACTGTTCAGGTTTCAAAGTCCCATTTCGCTGATTTTGTTTCAACTCAAACCAGCTTAAACTAGAGCTTAAATCCATTGCCGTACCATGCGGAATATCGTAATACGCATTATAAATCAGTTTGATATTCTCCGTGCGGATACAACGAATATACTCGTCCGTGTCATGCCAATTCCGCTCCGAGAAGATATAATCACGTCCCCTCAATGACGGATCAAACAACAGCTTGCGAAAGCTCTTACTATAAACGCACTCATCCATCCGTACTCCAGCAAAATCCAACAACGTAGCCGCCAAATCCACCGTGCTGACCAACCCATTAGAATGCACCTTATTCTCAGGGATCATACCCCTCCACATAAACACCAGAGGAGTCTGTATGCCTGAATCATATAAAGAACCCTTACAACGGGGGAATGGCATTCCGTTATCACTCAAAAAGACAATAATGGTATTCTCCATCAGCTTTTTCTTCTCCAAGACGGAGATCATCCGACCTATATGCCCGTCCATACGAGTAATCTCATCATAATAATCCGCCAGATCCCGCCGTGTATCCGCTCCATCCACCAAATAAGGAGGAACCTTCACTCTTGAAGGATCATTCTCCTGAGGGCAGACATCACGGAAATAAGGACGGTGGCAATCATGGAATCCTACCCAAAGAAAAAACGGATGATCAGCACTATCATCAATAAATCGCTCGTAATTCCGAAAGGTCTCTTCGGACAAATCCCCACCATTGGGAAGATACGTTCCCGAGATCATCCGATCAAACTGCTTATCCCCATTGGAACCCCAATGAGTTTTCAACATAGAGCCCGTAAAATATCCTGCCTCCTTAAAATAGGAGGGCATCATACGAGTCGATTCATCGATCGGCATATGCAAATCCTCTGTCCCAATCGTATGGGCAAACATACCTGTCATCATACTGGTTCTAGATGGACTGGACTGCGGTGATGTCAAAAACGCATTTTGAAAACGGACTCCCTGCTTTGCAATTCTGTCTATATTCGGAGCTTTAATTGCCAAATTACCATAACAACCAAAGTCCATGCCTGCATCATCCGCTATGAACACCACGATATTGGGTTTCTCTTGAGCAAATAACAAGTTTCCAGAGCCCAAAACTCCACTAAATATCAAAAGTGAATTAAAACATGTATTTCTCATAATATTCTTATATTATTAATAACCTGGATTCTGAGTTAATTCTGGATTAATATCCTTTTCAACCAAAGGTATAGGAAATAACAGACTATTTTCAGATAAACTGATTCCCTTTGCATTAAATACCTCTAACGCCCGGTTAGTCCTTACCAAATCAAAAAAACGATGGAACTCAAAAGCCAATTCAACTCGTCTCTCATGCTCTACAGCCAACGCCAAATTATTATACTTTTTTGGATACGAATCACTTCCATATAAAGGAAGTCCTGCTCTAGCACGAACTTGATTCAAATAAGTTGCATCTCCTGTCAACTCCGAATACAATAATAAAATATCAGCATAACGAATAATCTCAAAGTTTTGTCCAGGGTTTTGCCAATCAGGATCATAGAACTTGCAAGTATAAGGATGATCAACCCAAATATTAGCACCTTCATCTTGATAACCTGGGACAATAGAGAGATTCATACGAGGATCATTTTCTTCATATTCTGCCACAAGATCTTTACTTGGAGTATTTTTACCTCCTCCTCTAAAAGTGTCAGAAGAACCAGGTAAATGAAAAGACCAAAGAAAAGGAGTATATTGATTTTGATGTTCCGCATTTACATTGTCTACGCCCGACAAAAATTGAGCCTCCAGAATAGACTCTTTACAATTTTTTGTAGATGGGGCAAACAAATACGCATAATCTTCAACATCAACTTTTCCATCATTATTAGCATCCAAACTATATCTTTCAGAATCAATAATTCGTTTTAATTCTATTTTAGCAGAATCTTTATCCCCACGAATCAAATAAATTTTAGCCAAAATAGAAGATGCTGCATAAGTTGTTATTCTGCCAACATCCTTACCTTCATATGACTTAGGTAAATATTCCTTACAAAACAGTAAATCTGCTATAATCTGAGAATATATTTGATTTTTATCTTCACGCAAATAAGAATAACTCTCAGAAACAGTAACAGGTTTTAATAAGAAAGGTACATCACCAAACGCTTGAATCAAATTAAAATATATCAATGACCTAACAAAAATAAGTTCTGCTTTAATTCTATTCAAAAACTCATCAGACGTAAAAGAGACAGATGTATTTTCCAACCGATATAATACATCGTTAATTATTGAGATGCCATTATAAGCAGTTCGCCACGCTGATAGTATTGTTCCATTATCTGATTTAATTTTATGAAGCACTATATCTTCCGTATACGTATTTCCTCCATCTGTAAAAATCACACATACATTATCAGAGAATCGTTCTCCAAACAAATCAGGTAGCCCATTCGCATTATAGATCCGACATAATTGCCTATAAGCATCATTAGCCGCCAACGACAATTCTTCTTCGGTATTATAATAATTACCTTCTGTTAAATTTGTCTCGGGATAAAGCTCTAACTGATCACTACAAGAGACCATGACAGCCATTACGATTAACAAAATATACTTTTTCATCACATTATGAATTAAAATCCAACATTAACACCAAAAGAAAAAACTTTAGAAGATGGATATATATTTCCCATCACACCTCTTGCAGAAGCATCTGAGGCATCCCCTCTAAACGACTCAGGATCCCAAACATCAGTACCAGTTATCGTAAATAAGTTCAAGGCATTAAAATAAAATCTCACAAATTGCAAACTTGCTATTTTCGAAATATTTTTTGGAAGTGTATAACCAAAAGTTAAACTCTTCAACCTAATATAAGATGTCCGGTCAATCCACAAACTTGATCCTCTCTTTTCATATTCTCCTAAGTCTACAGACAATCTGTAATGCTCACCATCACCAGGATTTTCCTCCGAACGCCATCTATTTGTAACTTCTTTCAAAAAATTTCGACCTTCATGATACATCAACGAACGATGAGCATTATCATCATATATCGCAAAATCATGAGCACCCTGGAACAAAAAACTCAAATCAAAATCTTTATACTTAAAGTTATTTGTAAATCCCCAAATAAATTTCGGATTAGGATCTCCAATAAGAGTTCTATCACCTGCATCTAATACACCATCCTTATTTACATCTACGTATCGACCATCTCCAGGTCTTGCAGTTTTATAATGCGCTGGATCAGCATCGATCTCTTTTTGGCTCATATAAACACCATCATATTGGTATCCATAAAAATTGAACACAGAGTGACCAACCTCATTAATTTTTTGCATTCCACCAAAACTACTTGGAGTAAAGATCATAGAAGCATCACTTGGCCCTAATTCAAGAATCTTATTTTTATTTTTTGATATATTGAAATTCGTACTCCATGAAAAATCTTTATTGTCAATATTTTGAGTAGTTATATTAAATTCAACACCTTTATTCTCCAATTTACCGATATTTGTAAATATAGAAGAATAACCTGTTATAGCAGGAACTGGAACATTCAACAACAGTCCATCTGATGTCGAATAATAATAATCTAATCCTACTTGTATACGACTCTTCAACACTCCCCAGTCTAATCCCACATTTAACTGTTGTGTACGTTCCCATTTCAAATCAGGATTAGTTATATTGGATGGATAATATGAAGTTGTTAAATTATTTCCAAAAGCAATTTTAGATTGATTTAATTTCGCCACCCAAACATAATCTTGAAAATGGTCATTTCCTGTCAATCCATAACTAACTCGCAATTTTAACATATTAATCCAATCCATTTTTTTCATAAAATCCTCTTCCGTCACTAACCATCCTAAAGAAATAGAGGGAAAATTTCCCCATTTATTATTCGGAGCAAAACGAGAGGAGCCGTCACGACGGAAAGCTGCAGAAAGCATATATCGACCTTTATAGTTATAGTTTACTCTTGCAAAATAAGACATCAATGTATTCTTTGTGATTACATCACTTGAAGACAAAACGGTCTTTCCCGCACTTAACGCATGCAATAAATCATTATCATAGTCCCTTCTTGACTGACTAGTCTTATAATAGTCATTTTTATTAAATTCAAATCCTAACAAGAATGAAAATTCATGATTACCCCAAGATTTATCATACGTCAATAGATCCTGAAATGTATAATTCCACTTTCTAGCTTGATCAACTGTCATTTGTCCTTGAGTATAATAAGCCTCTCCTAAGTCATGATCTTTTGCCTCATAATTATTATAATCATTCCTTTTTAAATAATAATTAAAAGAAGATTTAAACTTCAGTCCAGGTAATAAATTTAATGACACATAAGCACTTCCTATCGTATTTAGAATTTGCCGATTTGCATCATTATTTTTCATATAAAGAGGATGGCCCATATTCGGTCTAAAAAGGATTGTATTATATTTTTCGAAACCAGGGAGATATGAATTACAACCAAGAAGACCATTCTCCGCATATACAGGGAAAACAGAAGGATATTGGACTGCCCACTCTGCTGTTCTCCAATAGACCTCTTTTTGATCTCCATAATTAAGACTCATATTGCCACCCACATCCAAATATTTATTTATATGAGTATTCAATTTAAGACTTAATGAGTACTTTTTATAATCAGAGTCTAATAAAATTCCTGCTTGATTGACATATCCAGCCGATATCAAGTAATCTGACTTTTCCGATTTACCCGAAATATTAGCATCTAATTTATGCATTGGTGCCGCATCAAATACGACATCTTGCCAATCAATATCATATAAACTTTCAGGATGCTCAAATGCTTCAGGCCATGTATATTTATATGCACCACGCACCTCTATTGTATTAGGTGCGTTAGGATCACCACCACTATCAACCCAACCATTTTGTGCGGCATCCATATAAGCCTCTGCGTACTCCCGACTATTCATGACATCAATTTTCTTTAACAATTTTTGAACACCAAACAAGTAATTAATATTTACTCGTGGTTTTTCTGTTTTTCCACTCTTGGTTGTAATCAAAACAACACCATTCGCACCACGAGATCCATAAATAGCCGCAGAAGAAGCATCTTTTAAAATTTCGATAGACTCAACATCAGCATTATTGATCAAATTCATATCATAATCAGGAACAGCAACTCCATCTATAACTACGAGAGGAGCACTACTTGCAGAAATAGAATTAACACCTCTAATCTGTATTGAAGATGAACTACCTGGTTCACCAGAGCCTCCTATCACCTGCACACCTGCAACTTTTCCATACAAAGACTGCCCCACTTCAACAGCAGGACGACCAACAACATCTTCATCCATCTTAACAGAACCAACAGAACCTGTTAAATGAGATTTCTTACTAACCCCATACCCCACTACTACGACCTCTTCCAAAGCCAAAGTATCTTCTTTTAAAGCAATAGTCAGAGTTGATTTACCCTCAACTGGGACATCTTGCACATTAAAACCGATAAAGGAAACAACCAATACTGCATTTTTCCCAACACTAATAGAGAACCTTCCATCTATATCCGTAATCGTCCCATTCGCAGTTCCTTTTTCCACGATATTCGCACCAATAACAGGTAAACCGTTTTCATCGACAACCGTACCAGTCACGATCTTTCCATCTTGTCCTTGACTAAGATTTTTCAAGGATAAGATCACATCCTTACCTACTACCTTATACCCGATACTCGAATCCTTAAACACATTCTCCAACACAGAAATGAGATCTTCATCCTCTATATCAACTGATATCACTCGACTGACATCAACCAGCTTACTATTATAAAAAAAGTGGAAATCAGTTTGACTTTCAATCAGTTCCAAAACTTCTTTTATAGATTGATCTGTCGCTTTAAAAGAAAGTGAGGTGCTTTGAGCATTTGTTGTCATAGCAAATGACATACTAATTGATAAACATACAAGAAATAAGGTCAACTTCATAATTCTTGATATTTTAGATACCAACCTGACAAACGCTGATTTATCTCCATCAAGTTGGAAATATAAATTATTCATCATATTTTTGTAATTGATTTAAGATTAAAAAATAAATTTCTTAGTCGGTTTAAAGACCTTCTATCAAATTGTTTCATATGGGAAGATGCTGGTAACATTTTCCCGTATGTTTTTTAGATAGACCAAGTCTACTTTCTTGTTCTTTTATTCCATAGGCCCATATTATTTAATTGTTATACATTTTTCTTTATTTTCCTTTCCAAAGTATAACTCGAGTACGGTTAGTACCTTTGCTGTCATCTGTCTTCATATCTTCTATACGATAATCAATATTTGAAGATATTCTCAAATAGTCTAGTGTCTGAGATAGCAACCTATTATCTAAAATACCGGTTAAACAATAGCTTTTAATCTCCGCATCCTGAATCACAAATTCAACATTATAGTAATATGACAATTTTTTCAAAGCCTCAGGTAAAGGCGTATCCTTGAACATCAGTTTGCCATCCATCCATGCGGTTTCATACATCGTGTTTATTTTCATCACAGAAATTTCTTCTTTATCCAAGTTGCAAATCGCTTTTTCGGATGGTAGTAACGTCCTATGACTCACATTCCCTGATTTATTCTTCACCTCGAGATTTACGGAGCCCGTCACTAAAGTAGTCGAAATTATATTCTCATCCCCATAAGCTTGTATATTAAACTCCGTGCCTAAAACTCTAACCCTATGCTGATCTCCTGAAGTACTGACAATAAAAGGTTGTTTTTCGTTGTGAGTGACTTTAAAATAGGCTTCTCCTGATAAATATACTTTTCTTTCTTTTTGGTCATAAGACATCGGATAGGATAAAACACTACCCGAATTTAGATAAACAACAGTACCATCCGGTAAATTAAAGCGTGTACGGACTCCCGCATTTGCCTGAAGTGTTATAATTTGAGGATCTCCAAATTCAGAATCAGCCTTTCTATGGGAAAATAAGGTTGATAGTCCAATGATAGCAATTATACAAGCCGCAGCGACAGAGAACCTCTTCAGCCAATATGAACGAGTCCGTTTTGCTAATCGTTGTTCCAGCTTTTCGTAGGCAATCAATGGATTTCGGCTAGCGATCCGTTCCATCGCATTGTTCGCATAATATATACGGGCGGTCTGTAATAAGATCCTCTTATTATTTTCATCCGCTTCCAGCCAAGCTTCAATATAAGATTTTTCCTCATTGGAAGCTGTGTCCTTTATATACCGTAAAAGCATCATACCTTCCGGCTCTTGGAAATTAATATGTCTATTTTCAGTTTTCATTCTTATCTGTTTCTATAACTAAGACAATCCTGAAAGAACACACCCTTAACTAAAAAGCAATTTTTTTCAACTTTCTCATTTTTAGTCCAAGGTAACCGCATCAATTTTTTTTACGGAAGACCGTTAGACTTTTACTACTTACTTTCCCATTGGATATATACTTCATCAGTAAAGTAAGTAGTACTTCATCGGTAAAGTAAGTATATCTTGCGATAAGGATGTCCTAAAAGTGATTGACTATGCCTAAATTTACTTCACAGATTTTACTGTTATTTTCTAAGGTACTTCA
>ERZ780202.1476-NODE-1476-length-12706-cov-2.810055_pt1 | contig 12706 bp, 7 predicted proteins | sample MGYA00510978_ERZ780202 | MGnify/ENA primary metagenome ERZ780202 (study PRJEB29588, sample SAMEA2155689) | human gut metagenome | biome: human gut; feature: human-associated habitat; material: faeces | place: Denmark | collected 2008/2010 ...
TATCCACCGAAGCCGCCATACCGACCAACGCTCCCTCGCTATGCCCCAACACATAGATTCCGGAAATACGTTTATCCCGGCTCAAATAATCGATCCAGCCTCGTGCGTCCTTGATCCCGTCTTCGAAACGCATGGAATACTCATCCTTTCCCGCTGAGGCGCTGGAGGCGATACCCCGTTTGTCATACCGCAAGGAAGCGATACCTTTTCCCGCTAGCCCTTCCGCCAAGTATTTAAGGGAGTTATTCTTACCCGGCAAGGCGGCGGAGTTCCCGTCCATATCCGTAGGGCCGGAACCGGGTATAATCAATACCACAGGATAACCGGACTCCTGATTGGGAGTTACCATCTTCCCTTTTAATGCCCCGGTAGACGTATTTAACACCACCGAACGCTCGTTCAACCGTACAGGCAACTGCGGCAAACAAGACAAGGATACGAGAAGAAAGCAGGCAAAAACTATCAGTTTCTTTTTCATAACGGAATCAATTTATATACTTAAGCACATGAGACATACAATCTCAATATTCGCCAAATGTAACTAAAAAAGGGGAAAACCTCTCGGCCTTCCCCCTTTTTATCTAACATCTCATAGGAAGCTAATACCCCGGATTCTGTTTCAAGTTTGGATTCTTATCCATACTTGTTTGAGGAATCGGCAAGTAACGGTTACGAGAAGAGAACTGACGAGTCTCAATAACAGCCGTACCCGTGATTTCCGCACGTTTAGTAGGCTCAGACTCCCCATAATTAATCGTTCCTGTAACACGTAACAAATCACCATTCAGGACTTTCTCGGCAAGCATCTTTCCATCTTCCTGCCAACGGACGATGTCCGCACGACGCAAGCCTTCGCCGGCCAACTCTACCGTACGCTCACGACGGATCAATTCACGAAGTTTCTCCTTCGTCCCATATTTAGCCTTATCCACTTCCCGCATTCCTACACGCTGACGGATCTGATTCAAATAACCATAGATCTCATCAGAAGGACCGCTCAACTCATTCGCAGCCTCCGCATACGTCAATAGAACCTCCGCATAACGGAATACGATCGGACAAGCTCCCGAGCTCCAAACATCTCCATATTGATCCATTGGATCCAAGTATTTCGCCCAAGTCAAAGCACTCTTGGAAGCATTATCTGTATAAGTCGGGAAGTTCTTGTTGACAGTACCATCTTGAAGTTTCTCATCTAAAGTATTCAAGATATCACCTCTCCAGTCACGTCCCGGATATAAAATGGTCATGGCCATACGAGGGTCGCGATTCGCAAACGGATGCTTTGCGTCATAAGTCTTCGACTCTTCTTTCGTCAATCCATCAGACATTTCATACATATCCACCAAATTCTGGGTCGGGACGATAGAAGACCAACCTTGGTCTACATTATTGTACATTTGCCCGATGGTTCCCAATCCGTCCAACGTCTCAATATTCTGATCCGCTAGGATTATCTCTTTAGAATCCACTCCCGATACCTTAAAAAGATTCGTATAATCCGGATCCAACTCATACTGCTTCAAATCAATGATTGCCTTAGCTGCGTCTTTTGCCTTTTGCCAATCACCATAATACAAAGCCTCACGCATCTTGATAGCTAAAACAGCACCTTTAGCGATATAGCCACGAGCCTCCGGAGCCTCCGCGATCCCAGCTAAGGCCTCGTCTAAATCCTTAGCGATATAATCGCGTACCTCTTGTTCCGTATTGCGTTCCACTTTAGCCTCGTCCGCACTTGAATAAGAACTAATAATAGGTACACCACCATACCACCAATTCATCAAGAAATACTTATAAGCACGGATCGCTTTAGCTTGAGCCACATAATTAGCTTTTACAGCGTCACTGGAAAACGTCACCTTGTCTACATTCTCCAAGAATGTATTCGCCTTACGAATCGACTTGTAATCATAAAGGATCTGCCCAGGATTAGAACTAGACAATGACCCATCCCCCCACGGGCGGAATCCTTCCCAAGGGAAATTATTATAGCCTATATCTGAGCCACAATCCAGATAAAGCAACGTATTTCCATCTAGCAAATCCTTATAACAGCCTACTATGAAGCCCTTCGCATCCGCCTCTGTCTGCCATGTGGTAGAGGGAGCCAACTGATCCTTAGGCACCGTATCCAGAAAATCCGAACACGAAGTAGATAACGCAGCCATACCAGCCGCCAACATATATATTGATAATCGTTTCATAAAATCTTCTATTTAAATGGTCTTAACTAATTAGAATGTCACATTTACGCCAAAAGAATTTGTCATCACTAATGGGTAGCTAGACAAACGGGAACTAACAGTCTCCGGGTCTACGTTCAATGGCATAGAATCTATCGTAAACAAATTCTCCGCAGAATAATAAACACGTACATTCGACAAACCGATAGCGTTCAGCGCACTCTTTGGAAGCGTATATCCCAATTGCAATGTCTTCAGACGCAGGTAACTGGTATTAATTACCCAGAAATCAGACATCACGTTAGAAGCCTCACTCGGAGATTTTCTAGACTCCGCTACACGCGGCATACTTGCATTGGTATTTTCCGGTGTCCAGCTATCCAGCCATGCAGTAGAAGGATGTCCGGCACTACCCGAGAACTCACCAAACGCTTCTTTCGTAAACGCACGGCCTACATTAGCCGCACCGGTGAAGTTCAAAGTCAAGTCAAATGCTTTATAGCCTACATTCAAGTTCAAACCAAATGTAACAACTGGATTGATAGTCTTAGACAATACACGGTCATCCGCATCCAGCTTTCCATCTCCATTCGTATCTACATAACGTAAATCACCGGCTTGGAAATCCTGTCCGAACGGGTAGCCGTCTTTTCCTTTATAGGTATCCATCCATTGCTGTGCCTCTGCGTCAGATTGGAAAAAGCCATCAGCCTTATATACATAGTAAGAATCGATTGGCTTTCCAACAAAACGCCACAAATCACCGTCATCAGGATTTGTCATACGGTCTACACCTCCTAAATCCTCGATCTTGTTCTTATTATAGGCCATATTTCCCATCACATTCAATGACCAGTCATTCCACTTATTGTTATAACCTAGCTGTACCTCGACACCTCGGTTACGCATAGAACCCACGTTATCGAAATAAGGATCCAAGCCAAACTCAGTCGGGACCGGTACCTCCATGATGATATCCGTAGTCTTGCGATCATAGTAATCAAACGTGAAAGTCACATGATTAATAACCGCATCCAAGCCAATACCCCAAGTCGTAGATTTCTCCCATGACAAATCCTCGATACGATAGGCTTTCTGATAATATCCCGTCGTCAAGTTGCCTCCCATAGGATAATTACCATCCAAATTATAAGTCTGCATCCAAGGATAATATTGATTCTCCCAAGGATTCGATTTATTTAAGGCGTCTTGATTACCTAACATACCCCAAGAAGCACGAATCTTCAAACTGCTCAACCAATCATGCGTACTTTCCATAAACTCCTCCTCGCTGATACGCCAAGCACCGGAGAAAGAAGGGAAATATCCCCAACGATGTCCCGGAGCAAAACGAGAGGAAGCATCCGCACGGAAGTTTGCCTCTAATAAATATTTTCCCGCAAAATCATAATTAATACGCCCAAAATAGGAAAGCATGGCAAGCTCTCGGCTCAAACCATCATTTGTTTGTGTAGAAGCCCCACCGGCATCCATATCATTCAGGCTATTACTCGGGAAATTATTCCTCTGCATCTGATTCTTGCTAACCTCATACTTCTCCGCATGATAACCTACCATCACTTTCAAGCCATGCTGACCAAAGTTCTTGCTGTAATTCAGCAAAGCATCGAAATTATAACGTTTCCAATTCACGAAACGTTCAACCAAGGAAGTGGTACGAGACGCAGATGCCGGATCATCCGGTATGCTCAGGACTCGCTCCGTATGACGTTGGTCCTCGTTCACGTAGGCACCCGTCACAGTAGCCTTCAACCCATCAATAATATCATAATCAACAGAAAGTGCCCCCGTAAAATTCTGGTTACAATTATCCACCGTCTGCCCGGAATCCAACCATGCGATAGGGTTACCATCGTTAGTTTGTCCGTATTTGCCATCCTTATCCTTGACTGGGATCATCGGGCTAATAATATTCAATTGACGGATAATCTGGTCGGAAGAACCACCATAATAGCTAGCATTCGGATCCGAGAAGTCATTCTTAATAAAAGACATGTTCATCCGAACAGCCAGTTTCTTCGTCAACTGCATATCCAGATTCGTACGTCCGTTAAACTGTTTACGATCTGAGTTAGGAAGGATACCCGTCTGCCCTAAATATCCGGCCGAAGCCATATACTTCACGTTCTCCGCACCTCCTGTAATACTAACATTGTGCTTATGCAACAAACCTGTCCGATAAGCCTCATCATTCCAGTCCGTATTAGGATGTCCGTAAGGATCAGAGCCATCCTCAAACATCCGGATGTCCTCGTCACTATAACGTCCCGGCTCGAAACGATTCCACAAACGTGCGTAATCGGCTGAGCTGACACGATCAATCATGGAAGTAGCTTTCGAGGCACCCACATATCCGTTATAAGAAATACGAGGAGCACCCGTCTTACCACGTTTTGTCGTGATCAAGATAACACCATTAGAAGCCTTCGAACCGTAAATAGCGGCGGAAGAAGCGTCTTTCAATACAGAAATACTCTCAATATCATTCGGATCGATATCATTCATGGAGCCACTCTCGATACCATCGATCAAGATATATGGGCTGGCAGAGTTCAAAGTACCGACACCACGGATACGGATCGTACTACCATCCTGTCCCGGACGGCCTTGACCCGAGGTAACGGTTACACCCGGCATCATACCTTGAAGACCGGAAGACACGTTAGAGATAGGACGGCTTGTCAACTCCTTGCTATCCAATTGGGCTACCGCTCCCGACAAGTTCGCCTTCTGTTGCGTACCATAACCAACAACGATCACCTCATCTAATTTCTGGGTATCTTCCTGCAAGGACACATTGATGGAAGGCTCTCCATTATATTTGAATTCTTGAGTTAGATAACCGATAAAGGATACTTGGATCACATCCCCTTTCTTCACATCCAACACGAAATTACCATTCATGTCGGTTACAGTACCATTCGTAGTACCTTTTACAACTATTGACGCTCCAGCCACAGGGCCAAAACTGTCACTAACCGTTCCCTTCAAACTACCTTCTTGCTGGGAAATACCTACCCTCGGAGTTATCGCCGCACGATCAGAAGCATGAACCACACCCCCGGAACAAAACGCTGCAGACAATAGAACAAAACTGACAGGTCTTACAATTTTCAACATAAGAATCGTTTTTTGTTTATTAAATAGCTGTTACTATTATAAGACTTAAGGCATACTATTTTAGATCTCGTTTCTTATAATATTCACTCTTCTAAATCATTAATGTATAATTATAAATCCTCGGTTAACTACCATGAAAGCACTTCTTCATCGTTCTGGCGGAACTTATAATCATTAGACGCAGCAAATATAGCACTATTTTTAATTATAAAACAAAAAAGACTAATTTTTCGCATACGAATCTAAAACAACACCATCTAGTTATTAAAATATTTAACAAACAATCTTTCCAACCATAATCTTTTTTAGTATGGAGCTATGGACATCAAAGAGGTATATGGTTTGAAATTCAAACATAAAGTTAGTGTATATGAGTAATAAACGGAGTTCCGCCAGAACTACGTACTTAATAGAAGCTTGATTAATATTAAGGCACTTATTCCATTTATTCCTTTATAACCACTATTTATCATGAAAAAGTTGTTATCTTCGTCCCTTGTAATAACTAATTATTAAATTATGAAAAAGAAAAGCTTAACTTTATTACTAGCGACTACGGTGGCAAGTAGTATCCTATTTTCGTCCTGTATAGGATCTTTTGGTTTAACAAACAAACTTTTAACGTGGAATAGAAGCATCGACAGTAAGTTTGTTAATGAGCTAGTGTTCATTGCTTTCTGGATTGTCCCGGTTTACGAGATTTCCGCTTTGGCTGATGTCCTTGTGATCAACTCTATCGAATTTTGGAGCGGAAGTAATCCTGTAGCAGATGTAGGTAACGTTAAAACAATCGATGGTAAAGACGGCGTTTATACCGTAGAAACAAAAGTTGACGGATACCATATCCAAAAGGAAGGCGACGAGAAAGCGCTTGACTTAGTTTTCAACGAAGCAGATCAAAGCTGGAATGTAGAGGCTGACGGTGAAAGCACAAAATTGTTAAAATTCAATGGCAATGACGAAGTTGTCATGTACCTACCGGACGGAAAAGAAATGAATGTCGAGTTAAGCCAATCTGGGGTTTTAGCATTCCAGCAAGTAGCTAACGGATATTCTTACTATGCAGCTAAATAATTGAAAATTGAGAATTGAGAATTGAAAATTAGAAGTGACTCTACGTAATTTTCAATTCTCAATTCTCAATTTTCAATTCCCCAGTGCTAATCTAAATAAAATACGATGAATATGAACTCTATCAAAAAAATGATGCTTTCCGGAGCATTAGGTTGCCTTATTTCCGGAATGGCTTATGCGGACGGTTCTTCACCCCAACCCGTAAAACCTTATTGGCAAGACATTCAAGTCGTAGCCGTAAACAAGGAAAAACCCAGAAGCTCCTTCATGAGTTATGCGGACCGAGAAACCGCCCTCACCTCTCGATTTGAGAAAAGCCCGTACTATTCCCTATTAAACGGTACTTGGAAATTTTTCTTTGTCGACTCTTACAAAGATCTTCCTCAAAATATCACAGATCCTTCCGTTAATACCTCTTCATGGGATGATATAACCGTTCCCGGAAACTGGGAAGTACAAGGACATGGCGTAGCCATTTATACGAATCATGGTTACGAGTTTAAACCAAGAAATCCCCAACCTCCGTTATTGCCGGAAGCGAATCCGGTTGGCGTATACCGCAGAGACATCGAGATACCCGCAAGTTGGGATAACCGGGATATTTATTTACACATCGGCGGAGCTAAATCCGGCCTTTACGTATATTTAAACGGGAAAGAAGTGGGTTATAGCGAGGATTCCAAAAATCCCGCCGAGTTCCTGATCAATAAATACCTGCAACCCGGAAAGAATGTGCTTACATTAAAGATATTCCGTTGGAGCACCGGTTCTTATTTGGAATGTCAGGATTTCTGGAGAATGAGCGGTATCGAACGTGACGTATTCCTTTGGTCTCAACCCAAGGCCAATATTCAAGATTTCCGTGTCGTCTCAACCTTGGACGATACGTATACGAATGGAATCTTCAAACTGGCGGTAGACTTAAAGAATCATACCCAAGAAACGAAAAATTTAAATGTCGGATATGAGCTTTTGGACGCAAAAGGTAATCTTGTGACCTCCGAGGCTAATGATATATGGGTAAGTCCTGCAAGTCCTCAAACAGCATCTTTCGAGTATGATTTAAAGAACGTAGCCCCTTGGAGTGCCGAGCATCCGAATCTATACAAATTATTGATGACGATAAAAGAAGAGGGTAAGGTAATCGAGGTAGTTCCATTCAACGTTGGTTTCCGCCGGTTCGAGATGAAGCAAATTGACCAAGTAGCGGAAGACGGAAAACCTTATACGGTCTTATTGTTCAATGGGCAACCGGTTAAGTTCAAGGGTGTCAATATTCATGAGCATAACCCGGAAACCGGACATTACGTAACCGAGGAACTCATGCGTAAGGATTTCGAGCTGATGAAGCAAAACAATATCAACGCTGTCCGCCTATGCCACTATCCGCAAGACCGTAAATTCTATGAACTCTGCGACGAATACGGATTGTATGTTTACGATGAAGCGAATATCGAGTCTCACGGTATGTATTACAGCCTGAAAAAAGGCGGCACTTTGGGTAATAATCCGGAATGGCTGATCCCGCATATGGACCGTACGATGAATATGTACGAACGAAACAAGAATTATCCGAGCGTTACTTTCTGGTCACTCGGAAACGAGGCTGGAAACGGATACAACTTCTATCAAACTTATTTATATCTGAAAGACAAGGAAATAAATAGCATGAATCGTCCGGTGAACTATGAACGTGCCCTTTGGGAATGGAATACGGATATGTACGTACCTCAATACCCGAGCGCTGAATGGCTAGAGGAAATCGGGCGTAAGGGTAGTGATCGTCCGGTAGCTCCTTCGGAGTATTCACATGCGATGGGAAACTCTTCCGGCAACTTATGGGATCAATGGAAAGCTATCTATAAATACCCGAACCTGCAAGGCGGATTCATCTGGGACTGGGTGGACCAAGGTATCTTGGAAAAAGATAAGAATGGACGTGAATATTATACCTATGGTGGTGACTATGGAGTAAACGCCCCTAGTGACGGAAACTTCCTTTGCAACGGTATAGTAAACCCAGATCGTACCCCGCATCCCGCTATGGCAGAGGTTAAATACGCCCATCAAAATATCGGGTTTGAGGCGATCGATTTAGCGAACGGTTTATTCCGCGTCACGAACCGTTTTTATTTCACGAACCTAAAGAAATATATGGTCCACTATAGCGTAACAGCCAATAATAAAGTTGTACGCTCCGGTAAAGTCTCTTTGGACATAGAACCCCAAGCTTCTAAGGAATTTACGGTTCCCGTAGGCAACTTAAAGCCACAAGCCGGTACGGAATATTTCGTAAACTTCAACGTAACGACCGTAGAAAAAGAGCCGTTAATCCCTATCGGACACGAAATCGCTTGCGATCAATTCCGCTTACCGATCGAAAGCCCCAAGAAGGCGTTTAAGACCAGCGGCCCTAAATTAACGGTTTCGACAAATGGAGATAACTTATCGGCATCCTCCTCAAAGGTAAACTTCATGTTTAACAAGAAGACAGGAATCGTTACTTCTTATAAAGTGGATGGTACGGAATATTTCAGCGAGGGTTTCGGTATCCAACCGAACTTCTGGCGTGCGCCGACCGATAACGATTACGGAAACGGTATGCCAAAACGCTTGCAAGTCTGGAAGGAAAGCAGCAAGAACTTCAACGTGACAGACGCTACCGTCACTATGGATGGCAATAACGCCGTGGTTAACGTGAACTATTTATTGCCGGCAGGAAATCTATACATTGTTAATTATACGATCTATCCAAGCGGAGCTGTAAATGTGGCCGCCCGTTTCACATCCACGGATATGGATGCCGCCCAAACCGAGGTATCGGAATCTACTCGCACGGCAACTTTCACTCCGGGACGTGACGCCGCCCGTAAAGAGGCTTCCAAATTGAATGTTCCCCGTATCGGTGTTCGCTTCCGCTTACCGGCAAGCATGAATCAAGTGGAATATTTCGGACGAGGACCTGCTGAGAACTACTTGGATAGAAACGCCGGTAGTATGGTCGGCTTATATAAATCTACAGCCGAGGAATTATATTTCCCATATGTACGCCCGCAGGAAAACGGTCATCATACCGACACTCGTTGGGTATCACTTAGTACCGGCAAGAAAGGCTTGTTGATCCAAGCGGATAATACGATTGGCTTTAACGCTTTGCGTAATTCCATAGAGGATTTCGATGACGAGGAAGCGACTGGCCTATCCCGTCAATGGAGTAATTTCACACCAGAGCAAGTAGCGAATCATGATGAAGCCGCAGCAAAGAACGTATTACGTCGCCAGCATCATATCAACGATATCACGCCTCGCGACTTCGTTGAGGTTTGCGTCGACTTGAAACAACAAGGTGTAGCAGGTTATGATAGCTGGGGTTCACGTCCGGAACCAGCTTATACATTACCCGCAAACCGGGAATACAACTGGGGCTTTACCCTTATTCCGCTTAAATAAAGAAAAGTCATAACTTATCCATAACAAAGGGAGTGTATTAGGCTTAATCCAATACACTCCCTTTGTTTATACTACTGCAACGGCTTTGCAGTAACGTATCCTTATTTAATCACTTCCTTCAAGGTATTCTGTAAGTCTTCTCCAGTGATATTCTTGGCGATGATCACCCCATTCGGATCCAATAACACATTTGCCGGAATACCCCGTACCCCATAAAGAGCAGGGATCTCAGAATCCCAATATTTCAAGTCGGAAACGTGAGCCCAAGTCAGATGATCGTCTGCGATCGCTTTCTGCCATTTAGCCTTATCCTTGTCCAAGGATATACCTACGATCGTAAAGTTCTTATCCTTATATTGCTGGAAGGCATTTACCACGTTAGGGTTTTCCTTGCGACACGGGGGACACCAAGAGGCCCAAAAATCCAATAACACATATTTTCCCCTAAAGTCCGACAATGACACAGAAACTCCTGCAGTATCCGGCAAGGAAAACTCCGGAGCGACTTGTCCGATCTGTACGTGTTCTAATTGCTTGATAATACCGTCCAAGTCCTTCACATAAGGACTATTCGCCAATGCCGGGGAAATCTTCGCACGAGTCGCCTTCAAATCATCCAAAGATAATTGGTAGGTAAAATAACGATATAGATAGAACGCCGCCGCCGGAGAATCCGGATATTTCGAGATCAAACTGTCAATATCATACCCTTCCTCAAATACCTTCTCCGCATTTTCTTGAAAGATATCATTCACCGGCGAGTTCCGTACGGTGATGGTCTCCCCGTCATTCCCGATCTTGACATTCATATCCGTATTCTCCAAGAAAAGTTGAACCGGATAGTTCATGCTCTCGGTTGCCAAACCGAATAGTAAAGGCTGATCTACCTCACCCTTAAAGGTGAATTTCCCGTCTTTTACCTCTGCCGTATCCACGTCAAAGAACATTTTATTACGGAATGACTTCAAGTAAATCTTGCCGTCGGGCATATTCTCTACCTCACCATTGATAACATATCCTTTTGGAACTTCTTGGCAACCAACCACCAAAAGGCCGGCAAGCGCCATCATACAAAATTGCTTCATTTCTCTATTCTATTTATTGATTACTTAAACTCTGGGTGATGATAACGTCCCTTTTTCAACGAGATCGTCCCATATTCTATCGCACGCACCGGACAACGATGAATACAGGCAACGCACTGAACGCAAGTATCAGCCCATTCCGGTTTTCCGTCACCCGACAGGGAAATCGTACCGGTCGGACAGACCTTCGCACAGATACCGCAAGAGATACAGGTATCCGTAGCATAAAATCGGCTACTGCCTATCGCAAAGTGAGTAAATAACGGATAGACCATATAGCTCTTCAAAAGAGGGGCACTTCCCGCACAATACAAAGAGGGATTTTTCTTCTGCCGGATCGCCTCTACGATCTCGTCTACACGTTCCGGTGCTTTTTTCAGTTTTTCAGTCTCTACCTCCTTACTATCCACGTCGAAGCCGGGCATTAAGATATAATTGTTCGGCATTTGTATAGAGAATCCTCCGGTTAAGGTAATTCCCCGTCTCGCCAAGGTGCTCCGCATGATCCGATCCGTATATCCACAATCATCACCACAAGTACAGACGAAATAAACCTCTTGCCCTTTATATCCAGACAGGATCAACCGGGAAATAAAACGGGACACCAATACAGCCGGCCCCCAAGAATGGACAGGAAACACAAAAAACACTTTCTCCCTCTCCCTCAATGGATAAACATTCTCATCCTTACCCTCATTCAACGCATCGGCAATGGAAACCAACGGCTCATCGAAAGCCGTTCCTAACGCTTCCGCAACCCAACGGGAGTTTCCTGTCCCTGTAAAGTAGAATATCATGCGCTCATTTTTTAGATGCAAAAATACATAATATCCAAATATATACGCTATCTTTGTCTAGTTTAAGAAACCTAAAAAAACAAATCTTATGACAACGATGGAATTAAATTTACGGAAAAAATATCTCTATGACTTGATAAAAGGCATGGATGAGGAAAGATTATCGAAAGTGGAGACCTATATAAAACGTCTATGCCTTGCCAAGCAAAAGGAGAGTCTTTATCCTTGGGCACCAGACGAGGCTGAATTAACTTGTAAGATAGCTGAATCTGAAGTAGATTTCAACAATGGGGATTATTGTACGCAAAAAGCGCTGAAGAAAAAACTACAAAAAAAGTTGGCTTCATGGTAAAAGAAATCCAATGGTCTAAACATGCAGAAGAATCATTTACTGAAATATCAGATATTCGATACTAGGCAATCACCGGATAAACTGATGGATTTATTCAGATAAAATAACAAGGGATAGAAATGTAAGCGTCTTACAATTTATCCCTTGTTACTTTTCTGAATTATAGCGCAAATCAAATCTCAATATCCCAAATACCCGCCGAACGTTCTAATTCGACCAAGGCTGAGCTGTAATTAAACAGCGTCTCAATATACTGAGCTTGTACTTCATCGTAAGTACGCTGGGCGTCTAAGACTTCCAATAAAGAGACTTCTCCCCTATTATAGCTGTAAATCTTGCCATCCATCACCTCACGGGCTTGCCTTAAAAGCCCATCCTCATAATGATAAACTTGCTCGGCGAAAGATTGATAATTACGATATGCCTGCATCACCTCCGTCTGTACTTGCAAAAGAGCCTGCTTATATTGCGCTTCCGCTTGTTGCTCCCGATAACGAGCGGCACGAACCGTTCCCTTATTGAAATTAGAGAATTTCAAAGGAACAGCGATACCTGCCGTCACTCCGGTAAAAGGAGGTGCCGGGGCTTCCTCATTATAAACCCGGGCATTACGGCTTACGG
>ERZ780202.1483-NODE-1483-length-12669-cov-4.627081_pt1 | contig 12669 bp, 10 predicted proteins | sample MGYA00510978_ERZ780202 | MGnify/ENA primary metagenome ERZ780202 (study PRJEB29588, sample SAMEA2155689) | human gut metagenome | biome: human gut; feature: human-associated habitat; material: faeces | place: Denmark | collected 2008/2010 ...
CTTTTTAGTTTATGTAGCAGCGATCCTGCGTCACGAGCCAATCCTCGCACAGCCGCTGGGCTTCGTCCATGGATTTGCAGGTGCAGTTGAACAGCCTGCCGTGCAGCGAACAGTAAGTATACCGAAATTTCGGTACGCCGTTTTCGTCCTGAAATTTCATGTAGCGTTCCTCACCGGGCATCAGGTAAAGCTGTTCCATCTCTGCATCCGTCCTCTCTTTTTCGTGTGTCAGGCACACAACGCATTCATTTTACCACGGATGCCATGACTGCGCCATTGACGCTTACACCAAAAAGCATTCGGAATTTTCAGGGAGAGTGTGCATTGACACGCAATAGAAGCGTTCTGCAGGAATGCTCAGCCTGCATCCACCGGATGCAGAACATAAGGGGTTTGGGCACAGCCCAACAAGCATTTTGAATTTGATTTTTAGAAATCGGATTCAAAAATCGTGCCGTGGTACCACGGCGCACTGCTTGCTATCGAAACCTACCTTCAATTTCTCTCTACTAATACTACAATTTGAAACGGAGATTTTGGCCGAACATTCAAGAAAATACTTTTTATAAATGGGCTATTTTCTTGAATTTTGTCCAGGAGTGTGTTATTATAAAATTAGTAAGTTATAGCTAACTGATTGGAGTGAGGATAATGGGAAATGCCAGTTTCAATCAAGACTGGTACGGTATGCAGGCCAAAGTTCTGGTGCAAAGTGATGATCGTATAGTCGTAGATTATGGCTGCAAAGGCCGGGGAATTGTAAAAAACTATAATCTGTTTGAGGGAATACAGCTTTGTTTCCTCGATTTTGAATCAGATGAGTCTATGGAAACACAAAAGTTTAATCCAGATATTATTCAGATCACGCACTGCCAGACCGGCCGGTATGAATGTGAATTTGCTAACCACACTGTATCGTATCTGCCAGAGGGCTATTTTAGCGTTGCGGCAACAGAGTATTTGCCGGTTTCCTTTTCTTTCCCTTTGGGAAAATATTACGGCGTCAGCCTCGTCATTGACCGTCAGGCACTTTCAGATGGAACACGCCGGATGATGCAGACAATCCCTATTGACCTTGATAAAATAGGAACAACGCTGGGACTTGAAACACGGTGGTATGTCAGTGATACCCCAGCGCAGTTGAAGCATCTGTTTTCAGAATTATATTCTGCCGCTGAGACGGAGCCAATCGGCTATTTCAAAATTAAGGCTATTGAACTCCTGTACCACATGGATCAGCTAACGCAGATTAACGGGTGCGATTTGAAGTATTTTGATAAGAAGCAAATACAGTCTACAAAAGCAATCCGGGAATATCTTGTTTCTCACTTGGACGAAAAAGTGTCTTTGGAGCAGATGGCAAAAGAAGCGCATTTGAACCTATCTGTTTTTCATTTGGTTTTTTCCCATATCTATGGAGACACGCCGTATGCCTATCTCAAAAAATACAAAATGAATTTAGCAGCTCAGTGGCTTTCGGAAAATAAAATGAAAATCGTGGATATAGCTTTGGAACTTGGATATAGTAACGCAAGTAAGTTCGCAAAGGCTTTTCAATCTGTCTATGGGATGTTGCCAAAGGACTATCGAAAAAAATAAATAGGAAGAATGGGCTGTTTTCTGCGTCATCTCAAAGGAATGGAGCAGAAAAAATTGCGCAGGCAGATATAATGAGCTGGTGCGGTTGGTTTATGCTAACCCATCAGCTTTTTATTTAGGAGGTGGTCTCCCTGCTTGCCATAGATACTCGAATCAAGTTGGTTCTGTTTTTGCTCATCAACTTCATGGTGTTCGGCTTGAAAGATTTTGTCCTTGGCAGCGTATGTTTTTCCTTTATCTGCATCCTCTCGTGCCTGATGGGACAGAAAAAGATCGTGTTGAAATATATCGTCTTTTATGTGGTGATCGCGGCTATACAGCAGCTTTGTATCTACCTCCCCCAGGCCATCGAAACTATTTTGTCGATCTTCACATTGTTTATCCGGGTGATGATACCCGTGGTACTCTTTGCCTCAACCTTTATCGCTACAACGAAAGTCAGCGAATTGATTGCGGCTATGTACTCGCTAAAAATACCTCGGAGCATTACCATTACATTCGCTATGGTGCTACGCTTTTTCCCTACTTTCAGTGAGGAGATTCACAACATTTATGATGCGATGAAGTTAAGAGGCATCGCCCTTTCGTGGAAAAATGTATTCACGCGCCCCATGCTCATTCTGGAGGCAATCGCTATCCCCATCGTGATGCGCTCTGCCTCGATTGCAGAAGAATTATCTGCTTCTGCGGTGACGAGAGGTATTGATAATCCGGCACAACGGACTTCGTTCATTCAGCTAAAAGTTCATGCTAAAGATTGGATGGTACTGTGCTTCTTTCTTGTTGCCTTCGTTGTGCTGTTTTTCTGCAAATACCAGATATATGGGAGGATATGATAATGATTGATATTGACCATGTATCTTTTCAATACTCCGGCGCTGAACAGGAAAATCTGCAAGATTTCAATTTGCAGATTAAAAAGGGGGAGTGTGTTGTTCTCACTGGCGAATCTGGATGTGGAAAGACTTGTGTGACCAGGTTGATAAATACGCTTATTCCCCACTTTTACGAAGGGGAAATGTCCGGGGCTGTTCTCATTGACGGAGTTGATACCCGCACGATCCAACCGCACGATTTGTCAGACAAGATAGGCTCTGTTTTCCAAAATCCGCGCAGTCAATTCTTCAGCCTGGATACGGACAGCGAGATTGTGTTTGGTATGGAAAATAAGGGGATGCCTTATCAAGTGATGTTGAACTGTTACCAACAGACTATCCGGGAATTACATATTGAAAAGTTAAAGGATCGCAACCTGTTTGACTTGTCCGGCGGGCAAAAGCAGACCATAGCCTTTGCCAGCGTTTACGCATTAAATCCTGATATTTTTGTCTTGGACGAGCCTTCCTCAAACTTGGATTCGGAGGCCATCCAAGAACTACGGCGGCTGCTTTTGCTGATTAAGGCGCAGGGAAAAACGATTGTTGTATCCGAACACCGCCTTTACTTCTTGAATGGGATTGCCGACCGCATTGTCCTTATGGAACATGGTAAGCTGAAACAATCTTGGTCCGCCCGTGATTTTGCTTTACTCAGTACCGAGCAAATCAAGGCGCTGGGACTTAGAAGCTATACGCCTGCAAGGTTAGAACTTCCCGAAACAATGCCATCTCGAAACGATACCCCGGCTGTCGAAGTTAAAGATCTTGCGATAGGCTATGAGAAAGGGGAACCCGTGGCGCAGCACCTGAATTTTCGTGTCTACCCAGGAGAAATTGTTGGCGTGGTAGGAAAAAATGGTTGTGGGAAATCAACTTTAGCCCGGACCTTATGTGGCTTGCAGAAGGAACTCCGTGGAGAAGTTCTATACAAAAACAGTATGGTCCCAAGTAAACGGCGGATCAGGAAAGCGTATCTTGTCATGCAGGACCCGGATTATCAACTGTTTACCGATAGCGTTTACCAGGAACTGCTGCTGGCATTATCTGACCAGAAGGATAAAGACGAAAAGAGAATAGACGATATTCTGGATGAGCTGAATTTGACGACTTATAAAGAGCGGCATCCAATGTCCCTATCTGGCGGTCAGAAGCAGCGCACCGCGATTGGCGTTGCGGCACTCCGAGATGCAGAGGTACTTATTTTTGATGAGCCTACAAGCGGCTTGGACTACAAAAACATGGAGAGTGTTGCAGAAATTTTAAGTGCGCTGTCCAAAAGAGGGAAAGCCATCTTGGTGATTTCCCATGACAATGAACTACTGATGAAGATTTGTTCCCGCGTCATTCGCGTGGATGAAAGGACTTCATCTTAGTTATATACAAAATATAGAAAGGGGCTATCTGTATGAGTGAACAAGCAAAACCTGTCGGGGCATCCGACAAAATGCAAGCAAAGGATTTTATCACGCTGGGCATTTTTACGGTGTTATTCTTTGCTGTGGTAATGGTGTGCATCTTTGCCTCCGCAGCTACCGTGGTGACCTTCGCATTTGGGAGCGCCATTGCTGCAATTCCTGGAGGCATTATCTATATGCTGATGCGCGCTAAAGTGCCAAAGGCCGGGAGCGTTCTGTTGAGCGGTGTGGTGATCGGCCTGATCGAGTTTCTGATTGGCGCAGGCTGGGCGGTTGCCGTCGGTTTTATTGCCGGTGCTGTAATTGCGGAGCTTCTGGCCCGTATCGGCCACTACAAGAGCTTCTGGCTGAATACCATTGGCTATTCCGTGTATATGATGTTCTTTGCGCTGGGAATCTATCTCCCTATGGTCATTATGACCGGCTATGTGGATGATATGTCTACGTCGAATGGCGTCAGCGCCGAGTATCTGACGGAGCTGCACAGCTTTATGAATGGAACAATGGTAGTCATCATCGCTGTTGTGACCTTCGTTGCAGGCATCGTCGGCGCTTTGATTGCAAAAGGCGTGTTCAAAAAGCATTTCCAGAAGGCAGGCATTGTCTAAGGGCAATATAGTTGTGGCTAACTCCATGGTATCTTTGGGCTATTTTGGGCAGTGGAACAGAGTTATGGAGTGGCAGGCAATTTCAAAGGTTGATAAAATGAGTGGTGAGGTTAGGGATTGCCAACCTCACCACTTTCAATTTTAAGGAGGGTTAATGCTATGTCAAACGCAAAGTCGAAACAGGCAAAACCAAAGACGGGTTTGGCACGATGCATGGAATTGGCTTCTGACAGAAAGGGCCTTGTATTCTTAGCTGCGGTTCTTTCGTCACTGGCGGCCATTGCTTCGTTCATCCCGTACATAGCGGTCTATTTTATGATCCGCTCGATTATCGGTGTTTTCCCGAACTTGGATCAGTTGGATATGGGGATGGTCATGAATTATGGCTGGCTGGCGCTCGCCGGGATCGTGGCGAATATCCTGCTGTACTTTCTGGCTATTTTCAGTTCACACATGGCAGCGTTCGGAACGCTGTACGAGCTGAAGGTTCTCTTTGCAGACCATATTACGAAAATTCCACTTGGGTATCACCTGACGATTGGCAGCGGACGTCTGCGGAAAATCATGGATGAAAACATTGAAAGTGTAGAGGGCTTTATTGCTCATCAGTTCCCGGATTTTGTCGCTTCTATTACAGCTCCCATTGTCATGGTCATCATCCTGCTGGCCGTTGACTGGCGGTTCGGTCTTGCCTCTCTGGTCGGTATCATTCTGGCGTTTGTTGCGGAGTTCATTGGCTTTGGCAGTGGCGAGATGAAAGAGAATATGGGGAAATATCAAAAAGCCCTGGAAGAAATGAACAACGCTTCTGTAGAGTATGTTCGTGGAATGTCGGTTGTAAAGGCGTTTAACCAGACCGCATCCTCTTTCAAAAAACTCAAAGAAGCAATTACCGGATATACAGAGTGGGTCCTGAAATTTTCCCTGGGCTGGCAGAACTGCATGCCCGCCTTCACCACAATCATCAATAATGTTTATCTGATCCTTGTACCTGTCGGAATTTTAATCGGCTCCAGGTCGGATGATTTTGCTGGGTTTGCCATGACCTTCATTTTCTATCTGCTCTTTGTACCCGCAATTTCCGGTGTACTGAACAAAATCATGTATATCTCCGAATCGTTCATGCAGATTGATGGGAATGTGGCTCGGATGGATGAAATTCTGAACATCCCTGAAATGCCGGAAACATCTCATCCTAAGAAACCTGTTGGGGATGATGTTGCTTTCCACGATGTCAGCTTTTCCTACACGGGGGATGTTTCCGAGAAAGCCCTGGAAAATGTATCTTTCTCAGCAAAACAGGGACAGATCACAGCTATTGTCGGCCCGTCCGGCGGCGGCAAGAGTACGATTGCCAATCTGATTTCCCGCTTTTGGGATGTGTCCTCCGGCAGCATTACCATCGGCGGCGTAGATGTGCGCGATATGGCGGAGGATGACCTGATGCGCTATGTCAGCTTTGTGTTCCAGGATATTTTCCTGTTCAAGCAGAGCATCTTGGATAATATCCGTATGGGCAATCCTTCGGCCAGTGAGGAACAAGTGATTGCGGCGGCGAAAGCGGCGCAGTGCCACGAGTTCATCTCCAAACTGCCCAACGGGTATCATACGGTGGTCGGCTCCAAAGGCATCCATCTCTCTGGCGGCGAGCGCCAGCGAATTGCCATTGCGCGGGCCATTATCAAGGACTCGCCCATCATCGTGCTGGATGAGGCAACGGCGTTCAGCGACCCGGAGAATGAATACCTGATCCAGAAAGCTTTTGAAAAGCTGATGCAGGGTAAGACAGTTATCATCATCGCACACCGCCTCTCCACGATCCGCAATGCAGATAAGATTATTGTCATGGAGAAAGGGCACCTGATCGAAGAAGGAAAACATGACGAGCTGGTGGACGCAGGCGGACGCTATGCGCAAATGTGGAACCACTATACAGAAGCAATTGGCTGGAAAATCAGCGGAAAGGCGGTGTAACTATGAGCAGATTACAAAAAGCTCTCTTTTTATCAGACAAAGGTTACGCAGATCTGAAAAAAGCAATCTTCGCCTGCACATTGACGAACTTGGCTATGCTTCTTCCGTTCTGTGTAACTGTTATGATTTTCAGTGAAATTCTGACTCCCTTTGTCAATGGCGGCTCCATTCAGTGGAACCATATCTGGATGCTGTGGGGCGCAGGCATTGTTTCGGCCATCCTGATATTTCTGGCCGCCAAAAATGATTACCGCAAAACCTATATTGCCTCGTATAAGGAGTCGAACACGACCCGGCTGCGGATTGCGGAGCATCTGCGGAAACTCCCTATGAATTTCTTTAACACCAAGGACCTTTCTGAACTGACCACAAATATGATGGCAGATTGCAGCAGCATGGAATCCCTGCTCAGCAGCACGATTCCTCCGCTGATTGCAAACGGCATCACGGTGACCCTGACCTGCATCTTGCTGGCCTTCTTTGACTGGCGGCTCGCTCTGTGCGTATTTATCACAGTCCCGATTGCCTTCCTCATTATCTGGCTCAGCCGGAACCATCAAAAGAAACTGTTTGAAAAACAGGTTGACGCAAAGCTGGCTGCTTCTGACCAGGTACAGGAATACTTGGAAGGCATGAAGATCATCAAGTCCTGCGGGCTGTCCGGTTCTCATTTCAGCGCGCTGGATAAAGCTCTGTTGGCAATGAAAAAAATCGCCATCAAAGTGGAGATGGCTGTCGGCGTGTTCATGTCCAGTGCAAGTATGATTTTGCAGGCTGGCATTGGTATCACGATTTTTGTTGGCGCTATTCTTCTAACACAAGGACAGATTGAGCTTCTTCCTCTGCTTATGTTCCTGCTGATGGTCACACGAATTTATGGACCGATCCTGGCGATCCTGGCGAACCTGTCCTCACTGCTGAATTTGAATGTGGTCACAAGTCGTATGCGTACCCTGCTCACTACCCCTGCGATGGACGGTGAAGGAAAAACGGTCCCGAACTGCGATATTGAACTTTCCCATGTGACTTTTGCCTACAATCAGGAAGATGTCATCAAAGATGTTTCCTGCAAAATCCCCCAAGGGAGCGTGACTGCCCTTGTTGGCCCGTCCGGGTCCGGTAAAAGCACGATTTCCAAACTGATTGCCCGGTTTTGGGATGTTCAGCAGGGCAAGATCACCGTGGGCGGCAAAGACATTAAGAGTATGGAGCCGGAAAGTCTCATGTCTTATATGTCCTTTGTGTTCCAGGATGTGACCCTGTTCAATGATACGGTTATGAACAATATCCGTCTTGGCAATCCAAACGCAACGGACGATCAAGTGATTGCCGCGGCCAAAGCCGCCTATTGCGATGAATTTGTCCGAGAAATGCCGGACGGGTATCAGACGGTCCTCGGTGAAAATGGCAGCACCCTTTCCGGCGGTGAGCGCCAGCGTATTTCCATCGCCCGCGCTTTGCTGAAAAATGCGCCTATTATCCTGCTTGACGAAGCAACAGCATCCCTTGACCCAGAAAATGAAGTCCTGGTTCAAAAGGCGATTGCCAAACTGGTGGAAGGTAAGACGGTTATTATGATCGCCCACCGCCTCCGTACAGTTGTAGATGCAGATCAAATCCTCGTCCTTGACAATGGACGGTTGGTAGAGCATGGAACCCACGATGAACTGATGAAGAAGAACGGTCTGTATCATAAGCTGTTCCATATTCAGCAGGAAAGCCTTGGCTGGGCAATTTAAAACAGTTCGATGCCGAGTAGATCAATGCACTTACGGCTTTTATAAAAACAATCGCCAAAAAGTAATTATCAAAGAGCTTAATACTTGGTAAACCTACCGAAAGATAGGGACACAAAGCCAAATGGGTCTAAAATCTCATATACGAGGTCATGGCAGCTGGTTGCTTTTTGAATGGGATAATTTTATCCCTCTACCATGTTAGAACCGTCTGTGAAGATTTCAACTCACAGGCGGTTCTTGTTATTTAAAAGCAAAATGATGGGGCATTCTTCAGCTTATGCGGTGGAGAGATAGCTTTACATAGCAGTATCCGGGATTCACAGTATTAAGCGGAAGAATGCCCGGATGCTGCTTTTTATTCAGGAGGTGTCTGTTATGCGGCAATCTGATTCGGTGAGCGAAGAACTTGACACGGAGAACGTTCAGTGTGCGCTTGATTTTGAGAACACAATGAATGAGCTGGAGACACAGTTATACTATCGCCATCTGCCGCCGAAGGAAGTTGCTCTGCGGGTCATGGAAGCGGCCTGCAAGTTCTATGATGCGAATTGGTGTGGTCTGATTCAGGTTGATCTCGACCTGAACCTGTGGAAGCCGTTCTGGTGGTACAACGACGGCCCGGAGGACAAAACCACCACCCTCACCAATGAATTTGAATCGGCTGAATTTCTGAATCGCTGGGTGAAAAATGTGCGTAAAGGAAGCCCGATGGTGGTGCCGGACGCAGAAGAAGTCAAAGACACTTTCCCGGACGAGTATAGTTTGTACCAGCGTCTGGGCATCAAATCTGTGCTGGCAATTCCGTTGGAGCCGCGTCCGATTGCCTTGGTTGCCGTGCGCAACCCCAAACGATACATCCGTCAAACCAGTATGCTCAAGCTTCTGGCCTATGTGTTACTGGCAGCATACAACGATAAGCGAATGGCTGACAGTTTGAGCATGGCATTCTCGCCAGAAAATATCAAGAGCAGCCATGATGTCTTCATCAGTCTGTTCGGTGAACTGAAAATCCATACCTCTCGCGGCGTTCTCCGGGAACCCGACCTGAAATCTCCTAAAATCAGCCGACTGTTGACTTTTATGTTGCTCTCCAAGAAAAGTACGGTCACTTCGCTGGAAATCGTGCAGAAAATCTGGCCGGAAGAGCTGGAAGATGCCGATGAACCTGCGAAAAAGGTCAAGTATCTGGTATACCGCTTGCGGCAAGCGTTCAGCATCATTTCTGACGAACAGCTGATCCTCTCTACGTCGTTCGGCTACCAGTTCAATCCGGATCTGCATATTACGACAGACTTCTGGCGGTTTGATGAACTTTGTGTTGCTGCTGCAAAAGCCACCTCCACCATAAACAAAGTGGGGTTACTCGAAAAGGCTGCATCGCTGTATCAGGGCAAGCTTCTTTCTGCTGCTGATGGTGAACATTGGCTGGTTCATTATGCGAACCGCTACCACCTCGCTTTTATGAGTACGGTCAATGAATTGCTGAAGCAGCTGATGGACTTCCACGCATATGATCTGCTCCATCAGGATGCGGCATTGGCGTTGACCATCGCACCGGAGAATACGAAAGCGTACTACTGGCTTATTCGCTCTTACAAGAAGCAGCATATGAATGAAATGGCTGCGGGCGAACTAATGGCCGCAAAGCAAAAACTTTCCGAGGACGAGTACCAAAAGCTACTCCATGACCTCAAGAAATAAAATGGCGGTAATACGTCATACCACTTTCGTGCAACCTCCATGCAACTTCTGTGCAACCTAATTTTTTGAAAAACAGCCCCATACCACTTTCATGCAACCGCCATACCACCTTCGTGCAACCCTCGTATGCTATGATAGCAAGGCAAGTCCAAGCCTTGTTGTCTGGCCGCGAGGGTTTTATTTTTTGTCCTTTTTAGCCAAACAAACTGCTTTCGACTTGTACTGAACAAAAACATACCGAAAGCCTGAGATGCATTAAAGGCTGAGGATACTCATATTGCTTTTCTTTTTCGGAAGGAAAACAGTGTCTGTACCCTTTTCTTTAATGCGTCTTATTTTTTTTTTTTTGCGCCAAAGAAAAGCCGGCATCCTGTCTTGCAATGAAGTGTCCTCATCCTCCGCATCCGGCGGAAAGGACACTTCATGTTTCTTTTTGTCCTTTTTTCGTGGCTGGAGCTGGCCGCAAAGTATCCCTAGAATCTCCAAGTTTTCAACTTTTTACGATTTATCGAAAATTTGGAGGTTTAACATGGGATTTAACAATGGTTTTGAGCATGTACGTCTGGAAAACAAGTGGAAGAAACTGCGTATCCAGTACCGGGAAGCAGGAATGTCAGAGGAAGCAATTCAAGAGATGTACAACTTTGATGTTCAAGTTGTCAACTCCGAACAGCGGTACCATCGACATTCAAAAGACCTCGCCTTTAATGATGCAGACACGGAGGACACCCATAGTAACGACCGCTATGAAGAAGCTATTTTGATGGCCGACACATACAGGGAGACCAAAAGTCGTTTTACATGGATTGGCGAAATTGAAGATGAACGCTTGCTCTCTGCCCTTGAGAAATTGAAAGAGGAGGATTTGAAAATTCTGACCTTATATGCCTATGACGGCTACAATGTTACTGAAATTTCTAAAGTTTTGCGCTGCTCTCAGCCTACAATTAGCATCAAAATCAAACGAATCACTAAATTTTTGAAAAACTTTGAATTTGATGCTATGGATTGAGCTTTCTCGTGAGCTAGTAAGTGAGGGGACAATTTCCCAGACGGCTCCCGCCGCTGGTGATATACCCACACTCACGGACCTTGAAAGCTGAATAGTTCAGTCGTCTGGTACTCAGAACAATGATACTTCCGTAATTCGCGGCCCGGTCAGAAAGTAGACGGGGTGGTTGAGATGCCAATGGAGCGGTACAAGCCCGCCGCCAGATGATTCCCCACTCTCAGGGAGCCGAGGGCGAATATGAGAGACCTAAACATATTTTATCAGGAGCAGCCGGATGCTGTTTTCAGTCTTCGGTTGCTCCTGTTCTTTACATAACTACCCGCTTATTTTTAATTACACATAGGAGGTAAGCCTATGGATGAACTGAATCCTACCATCAAAGAGCGTCAAATCTACCATGAGATGAAGCTGACTCCTGCGATGGTCAAGTCCATCCGTACCCTCTGCGGTGTCTGCCTCCGGCACTACGTTGAAACCAAGGCGTTCAAGATCGCCATTGTGCCGAACAAGGACAGATGCATGGAAACCTGCACGGTCTGCCAGACCCGGCGTGGCTACGACTACGTTGTCATGCCGCGCTGAATCCGGTTTTCATTCGCCCGCAGGGATGCGATAGAATCTCTAAAATCAATTACCACCATGAATTGAGCAAAGCCCACTGCCGAAAATGCAGTGGGCTTTTGCATATCAGAATGGAGGTTCGCATTTGGAATCGAATTGGAAGTTCCAACGCGGAGACATCTATTTTGTAAAACTGGAGGCAGGCGTTGGCTCCGAACAAAACGGTGCCCGCCCAGCAGTCATTCTTCAAAATGATGTCGGCAACATCTACTCTCCGACTTTGATTGTCGCGGCTTTGACAAGTAAGACAGATAAGAAAGTAACGCAGGCAACCCATTGTCAGGTAGAAGAAGATGGCCTGAAGCCGTCCATTGTTCAGGCAGAACAGATTTTTACCATCGACAAGAGCCGTGTCCTGAAGTTTATTGGACACCTCTCCCCGGAGAATATGCGCCGGGTCGATGATGCTGTGAAGATCAGTCTTGCTCTGAATCCAATGGGCAGCATTCAAAAGCTCAAACCGATCATCCGCTCTCAGGCGGCTTATGCGCCTCCTGAAGTGGTTGACGGTAAGCCGCCCGTTTATCCCTATACGCCCATCAAGTCGTCCTTTGAGGACGCTGGGAGCGTGGAGGAGATGATGATGTACACCGAACTGCAATCCGCTGTTCATGCCATGATTCAGCGGCTCGAATACAGCTTTACCTTTAATCCCACCTTGCTCACCATCCCGAAGCGTAAGCAGCAGGTCACTGAGATTCTGGAAGAAGCTGAAAAATACATCTGGCGAATCAAGGAGGAAATGAGATGCGCCTGAAAAACACTGCGGATAACTTCTCCGCTTCCTTTCATATCACACCGCCGTACCAGATGATGGTCATTCACAGCAGTAAGCTGATCTACCCTCGTGAGCTGTACCAGCGGGGCATCCAGCGCAAGTGCGTTGAGCTGATTGCCAAAGACTTCAATGAATATACGGCGAACGAGCCGAAAATTAGCTTCCGCAATGGCCGGTATTATGTGACGGACGGTCAGCACACCATTGAAGCGCGTATTCTGCGCAACGGCGGCAAGGATCTGCCGATTCTCTGCAAGGTGTATACGGGTCTGACGATGCAGCAGGAAGCCCTGTTCTTCGCAGAGCAAAACGGTCACGCTGCACCGCTGACGGCGGGCATCAAG
>ERZ780202.1485-NODE-1485-length-12638-cov-2.861003_pt1 | contig 12638 bp, 6 predicted proteins | sample MGYA00510978_ERZ780202 | MGnify/ENA primary metagenome ERZ780202 (study PRJEB29588, sample SAMEA2155689) | human gut metagenome | biome: human gut; feature: human-associated habitat; material: faeces | place: Denmark | collected 2008/2010 ...
CTTGCGGAAAGCAATTTTCAAACACGCTCTAGTGTGGCAGTTTTTTTGCATGGTAATAAGTCTTTTAAATATTTTATAAAGTTATTGGTTGACAAAAAGGCTCTATGTTTCTATAATGGTACTATAATCAAATTCATAAGAGCATATCTTAATTCTATAGTATAGTAATTTTGTACTTTTCAAATTTTTAAACCCCATAGTTGTATCGTAATATGTCTATTACCGATCGTTAGGTTCCTATATGGATTTTTAGTCGGTAACAGTGTTAAGACGGGAAAATATTAAATTTTTCTGCATTAAGGATATATCGGTAAATACAAATTAGGTTAATGACAGTTTTTTATAATATTCTAACATATCTTGCAGATAGGTCACAGTCTCTTCTTTGGAACCAAGATAATCTTCTGATTCGAGGCTTTCCATAAAATCATAGAAGGCATGTAAAAGGCTTTTTTCTTCTAATTTCAGATAGGTAATATGCTGTTCATGGTCGCGAAATAAGAGGAAACCGCAGTGAGGAGATACCTGGAGGTATACCGATAAAGGAAGACTTTCAAGACTACCTATAATTAGGCGGAATTTTCCTTCACAAGCCTGTTCGTATATACGGTGTAATAAAAATATTCGGGTTTGCATAGAAGCAGGTGTATAGGCCTCTTCCGGATAAGCGAGGTATTTTCCAGTCTGCATAAAGTATTCGAGACCTTTTCGAGTAAAAGTACTGATATTTTTAAAAGAACTCGTTGCTGCGGTCATAAAATTTTTAATAAATAATTCCTTATTAAATATGTGTGGATTTAAAAGCTTGCCGATAACGTTTGGTGTCAAAATACGAGTCAAGCAGGGCTGTGCTTCCAGAGTAAGTCCCTCAAAACTTTGGGCAAGGTTGAAATATTCTGTAATATTTGTATTTATTTTGTGAAACAGTATCGTAGTTTTTTGTTTCTGCTTATTAAAAATAGTATGGAAGAACTGGTTCATGTCCTTTGTATGGTACAATGTTCCATATTGGGTATTTGATAAGCAGCATAATGTATATTCAGTGGTTAAAATCATATAAGGAAAGCCACTTAGGTTATTAAGATCAGAGTCAATGTTATTATAATAGTAATAAGGAAGATAGGTGCAGGCGCATTGATAAAAAGGTGTTATTTTCTGGAGACAAATTATATTATAATTTTGTTTCTGTAAATTATAGGATTCATCATCGCTGCTTAGATAAAATATATGTTCAATGGTAAGATTCGGGTTGTTATGCCCAAAGGACTGAAGCATATCAAAAAGAAAGCTCCAAGTTGGCTGAGCGATTATCCGAATATTACAATCAGGACGTTCTAATTCCTTCTGCAGAATCTGAATAGCAGTATGTTGGAGTGTATTGATTCCGTACAAAGGGGTGCAAGGAGCCGTAAGATCCGGTTCAAAAGAAAAATTTTTATCATCTGTCCAGAAAGAATCTGAGGACGAAGAAAATTGAACAGGATCATTCAGCAGGTATTTTAATACACTTTTTCTGCGGTAGTAAGCAGTTTTACCAATTATTGTAATATGATAGGCTTCAAAAAATTCAGTACGTTCCGCAGGTGTCAATTTCATAAAATCAGCTATATTCTTAACCAAATCCAATGAAGAAGGATTTCTTTTTCCACTTATAATTTTATACATATTTGCTCTGTCAATGTTACAATATTGAGCCATCGAGGCCACTTTTATATTTTTGCTGTGAATCAAGTAAGTAAGCATATCAGAAAAATCAGACATAGGATGCATTCCCCTCTCATATGTATTATTTCTATTTAGTATCATAATACCATAATTTCTAATTATATTATTTTTAAGAAAGAAATACACTTATTTACTATAAAAAAAGTTGACTACAAAAAGTGACACATTTTAACAAGATACTGCGAAAAGAATTAATATTTTAGGAATGGCGAAAAATGTCAAAATAAGACGACCACAAAAAACGACACATATTGTAGGAGCTTTTTGTTAGTTATAAAATAAAAGAAATTTATAAAAAGTCAGTAATAATTACTGAAACTAACAGGAGGAAACAATATGAGAGGGAACAAAAGAGGTCAATTACTAAGTGTCATTATTTCAATTTGTCTTATGATGATGCTTGCGGTGCCGGCATGGGCAGATGCAGAGGTAGAAGTAAATAGGGCACGTAATGGAGTTGTGCAGGTATTAACAGGATTCCAGGATAAAAATGGCCGTAATTATGCCGTTCAGGGTGGCAGCGGATTTTTAATTGGAGACCAGGTATTGATTACAAATCAGCATGTTGTTGAAATGACAGCAGAGGTAAAGGAAGATGCTAAAAACAAATTACAAGAGTGGGGAGTTGATGTTACTTCTTTAACAGAAAAAGTTCAAATTGTTGTTACACGCGATGTTGTAATTGATGCAACGATACGCGCTTCCAGTGAAGAGATGGATATTGCAGTTGTTGATTTGAGTTCATCAATTGGTGATAGAGAAATATTATCTATTGTTGATGGTGACAGCAATAGTCCTGCAGGTGAAGCTCAGAATGTATATGCATTAGGTTTTCCGAAAGCAGCAGATCTTGCACAGGATGTTAATTATTATACCAGTAATGATGTAACTGTAACAGATGGTATCGTATCAAAACTTGCGTCTTCTGCAGGTGTTTCTATTATTCAACATAGTGCAACAATTACGGCTGGTAATTCCGGCGGACCTTTGGTTGATAATAATGGAAATGTAGTTGGTATGAATACAATGGGAAACACAGATTACTATTATGCAATTTCATCTTACGAGATTGTGGATCTGTTGAAGAAATTAAATGTACCATATACGTCGGAAAAATCAATAACAGCGAAGGGTGATTCATTGACGGAAGTTACAACAACAGAAGTTCCGCCAACAGAAGTTCCGCCAACGGAAATACCAACTGTAGATAAAACTGCTTTAAATCAGGCAATAAGCAGAGCAGAAGAGTTAGAGCGTGACGACTATACAGAAGAAAGTTTTAAAGTTTTTGAAGATAAGTTAGATGAGGTAAAGGAAGTCGCTGATAGAGATGATGCAACAGATGCAGAAGTAAGGGAAGCGGAAAGGGTATTGGAGGAAGCAGTTAAAGGATTACAGGATGCTGATCAGGGATTGCCAGTCTGGATTTTTGTTGCAATTGGCTTTGTTGTAATAGCAGTGATTGTCATCATTCTGATTGTAGTATTAAGCAGTAAAAAGAAATCAAATGTAGGACTGGGACCTGGTGTTATGCCGGGACCAGGACCGATGCCGATGCCACAGCCAGGTACTCCGCAGAATCCGAGAATGCCTTACACAGCTCCGACAGGCGGAGAGGCAGAAACGGGTATCCTGGACGAAGGAAATGCAGATACAACTGTTCTTGGCGGACAGCAGCCGCAGGCAGCAGGTATGGCCTACCTGATACGTAGAAAGACGAATGAGAAAATCGCTTTGACAAGTGGTACATTTACCATTGGAAAAGAGAGAAGAAGAGTGAGTTATTGTATTTCTGACAATACGGCTGTCAGCAGATGTCATGCACAGATTGTCAGAAAGGGAAGTAATTATTTCATTACTGATATGAATTCTACAAACTTTACTTTTGTTAATGGTGTGAAGGCAGCGCCAAATCAGGAGGTAATTCTTACAAATCATGCAAAGGTTCGGATTGCAGATGAGGAGTTTGAATTTGTTCTTCCTTAAGCTGAGTCCCCTGTATTATCTGCGGAGATCAAGTTGATTTTGGCGTGATATTGGCAGAAATACAGGAGAAGTAAGGAGTTCTTATGAATTATATGACAATAGCCTACACAGATGTGGGTATTAAGAAACATACAAACCAGGATTCTATATTACTTGAAACTGCAAGTACAGATTACGGTTCTGTTTTTTTGGGGGTAATCTGTGATGGTATGGGCGGCCTCGCAAAGGGTGAGGTCGCCAGTGCCGCTTTAATAAGAGCTTTTCAGGAATGGTTTCATTATGATTTTCCAAGAATTTTGTATCAGGGAATGGTTTTCGAGGAACTGAGACAGAGTTGGACACAGTTGATTTATGAGACGAACCATAAAATTGCAGCATATGGTACAGATTTACATGTAAATCTTGGAACAACAGTTGTAGCTATATTGATGGTAGGAAACGTTTATTACATTATTAATATCGGAGATTCCAGAGCCTATATGCTTCAGCAGGAACTTCATCTTCTTACGAAAGATCAGACATTTGTACAGCGGGAGATGGATTGCGGAAGATTGACACCGGAAGAAGCGGCCGTTCATCCCCAGAGAAATGTTCTGCTGCAGTGTGTTGGCGCCAGTAATGTAATAGAACCGGATTTTTATACCGGTGAATGTAAAGAAAATACAGTTTTTATGTTATGTTCGGATGGATTTCGGCATTTGATTACGCCTCAGGAGTTCTATTATTATCTGAACCCGGGTGTATTGCAGACAGAGGCGGATATGCAGAACACGGCGAAGTATCTGACGGAACTAAACATGCAGCGGAGAGAAGTGGATAATATATCCGTGGCGTTGATTCGGACGTTTTGAGGTGATGTTATGCTGGAAATAGGTTCAATTATTGATGGAAAATATAAGATTTTGAATGTCATAGGTCAGGGAGGCATGAGTGTCGTATATCTGGCCTTGAATGAACGTGCAAACAAAACCTGGGCGATTAAAGAAGTCCGAAAGGATGGAAAACAGGATTTTGAGGTTGTGAAGCAGGGGCTGGTTGTTGAGACAGACATGTTGAAGAAGCTTCATCATCCTAATCTTCCAAGTATTGTTGACGTGATCGATGGTGACGGCAGTTTTCTGATTGTTATGGACTATATCGAAGGTTCTCCGTTAAGTGATTATGTCAAAAACGGACCTTTAGCCCAGGAAGATGTGATTGAGTGGTCAAAACAGCTTTGCGATGTATTGGGTTATTTGCATTCCAGAAAACCGCCGATTATTTATCGTGATATGAAGCCGTCCAATGTTATGCTGAAACCGGATGGAACGGTTACAGTCATTGATTTTGGTATCGCACGTGAATATAAAGAAGGAAACGTGGCGGATACTTCAGTTCTTGGAACGAGAGGATATGCAGCTCCGGAGCAATATGGGGGCCAGGGGCAGACAGATGCGCGAACAGATATCTATACACTGGGTGCAACGATGTATCATCTGGTTACCGGACATAGTCCTGCGGAGTATCCTTATGAGATGTATCCCATTCGTCAGTGGAATCCGTCACTCTCTTCCGGACTGGAAGAAATAATCTTAAAATGTACCAGACCACGGCCGGATGACCGATATCAGAATTGTGCGGAATTATTTTATGCTCTGGAGCATTATAGTGAACTGGATGAATCATATAAACGAAAACAAAGCAGGAAATGGGCAGGATTCATAGCATCAGCGTCTGTAACTCTTTTTGCGGGAATAGGGGCTATTGGTGCACATGCTGCTGAGACGAAAACGATTAACAGTACCTATGAAGCATATCTGTCAGAAGCCGACGGTACTCCGGCAGAAACAGAGGAAGAGGTACTCGATGTACTTGATATTTATTCTGATGCCATAAAATTGAATCCTTCGGATGGTCAGGCATATGAAAAAATAGTGGCGCTGTGCGTGAAGGATGGTAATTTCTCTCAAGAAGAGGAAGTAAAGATCAGAAGTATCATTAATTATTCCGGTGAATCTAATAAACGTAATATTGAGTCGCTTGAGCAAAATGAAGATGCTTATGATAAATTTGCATTTGATTTGGGAATGGCTTATTTCTATTTTTATAAAGAAGGTGGTAGTAAGTCAGCAGCATCAAGGTGGCTTGCTATTGCAGCAGAAGCCGAGCCGACGGATAGTCTGGGAAGTGTTCAGATAGACCGTTCTAAGCGGCTTTATAAAATATCAGAATATTATGATAGCCTTGGAATCAGGAATAAGACGGGTGATTTTATTGGATCTTATGCGGACTTTTGGAAAGATCTTGTTGTTGTTACAGATGGTAATCTGGCAGAAGAAGACAACGAGGTTACAGCATTGGTCATGTATAAAGAACTTATGTCACAGATTCATATAAATGCTTCAAATTTTGTAAAAGCGGGCGTTACGATCAAAGAGTTGGAAGAACAAGTGGAAAAGGTAGAAGGGGCGGCTGCAAAAATATCTGTAGAATCAGGCAGTTATGAAGAGGAATTGAAGAATGATATCTACAGCTATATCGAGAAAGCCAGAAGTTCCGTGAAGGAAGCAGAGAATATAGGAAGTATAAATACGGTCGATAAGGGGGTGGGCAGTGATGATACAGGCGCAGCAGCAGATTAATCTGTATCATACCCTGTTTTTGATTTGCATGGCAGTTTTCCTGATTGGCATTGTATTAACTGCAGTTCTGTTCATTCTGCTCGATATCCGGAGAATTTTTGGTATCAAAACAGGGCATTCCGTTAAGAAAAAAGTACGTGAGATGGCGGAAGAAAATGAGAAAACAGGACGTTTGATCCGTGTACAACCCGTGGCTGCCACTGCAGATATTACTTCTAAGAAGCTGAGAAAATCAGGCAGATTGAGCCGTCCTGATTCTCAGGAGAGCGTACATAGTTCATCTGCAAATACAGAGTATCAGGGAAGCGAGGAGACTTCACTACTTCAGAATCAGCAGATGACAGAGGAAAGTGCTGATACCACACTTTTGCAGAATTGTATTTCTGAGACAAAAAATGCAGGCAACGACAGGGGAGATACAGATCAGACTTGTGGCAGATTTGCGATAGAAAAGTCTATTGTAATTATTCATACGAATGAGGTGATTTGAGGGGATTATGAAAACACAAAGAAAAATCAGCAGGATGTTTTTGGCAACTATTGGTATGTTTTTATTGACATCTGTGTCAGTTATTTTTCTATTATTTCCTGAGGGGAACAGGAGTAACACGATGAGTGTAGTCTCTATTATAACAGGTGTTCTTTTTTGGATTGGAATTCTGGGAGGAACCGGATTCTATTTGTTTACATATTTTTCTAATCGGGAAGAAATACATAGTAGAATTGTAAAGGGAAAAGTACCATCGTTTGTAAGATTTTATAGCAATAAATATGCTGCAATTGCAGACACCTTATTTTTTATAAGTCTGGCAGTTACTGTCTATAGTTCAATTCGCATAAATGTAAATGAAATAGTGCAATTTATTTCATTAATCATTTTTGTAACATCTACGTATGCACATTTTATATTGAATGGAAAAGTTTTTGAATATATGTTTTATCTGAAAAAGGGAAGGTGAAGATAGTATGAAGGAGAAAATAAAAATAGTAGACAAAATTATATCCTTTGTTTTGTCATTTATTATGGCAATTAGTATTGGGGTTCAGGCTATAGTAGTAATGGCGGATACCACAGATTTGATTGATGATGAAATTTCAATTCCAGAAGTAGAGACAGTCAATATATCAGGAAAAGTTACCTGTGGAGGAACAGGAATAAGTAATGCCACAGTAATATTTAAAGTTGGGGATGAAATAAAGTACAGTGTTGAATCAGGAACAGATGGATCTTTTTCCTTAGATGTAGAGAAAAATATCTATAGTGTGAGTGCATCAAATGAAAATTTTAGTGATGGAACTATCATAAATGTAGATGCATCTGTGGCAGATCAATCAGGAATTAATCTGGAACTCGGTTTACGAGAATTTGATTTGGATGCTGCAGCTACTATTTATTTAGATGCAAATTATGTGCAGAAAACAGTTTCTGTCGCTAATCCAGTTTCTGTAATATCTTATAACTGGAATGTTAGTGGGGATTGCATTAAGGAAGTTTCACATAATGAAACCAGTTATACTTTTAAAACAGTAAGCAGTGGAAGCGCAACTTTAACTTGTACGGGAAGTTATGGATTGAGTAAGTATACAAGAAACTTAAATATTGAAGTAAGTAAGGTTTCTACTACAATTAATTTTAAAAAGGTATATCCATCAGAGGGAACTGATTGTGAACAGATACGTTTGGAAGTGTCCACTTCCAATATTCCCAATGGCAGTACAATTAAGTTTTACAGAGATGATGAAACTACACCAATTGGAAATGCGCAGGTTCAGAATAACAGTGCTGAATATATTTATTCAAGCACAGATAATATTATAACAGGGAATATAAAATTTATTGCAAAGTATGCGGGAACTGATGATGTCTATGAAGCAGCATATGCATCTTCGTATGGGACATACAAGCAGAGTAAACCTATGACCTTTGTTTCAGGGGAGGATTTAAATACTTCTATGGAACGGTCGGATAATAATAGTTCGGAGTTAAAAACCGTAGACTTGGTATATGGAGATACTTTTAAGTTTAAGGTAAATAATAAAGAGGATTCGGATAAAGGAGTATATCAGTATCAGATTACAGAAGGATTAGGTTTAGTTGAGGCAAAGGTTAATAGCGAGGGGTATATCACTCTTGATGCAGATGATTCTATAAATATTAAAACAAAATCATCTGGTAAGGTTACAATTGTTGTAAGCAGAACTGGGGATTCTGATTATAAATATGCTGATGAAGAAGTAACAATTCCAATCAATATAGAGAAGAAAAAGATTACTATTAAATCAGATATAAAAGCAGATAAAATTTATGATAAAAATAGTACAGTTTTCTTGCAGGCAGAAGATTTCCAAAATCTTGAGGCAGACAAAGTTGTAGGCGAAGATAAAATATCTATTGTTTCAGCAAAAATTGTGTTAAATAGTGATAATGCCGGAAACTATAACAGTTATAAATCTATCTCAGCTGTAGTGCTTGATGGTGATAATAATGAAAAATACGAGGCTGCATTTTCATCGGAGGGGAAAACAGTAGATGTAACTGTGGAACAAAGAAGCATTAAACTGATGGTAACCGGAGACAACATTCAAAGACAATTTGGAAAAAAAGGAATTTATAATAATATTCCGGGGATTGCTATTATAGACTGTGATGAAAAAACTGGTTTCATTGCCGGTGATGAAGAAATAGATATAAGTAAGGTTAAGGTAAAGGATATTATAGAAGAAGACGCTGTAGTAAAGGTGTATCAAAAGGGGTTAGAACCGGATTTCAGTGAGGCAACCCGTAAGACAGAAGAGTGGCAATCTGTTAATACTACTTCTAATCCGAACTATAAATTTTCAGAAACAGAAAGTGATCATATAAAGGGAGCATTGGAAATAGTTCCTGAAAAAATAGATCCGGCAGAGTTTATTAAATATATTGAATTTAGTAATACAAATGATGAGTCTTATTATGACGAAGTTAATAATAAGATTTGGGTTAGAGGTAGGACAGAGAATGATATTAGTGAAACAAAAGTTACTTTGACTGTAAATACAACTGAAAAAGGAAAGTTTTATGATTCTGTTAAAATTGAAGAGCAGGAAGGAATTACGGTAAGCCAGGGAAATGAAGTAGTATTTGATGCTGAGAATAAAACAATAGACATTAAGGTCACTCTTTATAAGAATGATATAGCATGCAGTGAGCAAATTGCAATTGAGATTAACATTGATGCAGAGTCACCGGTAGCCACTTTTAAACAAGGTGAAAAAATAATAGTTCAAAATGAACTTGGATCGTTTATTAACGGGATTTCCTTTGGATACTTTTCAAAAGTAGGAGTGCATTATGAAATTCCAGTAGAGATAAATGATGAAGATGGTTGTGGAGGAGTAGAGTGGCAATATGCGGTTGTAGGATTAAAGGACTTCGAAGATGAGAAGGATACAAAAACTTTACAGAAGATTGTCGATGGATTATCTGACTGGGAATCGTGGATTCAGGAGGAGAATTATAATATTCCAATTTTAGAAGAAGAAAAAGAAGAGGGTAATTATTTTGTTATTTTTGTAAGAGCAAAGGATAGATTGAATAATTCTAAAATATATGCTTCCAATGGAATCGTGCTCGAAAATCATCAGCCGGAGATTTCTTTCCCAACTGAAGGAAAAGGTATTTCAGAGTATTATAATATCGAAGATAAGGACAAGACACCGACACAGCATCAATTAATTACAATTTTAGAAAAAGGTGTGACTGATGGTGAGATTGTTTCCGGTATCAAGAATGTTTCCTATGAAATTTATAGAAAATCAGATGAAAAGATATTAAAAAGTGCTGATCTGGAAGAAAATAAAATACCGGTTAACAAAGATAATGAAATTGAGGGATTTAAGTATAAGGATCTAAATGAAAATGCAGAACCAAAAACATCCTATGTAGAGAAAAAATATGATATAGAGTTTACATTGACGGACGAATATGATGCAAATGATGTTTATCTGAAAATTAAGGCAGAGGATTTTTCTGGAAACATACTTAAAAAAGAAGTAAGATTGCTTTGTGATTTTACAAGACCAGGGATTTCAGTCGAATATCAGAACGAACAGACTCCGGAAGGAACAATGACAACGGTTCATAATGAGAAGTATTTCGATGGGAATCGTAAAGCTGTCATTACATTTAGTGATTTGAATTTATCAATGAATGAGTCAAAATTTGTTGTTCATTTTGAAGACTCATCTGAAAAAGATATTACATGTAATTTAAACAATTCTTCTGATATTGATATTCTTAAAGAGTTGAAGGATGTAAAGAGAAATAATATTTTTACAAATGTAGACGTTGGTACTTTATCAGGAGAAGAAGGTGAAGTAAAAACAAATGTCATAAAACTGACATTTAATGGGGAAGATCAATATAGTAACATTAGTTTCTCTTGTGTGGATGAGGCAGGAAATAGTAATTCAGAAGTTCAATACACAGGAGATGCGGAGACGGATTTTGTCATTGATAAGACGGCACCAGAGTGGGATATTACATATATCATAGATGGTCAGAAGTTGACAGCGCCAATAATTAATAGAGTATATACTAATAGTACGGATAATCCTGTCAAGTGCATGGTGAATATTAGAGAGCGTAACTTTGCAGATAAAGATAAAGGTATATTCACAATCAGTTCTGAAACAAGTTCAGAAGATGGTGACAGTGATCCTGCAAAACCAGATACAGATATTCAGGTGTTAGAAAAATGGGCGAATAATCGGAACGGAGTTTCCTATGAATGGAGGTATCAATTTGTTTTTGTAAATCAGAGTAATTATACACAGAATTTCAGTTATACCGATTTGGCAGGTCATGAAATAAAATGTATGGGAAATCAATTTACGATTGACTGGACAGCTCCGGTCGGAAGTATCCGAGTGAACCAGACACTGATCAGTAAATTGTTAGATGCAATTTCTTTTGGTGGATTTAGAAGATTCTTTAATTATTCTGTAAAGGTTGATTTTACAGGTGAGGATACAATTTCTCCGGTGGATGTATTTCAATATAAGGAGTCTAGCCATCAGCAGGATAGTTCTGCTGTGAAGTCCAATTCCGGATGGATAAATATACCAGGCGGGACACTAGGGGAACGAAAGTTATCAGGCGGATATACGAAGAATCCGGATCAGCAATTTGTAACTTATACGAAAATTGTGGATCGTGCAGGTAATGAAACTTACTATGGGAGTGAGGAAGGTGTTGTACTGGATACTGCAAAGCCAGGACCGAAGATTACCATTACAAATTTAAGTCAGTCACAGAATGGTATTTTTAACGAAGATGTGCAGCTGCGGATTGATGTTGAGGATCCGATACAAGGAGATACATATTCCGGTTTGGAGAAAGTATGGTATACAGTGAGTGCTTCAGGTAATGTAACATCCGGCCAGGAAACAGTATTGATGGATAACAGCAGCAACCGGGTACAGGGAAATCGGGTATTCAGCCAGACAATAACGATTCCGGCAAAAACCTATAACAGTAATGATGTAAGGGTGAAGGCATATGCAACTGACTTTACGGGAAACACAGGGGAAAGTGCGGAGACGCAATTAAAGATTGATGTTACAAATCCATCAATCTCTGTAACCTGGGATCTGAATGATCCTGCTAACGGCAAATATTACAAAGATACCAGAACTGCTACAGTAACTGTGACAGATCGTAATTTTGACCCGAATGGCGTAAGATTTAATATTACAAATACAGATGGTACATCTGCTCAGATCAGTGGATGGAGCAGCAGCAGTAATATTGGAATATCTGACAGTGCTACAAGTACCTGTACGGTTTCTTTCCCGGCAGATGGTGACTATACTTTTACATTTGGCTGTACGGATCTGGCAGGAAATAGTGTGGAATATGGACAGACGGATACCTTTACAATTGATAAGACAATTCCGGTTATTACAGTTTCCTACGATAATAATACGGCGAAGAATGGAAATTACTATAAGGAAAAGCGTACGGCGACCGTTACGGTAAAGGAGCATAACTTCAATGCTTCCGATGTTAAAGCTGCGATTACGGCAAATCTGCAGGGACAGGGAATCACGGCTCCTTCTGTCAGTGGTTTCAGTAACAGCGGGGATACGCATACGGCAACCGTTGATTATCTGAAAGACGGTGATTATACCTTTGACATTTCTTATTCCGATTTGGCCGGCAATGCGGCGGCAGCTTACAGTACCGATAAATTTACAGTAGATCTGACGCCTCCGGATGTTCAGATTGTAGATATTGAGGATAAGTCTGCCAACAACGATGTAGTT
>ERZ780202.1496-NODE-1496-length-12576-cov-2.517690_pt1 | contig 12576 bp, 12 predicted proteins | sample MGYA00510978_ERZ780202 | MGnify/ENA primary metagenome ERZ780202 (study PRJEB29588, sample SAMEA2155689) | human gut metagenome | biome: human gut; feature: human-associated habitat; material: faeces | place: Denmark | collected 2008/2010 ...
CAAGACAGGATATCGACTGGTACAAGTAGATACGACAAACACAGCCAGTCAGATCGTATTTGCAGGAATAAGATTTGCGTTAGCAGGACTTTTCGTCTTGATTTTTGCTTCTATACGTGAAAAGAAAGTGACACTGCCTGATGGAAAGATTCTAAAATATGCAGTTCCTGTCTGCCTTGCTCAGACTGTTGGACAGTATTTTTTCTTTTATATCGGCGTGGCACATACATCTGGAGTGAAAGGTGGAATCATTACAGGTTTAGGAAATTTTATCGCAATCCTAATGTCATGTTTGATTGTACGAAATGAAAAACTAACGGGAAGAAAATTAACAGGATGCATCTTAGGATTTGCAGGAGTTGTCGTGATCAATCTTCTTGGAAATTCTTTGGATTTCGGCTTTACGATGATGGGAGAAGGATTCGTTTTGATTTCACAGTTAGCCTATGCAACATCCACGATATTGATCAATTACTATTCAAAAAAAGTATCACCAGTTATATTAAGTGGAACTCAGTTTTTTATTGGTGGAATTGTATTATTTTTAATCGGAAACGCAATGGGTGGACATTTAGATCATGTAACAGTTGGTGGAATTACGGTCGTGTTGTATCTTGCATTGGTATCTGCAGTTGCCTATACACTTTGGTCTGTATTACTTGCATATAATGACGTGTCAAAGGTAGCAATCTTCGGATTTGTGAATCCATTATGCAGTGTAATCTTGTCGGCATTGGTATTGGGAGAAGTCAAACAGGCATTTAATATTGGAAGTCTGATTGCACTCGCACTTGTATGTGTTGGAATTTATATTGTAAATGCAAAGAAAAATAACAAATCAAATGTTGAGTAAGGAGGAAAACATTATGAGATATGAAATTTTAGGTGAAACACTTCCAGTAGTTATCTGTTATCTGGAATCTGGAGAAAAAATGGTTACAGAAGGTGGAGGAATGTCTTGGATGTCTCCAAATATGAAAATGGAAACAACTGGTGGTGGCATTGGAAAAATGTTTGGCAGAGCTTTATCAGGCGATACAATTTTTCAGGAGAAAAGATGTTCCAGAATGTTTATACAGCACAAGGCGGAGAAGGGATGATCGCCTTTGCTTCATGCTTCCCGGGATCCATCAAGGCATTTGAAATTGCACCTGGACAGGAAATGATATTACAAAAAAGTGCTTATCTTGCCGGTGAGAATGGAGTTGAGTTATCTGCATTCTTTAATAAAAAGATCGGAGCTGGATTATTTGGCGGAGAAGGTTTTATTATGCAGAAAGCATCTGGCCATGGTATCATGTTTGCAGAATTTGATGGTCATGTTGTGGAATATGAATTAGAGGCTGGAGAGCAGATTGTTGTAGACACTGGACATTTGGCCGCGATGACAGCAAGTTGTACGATGGAGATCAAAAGTGTTCCGGGTGTAAAGAATATGTTGTTTGGTGGAGAAGGAGTGTTTAACACAATACTTACAGGCCCTGGGAAAGTATGGCTGCAAACAATGCCAATCAGTAATGTAGCTGGAGTATTAAGCCCATATTTTCCAAGCTCTAGTAAATAGAGAAAAATATGAATAGGCTAAGGAATGGGGAGTGATCAATATGGCCTTTTTTGATTATGATCGAAATGGGAAAAAAGATTGGAAAGACAATGCCAGAGAATATTATCTTTATAACAAATTGAAAGAAGATGATGCATCGAAGCATAACCGAGAAAAGGAAGAATCATCCGATGATGGGAAATCAAATGTTGGGTGTGGTTCTGTACTATTGTGTTTTTTATTTATGTTTTGTATGATGTGGTTCGCTACGATGGTTAATTCATTATGCAAATAGAGGAGCATAGAATAATGACAAAGACAAAGGCTTATATTGCGATCGACCTCAAATCATTCTATGCTTCTGTGGAATGTAAGGAGCGAAATCGCGATCCTTTAACGACAAATCTTGTGGTTGCAGATCAAAGCCGGACGGAGAAGACGATCTGCCTTGCGGTATCTCCATCGCTGAAAAGCTATGGAATACCAGGCAGACCACGTTTGTTTGAAGTCGTGCAAAAGATTAAAGAAGTCAATAATACCCGCAGGTGGAAAGCTTTAAACAGAACATTTACAGGTTCGTCGGATGACAGCACAGAATTAAATGCAAATCCGGCATTGAAGGTTGATTATATTGTTGCACCACCACGTATGGAATACTATTTGGAATATAGTTCCAAGATTTATAATATCTATCTGAAGTATATTGCTCCAGAAGATATTTTTCCGTACTCAATTGATGAAGTATTTATAGATGCAACAGATTATCTGAATACTTATCAGATGACTGCAAGGGAACTTGCCATGACTATGATACGAGACGTTTTAAAAACAACGGGAATTACAGCAACCGCCGGAATCGGAACGAATATGTATCTGTGCAAGATTGCGATGGATATCGTAGCAAAGCATGTGGATGACCATATTGGAATCCTGGATGAATTCTCTTACAGAGAGCAGCTATGGGATCATAAACCATTAAGTGACTTCTGGAGGATTGGATCCCGGACTGAAAAAAAACTGGCCGGTTACGGGATTCATACGATGGGCGATATCGCAATGGCTTCTTTAAGATCCGAAGACTGGCTGTATAAGATGTTTGGGATTGATGCAGAGCTGTTGATTGATCATGCATGGGGCTATGAAATATGCCGGATGAGTGACATCAAGAACTATCATTCGGAGGAACACAGCCTTTCAAATGGTCAGGTGCTGATGCGAAATTATTCTTTTGAAGAAGCACTTGTAATCGTAAGGGAAATGACAGACAACCTGGCCCTGGATCTGTTTGAAAAAGGACTGGTGACAAGCTCTCTCACCTTATGGATCGCATATGACCACAGGTATGAGCATGAGGCATCCAAAGGAACCGTAAAACTCGAAAGAGGAAGTAACAGTTCAAAAAAAATCATGGATGCAGTGGAAGATTTATATCTCAGGATTGCGGACAGATATACCGGAATTCGAAGAATCGAGGTGTGTGCGAACAGGGTTGCTCCTGAAAATTATGTGCAGTACAGCTTGTTTGATGATCCAAAACAGACCGATAAAGAACGGCATTTACAGGAAGCAGTATTGAATGTAAAGCAGCGTTATGGAAAGAATGCGATCATGCGTGGATCTAACCTGCTAGAGTGTTCTACTTATCGAGAACGCAATGAACAAATAGGTGGTCACCGTGCTTAGAGGAGGTGTAAAAAGTGCTGGCAAGTGCATATCAACCGTATTTATATTTATCAAGACCGGTTTCCAGGAGACATCCCATGGATGTAGGACGCAGGGCAAAACAGTTTGCTCCATTTGCGGCATTTCGTGGACTGGATGAAACGATCCGGCAACAGGAAATCATTTACGAATCGAAAAGAGATTTATCCGAAGAAAAGAAAAATGAGCTGGATATGAAATTAAGAATCCTGGCATATGGGATGAAGATACAGGCAACTTATTTTCAAAAATCCTGGAAGGATCCGTCAGTTGGCCAGTACCATACATTATCCGGAACCGTAGAATTTTTTGATCCATCAGTCCACTTACGGATCGATGATACTGAGATTCAGATCCAGGACATCTGTGATCTGACTGGTGATGTATTTGAAACTATTGAAATATCATGTTAATTAATCACAGCGGAATTTTTTATACCGGAAAGAGTGTGTGGTAGCTGGTGGAAGGATAAAAAAGGATGCACAGATCGACAAAGCAGATCTGATCAGAATAAAAATCGTGCTGTTCGTGCAGCTTTGGCACTTACGGAATGGATGGCATGATGCTCATAAGGCGGATTTGATTTCCCTTTGGTCCGTTGAGTAATAAATGGAGAAATATCTTATTGCTTAAAGGAGGAAGCCTATATGGGATCAGGTGCTATTAAATGGCATGTACACTGCTCTGTATGCGGAGCATTTATTGAAAAGAGCGCACAAAGCGATTCAGAAGTGGAGTGCAAAAAATGTCGCAGTACATTGGAGATATTTGTAAAGGATGATATGGTGTCGGTTCGTCCGATCCACATCAGAGATGAACAATTAAAGTCCAGGATGCGGACGTATTCCCGAAAGATGATGAATCAGGGATCATAACAGAATAGAATGAGCTGTCTGTAGTAAGCGTTGGATTTGGCAGGAACCATCAAGAACGCACCAGACAGTAAGAGTTTGTCAAGGAGCTGAATCTGACTGGAATCACTAAGAGCCCGGCAAAACATTTACGGATACACTGCAAGATCAGAAGTATTTTCTGGTTTTGGAGATTGTTGAAGTATTTGTTTTGTCGGGCTTTTTTGACGTATTTCGACAAATTTTAAATTTTTTTGTCGTACCCCACTGTAAAACAGGCTCTCAGCGTTTCGTTATATAGAGGTTGAATTCTTTTTTGCAAAAATAATTGTAAATAGAGATTTTGATAACATGACGCAAAGGAGGAAGCAAAGATGACTGAAATCGAATACCAGGAATTTGTAAGGCATTGTCCTTACGATGCTATGGGCGATTATTCCCTGTTTCGCAAAGAGCAAGCAGAGAATAAATCAGAAGATGCACATAGCAACTGAATAAGCCAGGCAATCTGGCAAACTTAATCTAAACGCAGATACATGCGTTACAAAGGAGTCGCGGACTCCCGTTCAAAAAAAACGGGTGAGTTCGTGACCTCTTGTACTGCAGTTCTTTATGTCTGTGCAGAAATTTCATAAAAGATGGAATGGACCACCCGGAGCCGAAAGGCAGAAAGGTGGTCTTTATGTTGACATTAAAAGAACTGAAAAAAATCGTGAAAGTTGCTGATGTGGAGAAGAGAATCCCAAGCGTGAAATCCTTGAAGGAACACAAAGTTGTAGTAAAGGAAATGATCAATGCAGATACAACAATCTCTGTTTATGATTACGGATATGTACTTTATACAGCAGGAAATCAATCAACCGTATTTCCACTTCATAGCTGTGATGACTATGAATATGTGAGTGTAACTGGTGATAACAAGGAATTCAATAAAGAGTTCTTTGATAATGAAAACTGGTATATCCGTCTGCTGATGGAGGCTGAAGACCGTATAGCATACAGCCAGAGAAAAATCAGCACCAATCATGGTGTATTTTCTAACAGCGATGTTACAGATGATGCGGAGATTATGAGAGGATCTTCAAAAGATTTTGTTGACGATGTTATCGACAGAGAAATTCTGAACGCTTTGATCAAAGAGTTAACAGAGAGACAAAAGACGGTACTCAATCTGGTTTATTTCGAGGAAATGCGTCAGCAGGATGTTGCTGATTATCTGGGAATCAAACAGCAGAGTGTAAATGACCTCCTGAACAGGGCATTAAAAACGATGAAAAAAAAGGCGGAAAACGAAGAATTTTAAAAAAATTTCAAAAAAATTGAATCAGACCACTGTAAAACAGGCTCTCAGCGTTTCGTTATATGAAGGGTTTGCATAGAACACCTTCATGTACCTTGAAAAATGAATAGCCTGCCCGGAGTGATATTCGGTTTGAACATGCATAGAGCGAAAAGCTGCGTGTCTGCCAGAAGAAAACGTATCAGAGATGGAAACTGATATAGGAACGGATTCGGGAAAGAAAACAGGAAAACGCTTAAATCTTAAATCAAAATAAAATGTCTAAATCTGAAAAGAGGATGACAGTAGAAATCATGTGGCGGTATTTGTGATAAACAGGTACCGCCATATATTTGTGCTGTTATCTCAGCTTGTGCTGACTGTCCCAAATAGCGCAAATTTCAGGAAAGGAGGCGATCATCTTCGTATAAAAGATAATATGCAGAAACTAACAGATAACCATACACAAAAGAATCAGAAAGGAAGGCTTTAAGAGAATGAACGTGAAAAAGAACGCACGCAGGGTGATGTCCGGTTTACTGACAGCAGTAACGGTTCTATCGACGGTACTCTCTCCCGCTGTTGCCTATGCTTCTGATGATGCCGGATCTGTAAAAAAGATTCCGTATTATGAGGAGATCAAGGATCAGTTGGATGAAGATGAAGTGGTAACTGCAAAGGATTATGAGATCAAGGTTGGAGACAATTTCGATGTAAAGAGTGATTATACCGGTCTTACGATCCAGGATGACAGCAAAGTAAAAGTTACATTTCAGGAAGCAAAAGATACGGACGGGAATGATTTTTCTACCGATTATGCCAATTCCTATAAGGCAGTCTATTATGTAGAACCACAGACAACGGATCACCCAACCTACCAGATCAATCGAAAGATCGTGGTAAAAGAAGCGGATCAGCAGAAAGATTCGCAGTCAGAAAGTTCTTCTGATCAGGATGCTGGTTCTTCCGATAAGACAGAAACAGAGGATTCTGAGGCTGACTCGTCTACAGAGGAAACTGGTGCTGCTGAAACGGAGAGCAAAACAGAACTGACAGAAAAAGAATTTGATGCAGAAATCGAAGCAACGGAGGATCAGGAGACCGTTGATCCGGAAACAGGGATCACACTCTCAGAGGTTATGCAGGAAGCTGTTGACCAGGAAGTTGCTCTTGCAGATCTTGAAGCAGGCGAAAGTATTACTTTTGATATGCCAATGATGCTTGCTTCCGGTGAAACAGGAACAAAATCAGTCACAGTTACAGCCGGCTCCTGGTACTATTACGCAGACTATGGATTAGGTTCTTATCTGACTTGTCCATATTATGTGAAATGGGGAAGTATCAATGCGACAGCATACTGTGTTGAACCATCGAAAAAAGGACCGGGAAATGGAACTTATACGATCCAGAAACTTGCCGATGGAAAGACACTTGCAAAGGTCTGCTATTACGGAACAAAAGCAAGTGATGAGAATGGTTTTTTCGATGAGAAACATCCGGATTTTCCGGCAGGAAAGAGATTCATCATTACGCATCTTGCAGCGGCTTATGCAAATGGTTCCAGTGACTGGGCATCCGGAACCAATGCGACAGGAAAGAACCTGGCAATGGAACTTTATAACTATTGTGTAAATATGCCGGACATTCCGTCTGTAGATATGAGCTTTTCCGAATCTAATGTAAAGGCTTATGTGGAAGGAAACAGCCAGCGAACAAGTGTGATCACATTCAAAGCAGATAAACTGCAGACGATTACATTTAAGTTGCCAAGTGGTGTAAAGCTTGTAAATGTGTCAACCGGTAAAACAAGTGCTGCAGGAGCAAGTGTAGAAATCAGTGGAGGTACACAGTTTTATCTGACAGCACCACTTGATCAGGCAGAGAGCGTCAGTGCTACATTTTCTTCTCAGATGAAGGGAAGCATTGATAAAGAATACTCTGCTTACAAGATTGTAACAGGATCCGGAACACAGGATCTGGCTCTTGTTTTCGGTGAAGGTGTCGGAAATGAGAAATATGTGGATTTTAAAGTAACCTGGACAAAAGAATGTAAGGTATCCATTGTAAAGAAAGACCAGGATACAGGCAATGCACTGGCTGGTGCAGTGTACGGGATCTATTCCGATGCTGCATGTACAAAGCTGATTGCAGAGATGCCTGCAACAGATCAGAATGGTGCTTCACAGCTCACAATGGAAAAGACACAGGAAGTTGTTTATCTGAAAGAAATCTCTGTTCCAACAGGATATCAGATTGATACAAAGTCTTATAATGTGACTCTTGCTATCGGAAAGACAACGACTAAAAATGTAACAGACAAACGTGTAAATGCAAAGATCAACATTGCAAAACAGGATGCTGAGACAGGAAATGCAGCACAGGGGGATGCAACGCTGGAAGGTGCAGTATATGGCCTTTATGCAAGGGAAGACATTGTTCATCCGGATGGAAGAACCGGAACGATCCATAAGAAAGACAGCCTGATCACATCCCTGACAACGGATAAAAATGGCGAAGCTTCTGTATCGGATCTCTATCTTGGAAAGTATTATCTGAAAGAGCTTAGTGCTCCGGTGGGATACGTACTGGATCCGACAGAACATGATGTGGACTGTACTTACGAAGGTGCTACTGTTCCGACAGTAGAAAGAACTTCTGTATGTAAAGAAACTGTCATCAAACAGCCATTTCAGATCATCAAGGCAGCAAACAACGGGAAGACCGATGCAGACCTTCTGCAGGGAGTTGGTTTTTCGGCATGGCTTGTCAGTGATCTGAAAGTAAAAGCAGATGGAAGTTATGATTTTGACTCAGCCAGACCAGTTGTACTGACTGCAGATGGCCAGGCAGAAATGTTTACCGATGAAAAAGGATATGCAAGATCGATTCCGCTTCCATATGGAACTTATGTGGTAAGAGAAACCACAAGCAAACACAACTATGCACCGGTTGATGATTTTATAGTGAAGATCACAGAGAATCATCCGGATACACCGCAGACATGGCGAGTGCTTCTGGATAAAGAATTCAAAGCAAAATTAAAGATCATCAAAAAGGATGCAGAAACACAGAAATCTGTACTCCTGGCAAATACAGAATTCAAGGTATATGACCTGGATAACCAGAAATATGTGGAACAGACAACATCCTATCCGAAGCCAACGGTACACAAATCCTATTTCACAAATGAGGAAGGATACCTGGTACTGCCAAAGAATCTGAAACCTGGCAACTACCGGATTGAGGAAGTGACGGCACCCGATGGGTACACAATATCCAAAAACTATGTGACAGTTGCAGTTGATACAGATACTGCTTATCTGACCGATCCTGTCACAGGAGATGCAGTCATTGATGTGGATTATACCAACGCCCCGGTCAAAGGTCAGTTAAAGATCTATAAACAGGGTGAAGTGTTAAAAGGATTTGAGAAGGATTTCCAGTATGAAATGACTGGCCTTGCAGGTGCAGAATTTGAAGTCTATGCGGCAGAGGATATTTATACTGCCGATCATCAGGTAGATGCAGATGGACAGAGAACTTTGTATTTTGCAAAGGATGCACTGGTAGCAACCGTTACAACGGATGCAGATGGTTATGCAACTGTAAAGAATCTTCCACTTGGCAGATACTATGTCAAAGAGAAGAATGCACCGGACACTTATGTGTTAAATACTGTGCCGGAAAATGTCGAATTTACTTATGCGGATCAGGATACCGCAGTGATCGAGAAAGAAATCTCTGTCACAGATGAACGACAGAAAGTGTCGATTACGGTCGAAAAACAGGATGCTGAGACAGGTAATACAGTAGCCGGAGCAGTATTCGGTATTTACAATGCAAAAGACATTCAGACGAAAGATGGAAAAGTGATCGTCAAAGCAGATACTCTTTTACAGGAAATGACTTCTGATGAAAAAGGTCAGGCAGCATGTACACTGGATCTTCCACTTGGAAGCTATTATGTAAAAGAACTGAAAGCACCAGATGGATTCGTATCTTCAGATGAAGTACTGAGATTTGATGCTTCTTATCAGGGGCAGGATGTACAGACAGTAACATTAAAATCCGTAAAGAAGAACCAGCCGACAACTGTTGAGATCACAAAATCAGATGCAACAACCGGTGTAGAACTGGATGGAGCTTATCTGAAAGTAACGGATAAAGATGGAAATGTAGTAGATAGCTGGACATCTTCCAAAGATGCACCGCATGTGATCAAATATCTGAAAGTGGGTGAGACTTATACCCTACATGAAGAGTTTGCACCGCATGGTTATCTGGTAGCCAATGATGTGACATTCACAGTCAAAGATACCGGAGAGGTTCAGAAAGTGGAAATGAAGGACGAGGTACCGGTTGGTGAACTGATCATCAACAAAAAAGGAGAATTCCTGGATTCTGTTACACTGGCCGATAAGGTCAAAGGTGTGGTGGAACACATTTTCAACTATGTAACCGGAAAACTGACAGATGTTACGTTTGAAGTCTATGCTGAGGAAGACATTAAGGCTGCCGATGGCGTCAGTGACGATTACTATAAAAAGGATGAACTGATCGCAACGATCAAGACAGATGAAACCGGTATTGCAAAACTGGAAAATCTTCCACTTGGTAAATACTATGTGAAAGAAACAGGAACTGCTTACGGTCATGTACTGGATGGTGAGATCCGTCATGTAGATCTGACTTACGTGGATCAGAATACACCAGTTGTAGTCTATGACAAAGACTGGCAGAACAACCGCCAGAGAGTAGAAGTCAATGTACTTAAGAAAGAAAAAGATTCTGACCGTACATTGGAAGGCGCTATCTTTGGATTATTTGCCAAAGAAGACATTAAGTCTGAGACAACAGGTAAAGTCCTGATCGAAGCCGATGAGATCATTGAGCTGAAATCTACGGATGAAGAAGGAAAGATCACATTTGTTGCAGATCTTCCAATAGGAGCAACTTACTATGTAAAAGAGCTCTATGCACCGGACGGATTCGTAACCAACGATGAAGTAAAGGAATTTACCTTTGAGTATGCAGGTGAAGATCAGCCGACAGTCACTTATGATTTTACCTTTGATAATCAGCCAACCGTCGTTGAATTTACCAAATCCAGTCTGACAACCGGAAAAGAACTTCCAGGATGTAAGCTGAAAGTGGTAGATGCTGATGGAAATATCGTGGATGAATGGACTTCCGGTAAAGAAGCACATGTGATCCGTGAGCTGACTGTCGGAAAAGAATACACACTGGTTGAAACAAAACCTGCCGATGGTTATGTGACAGCTGAAAGCGTGAAGTTCACCATCAAAGATACTGGCGATGTGCAGAAAGTTGAGATGAAGGATGATGTGACGAAGGTGAAAATCTCCAAACAGGATATCGCCGGAAAAGAACTTCCGGGAGCGAAACTCACAATCCTTGATCAGGATGGAAAAGTTGTGGAAAGCTGGACCAGTACAGAGAAAGCACATTACATCGAAATGCTTCCGATCGGAAAATACACTCTCCGTGAAGAAACGGCACCGGATGGCTATCTGGTTGCAAAAGATGTGGAATTCGAAGTAAAGGATACCTGTGAAGTACAGCATGTAACTATGGTGGATGAGAAAAAACCGGCAGAAAAGACACCGGAAGGTGGAAAACCTGTCAGTGATTCACCAAAGACTGGGGATAACACCAATCTGTGGCTGTGGTTTATGCTTCTCGGCATTGGTGCGACGGGTACAGGAGCCCTTGCATTTATGAGAAAAAAGAAACACTAATTAAATAAGAATGAGCGTTCATGGAAACCGAAAGGAATCTGTGGACGCTTTTTTAGATGGGAGAAACCATGAGAAATATCATTATTTTTGTTGCTCTTCTGGGAGCAGCGGCAATATTTACAGTTTTGTATTGTCTCATTGCTGCCGGAAGTCAGGCAGAGAAAAAACTGACAGAAATCATGAGAAAAGAGGAAGAACAGAATGAAGACTAATAAAGATCTGATCATAGAACCAAATGCAGCTATTGAGGGAAGAAAGTACAGCGAAGAAAAGCCATGGTCCTGCAAGTACTGTTACTGGTGGGGAGGCAAAAAGAAAGGCTGTAGCTTGAAACAGTGCCACTATCTGCTTCCGGAAAAGAAAAAAGCAGTAAAAACAACACCATGTGGTGGCTGTCCGTATGGAAAACATGTTCCATGCATCGGATATTGTATTGCCCGTCTTCATTCTGAAATGAAAGGAAAGAAAGGACGTGGGTAATTGCAGGAAGAAGTAAATCAGAAAGTGATCAGCCTGAGCATCCAGGGAGTCAAGATCACTGCCAGTGTGCTAAAAGCAGCCCTTCGGAAGTTCCTGGAAATGGACAACCGGAGGAAACAGAAAGCAACGCAGGTGAAAATGGCTGAAAAGACCGGACGGGCTCAGGAGAAAGGAAGGGAAAAAGCCCGAAAAAAGATTGAAAAGAAAAAGCCACATGGAAAGCAGACCATCAAGCAACTGAATGCACAGGGAGTACAGCTTTCCAACATAAAGATCACAGATGAAAATATCAAATCCTTTGACCGTGTGGCAAGAAAGTACGGGATTGATTACAGCCTGAAAAAAGAAGTCGGTGCTGATCCACCAAAATATCTGGTCTTCTTTAAGGCTAAAGATGTGGATGTGATGACAGCGGCTTTCCGGGAATATGCCGGAGTAGAACTGAAAAAGAAACAGGCGAAGAAACCATCCGTCAGAAAGAAACTGCAGAAATCTGTAGAAAGAAAAGCAAAGCACCGCCAGCGTGTGAAGCAGAGACAAAAATCCAGAGGTCAGGAACGATGATCCGGGAAAAATTACAGAAGATCCAGGTCAAACGACTGGTGATCTTAAATCTCCCATATTTCTTTATCTTCTATGTAGCAGATAAAGGATCCTGGCTGTACCGGCATTGCCTGGGAGAAAGCATGGTCCAGAGACTTGGCGTGATGTTAGTCAATTTCCGACTGGCATTTTTAAGCTGGCTGCCAAGTATCGCTTTGCAGGATCTTACAGTAGGTGTTCTGGTTGCAGGTGCATTAAAACTGGTGGTCTACTATCGTTCTAAAAATGCAAAGAAGTTCCGACAAGGTGTGGAGTATGGATCTGCAAGATGGGGAAACAGAAAAGACATCGAACCCTTTATGGATCCGGTCTTTGAAAACAATGTCATCCTCACAGAAACGGAACGTCTGACCATGAACA
>ERZ780202.1498-NODE-1498-length-12574-cov-2.231967_pt1 | contig 12574 bp, 10 predicted proteins | sample MGYA00510978_ERZ780202 | MGnify/ENA primary metagenome ERZ780202 (study PRJEB29588, sample SAMEA2155689) | human gut metagenome | biome: human gut; feature: human-associated habitat; material: faeces | place: Denmark | collected 2008/2010 ...
TCCATTTCAGCGTCAAGGTAATCGTCTATATTGTCTATGTACTTCCTTACCTGAGGGTCAGAGTATATGGTATATATCTGAGGTATATCTGATACAGCAAGTTCCCTTATGATAAGTCGTTTTGTCGATGCTATAGTTATCGGTTTTCCATGTGAGCGTAACAATGTGTTTTCGATAAATGTCTTGTCAATGCTGTCAAAAGACTCGATGAGCACATCTGCTTTGTAGAGATTCTGTGGCTTTACGGCATCTGGAGAAGAAAAACCTATGCAGGTGACATTACATTCTTTCGCTGCCTTTACACCATTTTCTGAATCCTCGATTATAACGGTATTCTCAAGTGATGCACCGAGTTTTTCAAGTGCAAGGAGAAATGTGTCAGGTGCGGGTTTTGGATGTTTGACTTGTGATGCTGACACGAGTTTTTCAAAGTATTTTTTTATACCGAGTTTTTTTACTACAGTTTCAATCTCTTTAGGTGAAGATGATGAAGCTATTGCAAGTTGTATGCCGTCTCTGTAAAGCCTTTTGATAAGCTCTATGACACCGGGAACAGCGATATAGCCTTCTTTTTCATGCATTTCTTTTTTGGTTTTGTTTAATTTTTCAAGAAGTTCATCTGTTGATATATCGAGAGAAAAATCTTTAATAGCTGTCTCTGCCATTTTTTTAGTTGAACTTCCTATAAATGAATAGCAATATTCTATATCAACATCAGCACCAAGCTCCTTAAATGTCCTGACTGCTGCTTTTGCGTGTTGTGGTTCACTGTCTATGATAACGCCATCCATGTCAAATATAATAGTTTTTAACATAATCATCCGCCCCCTTTTTACGCTGTCTATTTTTAGTTGTTGCAATAAACAGTATTGGTTTAATTTACATCTGTTTTTTTATTCTCTTTTTTGTTATAATACCATATGTGTATGTTAGGGTCAAAAGATATTTTATTTTAGATAAATATAAGCGTAACAGTTCAGCCTTGCATTTCTTACATTCATAAACCTGCCAGCGAGCTGTCAGTCGCTGCTTTGCAGCTTTTGTTTATTTCATTTCAGAAATGAAAGGCTATTCTACCATAAAAAGGTACTTAACAATACAAAGAACAAGCTCGTTGTATTGCCAATCACCTTTTTATGGCTGAACTGTTACAATATAGCACAAAAAGAAGCAGCAAAACCTTGCCGCTTCTTTTTATTATATTCACTTTGATGCCTGATTTTCTTTTTTAGTTAAGCAGATATTCGCAACCCACATTCAAACTTTAGTCCTCATACAATCTGAACTTCTTTATGTAATCACTCATATCCGCTGCAAGATTTTGCAAATCATTTGCACTATCTCCTATAACATCAATCGAAGCTCCAATCTCCTGAACTGATGCGGATGTTTCTTCTGTGCTTGCTGCATTTTGTTCAGCTATTGCTGAAAGGCTTTCAAGAACCGAACTTACATTGTTCTTTGCATTGTTTATCTCATTTATCTGCTTTGAAATACTATCTGTAAGTTCTATAACCTTGTCAGTTTCGTTTGTAAGCCCCTTAAATGATTTTCTTGTATTTCCAAGTTTGTCAATCTGTATTGAAACATCATCACTTACTGTTGCCATTCTCTCAACGCTTACATTGGAGTTTTCCAACAGCTCGGACACAATCCTCTCTATCTCGTCTGCACTGTTCATACTGCTCTCAGAAAGGCTTCTTATCTCATCTGCCACTACTGCAAAGCCTTTTCCGTGTTCTCCGGCTCGTGCAGCTTCTATAGAAGCATTAAGTGAGAGAAGACTTGTCTGGTCAGCTATCGACTGTATCAGCTCAACTGCACTCCTTATAGCTTCCGCCGAAACATTTGTTTTAGATGTTTCTTCTTTAAGCACTGAAATCTCATCTGAAGTATTTTCACTTATCTTAACAAGCTCTTGTAATACTGCCATTGTCTCCCCACTCATATTTTTCATCTTCTCAACCGACTCTGAGAGGTTATTCATCGTATCAGTACATCTGTCTATATCTGCACCAATGTTTATAACACTTTCATTTGCACTCTGGGTATCAGATGCCTGACTTCCTGCCCCATCTGCAATCCCTGTAACAGCTTGTTCTATACTTGAAACCGTATCATCAACTTTTTCTATACTGTCCTTTAATGACACTGATGCATCATCAAGCTTAGAACTATTGTCCATCAAAGCCTTTGCCATTGTTGAAAGTTCTTCTTTAAGAACCAATGCCGACCTTGCCAGCATACCCATCTCGTCATTGTACTTTGCAACCTTATTCACACTTATGTCCCTGTGTGCCAGATCAAGTTCTGCCATACGGTTCATTGAAAATACTACATCCTTTATAGGTGCTGCTATTCTCCTCGTTATAATTATTGCCAGACTTCCCATAACCACAACTACAATAATTATAGCAATCGCAGATCTTGCATACACTTTTCTTACCGGTGCATTTATTTCAGATTTGTCGCAGCATAATACCAATGTAAATGCACCGGTATTGCTTGTAAGGTATGAAGCTATTTTATTTTTTCCTTTATATTTGTAATCAACAAATCCACCATTTGTACTGCCACCGCCTTTATTGAGCATCTTATCTACAATACCTTCAATAACCGGCACATCAACTTTTGAACCAATCTTATTCTCATCCGGATGCCATGCATAATTTTTGTCAGAATTAATAATATACATATATGATGTTGACAATCCCTCTATCCCGGCTCCTTTCAAAGCATTTCGCAATGCAACCTTTGTAAGTACGACATTCTTGCCACTTCTGTCAATCTGCTTGTCAAAAGATTCTCCTAAAGTTTTGACAACATCACTCATCGTCGATTTTGTATTGCTTTGCAATGTTTTACTCACATACGGAACTACCAGCAATGCAATAAGTATAACTGTAGCAAATATGCTGATATATACAAGAGATGCAATCCTCGCAACTATTGATCTTGACTTCTTTATCCCCGATTTCTGTTTTTTATTTTCCACCACATTCTTTTCAGTCGGATTTTCATTTGTCTTTGTAAATGACTCTGTTTTCTTTTTTACCTTATTTTCTTTTAATGTCATTTTTCTCATAAATTTTTCCTCTTTTCCAGACTTTAGCCCCAGCAGATGCATCCCCGCAGAATGCATACCCGGTCGGCTCTTAATGTCTCTTTCTCTTTTGTTGTCATTCTTCTCATAAAGTGTCTACTCTTTTCCAGACTTTAGTTCCAACAGATGTATCCCCACAGAATGCATTTCCAGCCGGCTCTTAATTCTTCTTTTTCTCTGACTGTCATCTTTCTCATCTCCCTCACCCCCTTTCTTCTCAGACATCCTATACCATTTGACCTAAAATCCAGCTTTCTACATCCTCTATGCTGATTCCTTCTTCCGGTGTCCATTCCACTTTAGCGATTAATTCTCCTTTTCTGAACTTTGCTATCGTAGGTGTATAGGAAACCCGATATTTCTGCTTGAATAATTCCCACGTTTTCTCGTTCTGCCGGATACTGTGTGTGTTCAGGTAAATCATCTGTTCACATTCCGGATACTTCTGGATCAACCCGATCAGTTCCGGCTCAAAATTCTGACAGTCTCCGCACGATGGTCTTCCTATATACACATAGATATCCCTGTCTTCCTGAACCAACGCATCAAAATTTTCACAGGTTACAGAATCTAAAACATCATATATTTCAGGATATGATTTCTCCAGTTCTACTATTTTTTTATCTTTTTCCAGATTCTCCCTTTCTGCCGCAAACGCTTTATCCCATCCCAGAAATGTAAGCGCTAAAACCGCAACCAGTAATATGCTTTCTATCAATGTTTTCAAAGACTTTCCCTCTAATTTTATCTTCATACTGTATGCTCCTTTTCCGTTGATTCCGACAACACCTCAACCGTCTCTTCCAGTCCTAATACCCCTTCATATCTCAGAACATTTCCTTTCTGGATAATTACTAATGTCGGCGTTCCCTGGATATTGTAATCCTTGCTAAAACTCTTTGTTTCCAGATTATCCCCGTCCAGAAAATATACTTTCTGCTCTGCAAGTTTGGCAGCTTCTTCCAATGTAGGCGTAAACACCCGGCAGGCACTGCAGCTTTCCTGTCCATAATAAACAATTAGATTCTCTTTATTTTGAATCGCTGAATAAACCTTACTTACATCAATCTCCTCAAAACTATGTATTCCCGAATGAAGATTCAGCTTTTTGAAACAAAACAAACCTGAAATCACCATCAATAGAAGTAACCCGGTTCCAAATACACATTTCTTCTTCATAACTTCTTCCTCTAATACACCGTGCTCTCTTACCCCAAACGATATAATTTTGTACATTGCTTCAGTATTTCTGTATCATGACTTACAAGAATCACAATCTTGTTATTTGCAGCCAATTCCCTTATTATCTCTCCGAATGCCTGTACGGAATTCAGATCCAGATTACTGGTAGGTTCATCAAAGATATAAATACTTTTATCCTGATTCAGACATCTAAGCAAAAGGAGTTTCTGTATTTGTCCTTGCGACAGATTACTTCCTCTGGAAAATACAACATGATAGTTTGAAAATGGCAGGAAAAATGCCTCTTTTACTTTTTCCAAATCCAGGGTGTTCTCAACCTCTTCGTCCTCTATCCGGAATAAAATATTATTCTCCACCGTGTTTTGAAACAAACTCATTTCGGGACTGTATACACTTATGTAATTTTCCATTCCCTTATCCGAAAGCGTATGACAGGACTGATGATTTACCAGAATCTCTCCTTCATCCGGTTCCAATAAGCCGGACATTATTTTTAACAATGTACTTTTTCCAGATCCATTCGCTCCGGTAATTCCCACGATATCCCCCCTGCAGAACTCACCGTTAAATCTGTCCAATACCGTTTGACTGTTTTCATATGCAAAAGAAACATTTTTAAAACAAATCTCCTGAGGTTCTTCTTCTAACTGCTCACAGATTTTTTTTTCTTCTCCCTCTGCCGTCTTTTCTTCCCCACAATTCTGGATATACTCTACTGCAATCGCACTCTTCTGATACTTTACCCAGGTCTGAGCAACGGGCTTTAACCGTGCCAGAATTACAGAAATAAGAAAGATACTCAAAAAGAGCATCGTCATAGATTCACTTTTTTCAAATACATACGAATAGACAAACATTCCAAACGTAGTCAGTAAAATGCATGCACTGATGAATTCAAATACAGAATCAATAAACGCAGTCATGTCATTCGCCTTTAATTTTGCATCAAAATACTCGTCCATCCTTTTCAACAATTGGTGCTCTGCATGTTCCTCCTTGGAAAATGACTTTATATCATACGATAAGCGCACCTGTTCCTCGATTGCAGAAGACAGACCATTCGAAGTATGTACTAAATTTCGCTCGTAATTTCTGATTTTCCCAACCCGAAGCTGAATCATCACTGCAAATAGAACAGCCCACAGGAGCACTCCAAATGCCAAAATAAAATTCACGCTCATAAGCAGCGCACATAGAAACCCAACAAACAAAATGTCGATTTTCAAGTAGAATTTATGCAGTACGCCTGTGACCGATAACAGAAGATTCCAGAAATATCCCATGATATGGTCGATATTCTTCTTTTCCACAAAATCAGACATTTTCACTTTATAATAATCATATAAAGCCACCTTTTGAAACCGGTTTTCGATCTCTGTTCTGATTCTGATATCCGCCTTATTTACAGAAAAGTAACCTGTCATCATAGAGAGAAAAAAGATACATACCATAACATAATAAGAGAGTTCCATATTCTCCATCTGGTAGATCATAATATACTGTATAAAAAATACCAGGCTTAAGGGACAGAGATATTTCAGAATCGCTACACCAATGATCATCATTCTCTTCTTCCAATCCAATTCACGGATAATATCCGTATACAATTTCCTGATGGAAAGAGATTTGGGCTTTACGTGCTCAATATGATCAATGCAAATCGCATATCCCATAAAATCTTTTTCGATTTCCACTCTCGTTTTTTCTTCGATCTGCGGTTTTGCGGGATCGGATACAATATAGGTTTCTCCATCCGTTTTATGCAGTACAACATAATGAGGCATTCCACTGTTTTTGCACATAAGAATCATCGGAAACTCCTGTTCCGCTAATTTTTCAATATCCGATACTTCGTACGCCTCACTGTAAACCCCATACTCCTCCAGAATATCCTGCATATTACGGATTGATAAACCCTGTTCTGTGGATTTACCCATAATTTTTTCCGGATGAATTCCATTGAATTTTATCTTTAGCTGCTTAAAAATCGTTTGTATTGATGCAATACCGCAATCGTTTGACATTGATTGCATTGAGTGTGCATACATCGCAACTGCCTCCTATTCCTTCCGTACTGTAATGTCACCAGAGCCAAGCTCAATTGACACTTCTCTCTTAGTATCTGTCTGCTCTTTGGGAGCCTCTACTTCGCCGTAACTTGTTGATAATTGATACTTTGCCTGAAAATCTTTCGGTACTGTAAGATCCACATCCCCTCTGTTCGACCGCACTGCTAATTTCTTTAATAGTTCTTCATCTTCCAGCCAGATCGTTATATTTAAGGTATCTTTTGTGTTTTTCACAATACTGATCCCCCATGAAGTCATCATATCAATCACAAAACTATCCTTTTGCGGTTCCAATGACTCTATTTTATCAGCAAAAGATTCCGGCATATTTCCCTTAATGCTCACCCGGTTTCCCCGCCCATCTGACTTTTTCACACATAGATCCAACCTCTGGCTTAGGCCTTTAACTTCTATCTTGGAAACCTCTCTGTCTGAGAGTACCCATTCTTTCTGCACCTCTCTTGCGTTTTCATTCATATAACAAAAGATATAAACTACAACTGCCAGAATGCATCCAACCAGAACCACTATTATTTTTTTTCTTTTTACCGTCGACACCTCTACTTATATTCCCTTCCTGTCAATATGGAAATACTGATTATAACAGAAGCAAACCACAAAATAATTCCTCCCACTATCATCGAGTCTATCTCACTTTTTCCTAAATCTGAAACATACACTGCTTTTGATAAATTCTGCATAATCATATAAGAACTGATTTTTTCTATACTGATATGCATCTGTTTCATCACAGTATCAATCAGATTTTCAAATAGAATTATAAATAACAGATATACCGCCGTTGATAATGCTACAGAATCCACCGCAATATAAAGCATAAGTCCAACAGTTATTACAACCAAATACAAGAGCAACTGCGCTGCTATAACAGGCAGAAATTCATGAATGGGAAATGCCCCGCCCAAACAATAAGACCATCCGAATACCCCCAGACTGTACACAAGCGTCAAAACACTGCCCAACAGATACATAATCATCAACTTTCCAAAATAATAAAAAATACGAGATATTCCTGACACCAATATATTATTGATAAATCTACTGCCGAAATCTATCTGCCAGACCTGCAGATAAACAGGAATAAAAATCACCGGAATCACCACGGTTCCATAGGTTAATGATTCTCTGATCAAGGTTTCCGGTTCCCTTCCTTCTGCAGTTTTGCAATAAAACAGCGCGAAGCATACCAAAACGAAAAAAGCAAAATAGAAGACTTTTTTCCTGCTGATACGAAACACTTCTGCCTTTATAAAGTTCATCTTATTCGCCTCCCACCAGTTGTAAAAAATATTCTTCCAGATCTGTCTTTCTGATCTGGAACTGATAAACAGCAATCCGTTCCTGCAATAATTTTCTGCCAATCCACTTACATGCCTCTTCTGTAGCTTTAAAAACAAGACCTTTCCCTTCCACTGCGATATCTCCGGGACTCTTTTCCCGGATAATCCGCTGTGCTTTTTCATTATCTGATGTCTGCAGCAACGCAAAACTTCCTGTTTCCTTCGCCAGCTCCTCTTTTGTAAACTCCCGGACCATAGTACCTTGATGAATGATTCCATATCTTGTGGAAACCATTTCCAACTCAGAAAGTATGTGACTGGATACCAGAAGTGTCGTTCCAAGTTCCTGATTAATTCTTTTCATAATATTTCTTATCTCTGCAATTCCTACCGGATCCAATCCATTAATTGGCTCATCCAGAATCAGGAAATCAGGCTGTGTAACAATCGCCATTCCAATACCCAGGCGCTGCCGCATCCCCAGAGAAAAATCCCGCACTAATTTTTTTCCGGTATCTTGAAGCCCGACAAACTCCAGTGCTTCCTCTGCCCTTTTCTTATTGTAACAACCTTTCAGTTTACACATATACGTCAGGTTTTGCATTGCTGTCATATCTGTATAGAGTGCAGGCTGTTCGATCACAGCACTGATTTTTATATTCGGTTTGGAATACACAAACTCTCCGGAAGATTTGGAAATCAATTTCGTGATCGTACGTATAAACGTAGTTTTTCCGGCTCCATTTTTACCTATAAATCCATAAATATCCCCTTTGTAAATCGTCATATTAATCTGATTTAATACCTGATTTTCTCCATATCGCTTCGAAAGCTGCTTTGTATAAAGAAGCTTCTCACTCATAAAACTTCCTCTCTCTCCTTGCTGATGACGCTATTATACAGGCGAAAAGTCCTGATAACGCAAAAATATCCCAAATAGACATTTCCATTTCCCGTTTGACCTTTTTTGTCAAAAAAAAGAGCCTGTATCAGGTAATTCCTGATGCAAACTCTTTTATCAAATATCTATTCTTTTAAACAGTGGATTTGTTCGTCTATCCGCTTTTTTCCGCTTCTGGACATGTCACATCTCTTCCCGTTCTTCATCAATACATAAGATTCTTTCCCATTTATAGTATCAATATGATTCCGGTTAATTAAATATGACCGATGACAACGTATAAACTGCCCTCCTGTCTTTTCTTCGATTGATTTCAAATCTCCAAAAAACTCAATATACTCTTTTTCTGTTACCAGATTTACTTTATGCTTTTGTGCGGATGTTTCAAAATAGATAATATCCATTAGATGAATATACCGTACCTCATCCATCTGGCGAAGCACAAAATAATCTGAATCCTTTGTATGATCAGATTCCATCCTCTGGCAAATATTCAAAAAACAGGATTGCAGCCGTTCTGTTATTTTGTCTGGCTCGTCTTTTAAAATATAATCCATGGCCTCAATCTGATATCGGAAAGTCTCCAGAGCAAGTTCACCATGCGTTGTAACAAATACCACAAAACCACGGGCATCTCTCTGCCGGATTACCTTTGCCAGATCAAATCCGCTCATTTCATGCGACAAGTCGATATCCAACAGATAAATTCCTCTCTCCTTTGCTGTCGATACTTCTTCCAAAATCTCCTCCGGATTGGCTGTTGACAGCTTTATATGCATATCCAGATTTTCAATGATAATAATATTTTTCACCTGCTGCTCAAGATTCTTTCTGGCAGCTTCATGATCCTCACAAATATAAACTGGTATCATTTGAAACCTCCCTTTTCACAGGCGTGAGTCTTTAATATCTGTACAAAATAAGAATCCTCTACTCTTGTTTCTCTGATTACACAGTCATATTTATTGAGTATTTCATTATAATTGCTTAATCCGATTCCTCTTTGTTCTCCTTTCGTCGAATACCCTTCCTTCCATATATCATGAATTTTGATTGTTTCCCCATAAGTATTTTTCACAAGCAAAACATGCTTTTTCCGTTCCTGAATCATGATGACATAAACTTCCTTTTTTTCACACTTCCCTGCCGCCTCCATCCCATTATCAATCAATATACCAAGGCAGCGGTTAAAATCAACAACATCCATGAAAACATCCTCTACATCCTTGATTACTTCCAGAGAAAAAGCAACACCTTTCTCTTTTGCCTGTAACATCTTTGCCAAAATCAATCCTTTTACTTCTTCTAATTTGATATGGCTTAAACTTGCAGTTTCCTGAAGGCTGCAGGACAGATTTTCTTCAAAGCACAAGATATTCTTCTCCAAATACTGTAAGGTATCACTCTTTTTGTCAGACACATACAGTCCGGCTACAATATTTTTATAATCATGCTGAAACTTTTTTATTTCCCTTTGCAGGTTTTCCAACGTTTGAATATACATCTTCTGCTGCATGAGCATGGATTCCTGCATTTTTATCTTTTCATTTTTTCTTTCATTCCGATAGTATATGGTTAATAGAAACAGTAATAAAATCATACCGCCGATAAACGTTACCAACATTAAAAAGTATACTTTTTCATATCCTTGAGAAGTCTGGATACCTTTTACCGAAATCATTTCACTTACGATTAACCATACTGTGATATAGAAGCAAATGATAACCGTAGCAAACCTGTTTTTATTTCTATAAAGTTTTGAAAAACATGTGGAAATGCCTTTCTTGCAAATCAGGAAAACACACAACAGCAATGCCCCGTCTTCAATCAGTGAATATACAAAATTTTTCCAATCAAAGGACGCTTCAATGCTCAATTGCTGAAACAACGTCTGACTGCTCGTGATAAAAAAGCTTTTTATAAACATATAGACAAATATAAAAGCTGCTCCGGAAATTCCGATACATTTCGAAAGCGTTTTTTTATGATAATGATTCATAAATCCGGCTAAGCCCGCTATCTGCAAAATATATGCAATAAAATCTGCCCCCTCTATGCCTATCATGTATGGCAGACAAAACAGCGTGTAAAGAATACCGAAACCCGTTATAAATTCTTTACGGCTCCATTTATTCCCCCATGCTTTTCCACACAAGTAAATATGACATCCTATAGAAACGCCATAGTTCATCAATACCACTATGAATATCTTTATATAATCCATCATTCTCTCTGCTTTTGATGCTTTCTTAATATTTTCTCAAACACCTCTGAATATAAAATCTGAAAACTGAACTTTAAATATCTTTCTGTATTTTACCCTTTTCCACATTGGGGGCTATAAAATGATTGCGTGAATAATCCCAGAGTATCCCGGAACCCTCCGCTGTATGCTTATTTCTCTCTAATATCTGGCTGAGACGAATTTTTCTTTCCTCCCATGCTTTTCCGCCTGTTGCCGCATTCAGCATCGCCGGCTGAACGTTATCCATTGTATGTGCAAATTTCGCTTCGGCAGTCTCACCCTCTTCGAATTCATCCCAAAGTTCTCTGAATTTTTTCTGCTGATCTTCCGGAAGTAAGCCAAAGATCCGGTCTGCTGCTGCAAGTTCCCGCTGCCTCTGTGTCTTTTTCCCTTCCTCATCATATGCATAAGTATCTCCTGCATCAATTTCTACCAGATCGTGTATCAAAAGCATACTGACGGTTTTTAATACGTCAATTTCTTCATTCGCATACTCACTCAGTAAAAGTGTCATAATCGCCATATGCCAGGCATGTTCTGCATCATTTTCTTTCTGCTGCCCATCGGAAAGATACGTCTGTCTTTTAATAAATTTCTCTTTATCGATTTCCCTGCAAAAATCAAACTGTTTTTCCAAGCGTTCCTTGTCCATGTTTTGATTCATCCTCTCCCTATTCAATATCAACAAAAATTCATAACTGTTCTGTATTCTCACAGTTACCACTTCTCAAACACACAAACTGCATTAGATTCTTTCTTGATTACATTTTACCACTCCCACTTGAATATTACAATTCAATACGGCAGAAAGCTGATGCAAACAAGGCAGGAGAGCCAAAACTCAACCTGCCTTCCAACTTTACATAAATTTCGGTAAAACTACAGCGCACTGAATAGTTTTCATCTGTTTTTTTTCTTTTTACTTCGGATACTACATATTACTATACTTGCCATCAACGCCCCGATACCTGTTAATTCCAAAGTGATAATCGGCGTATTATCTCCGGTCTTTACCGCTTTAATAAATTTTGTTCCTGCTTCAGGGGCATCGCCCTTGTCATCCTCTCTCGGTGTATCATCCTTCTTTGGCTGCCTTGTATTCGTACAGGTCAAATTTGTTCCTATCTTCTCAATGTTGCTGCTCATTCCTGACGCCAAGAATATATTCTCTTTACTCCATACTGCCTGAAATCCCTCTACATCCAGCTCCCGTACACTGAAGAACTGGCATTCCTCAGCGGTAAGAAAATAGATCTCTTCTCCGTGCTTTAAGTTTATCCAAACCTTTCCTTCCTTATTTTCTAATTTTTTACTGCTCGCAGACATAAAATCCATCTGATATACGTCTCCCGTATAAGACAGCTTTCCTTCCGGGTCTTGATAGAGGCTAATCTCAAAATCAAAAACCATGTCCCTATCTGCCTCAAGTTCGCTCTCCACTTTTTTCGTAACACTGGAGAACAATGGGAGATTAAAAGAAATATCCATATTTGAAAGAGTTCCGCCCCTTTCTAAATAAAAGAAATCAAAGGTATGGTTTGTACCTACAAACCATTCAGAGCTATTCATTGCGTTTTTTAATCCACCTTCCGGGAATCCTGGAAGAATCTCTGAAAGATTCTGTGGATGTCCATTGACGCTGTAGGTACCATCTGTAAAATTAATTTCTCCTTCAATCGCCTCATGGATGCCGCCAATATCCAACACCAGCTTGCCGTCTACAAACATCCAGATATCATCATCACCGCTGAT
>ERZ780202.1502-NODE-1502-length-12534-cov-2.044715_pt1 | contig 12534 bp, 11 predicted proteins | sample MGYA00510978_ERZ780202 | MGnify/ENA primary metagenome ERZ780202 (study PRJEB29588, sample SAMEA2155689) | human gut metagenome | biome: human gut; feature: human-associated habitat; material: faeces | place: Denmark | collected 2008/2010 ...
TTGCGGTCAAAATACCGGCTTCCATGTGTGACCGTCGGGATTTGGGACAATATAGGGTGATGTCTGTAATTCATGAGGTTGATAAGAATGGTGTATATTCCAATACATTTGAAGGTATCCCGGCAAGTATGGAGCGTATTCCGATTAATAACGTTGTATTACCAGATGCACGACCAATGCTTGCTAAGGTTATAAGCAATACTGATCCAGAAAACATTGGGCGGGTCCAAGTACAGTTTGTATGGCAGGAGAACCAGAATAAAACAACAAACTGGATTCGGGTACGAAGTTTGGATGCTGGCACAAGTAAAGCCGTCCCTAAAAATCGTGGTTTTGTTTTTGTACCGGAAAAAGGAGATCAAGTGCTGGTTGATTTTGAATTAGGAAATCCATCTTGTCCTTACGTTTCCGGTAGTATGTTTCATACAAATAATGGAGAAGGAGGAAAAACTGAAAACAGTGTTAAAAGCATCATTACACGTAGCGGACATCTTATAGAGTTTAATGATGATGAAGGAGGAGAATGGGGAATTACAATTGAGGATAGAAAAAAGAATACTATAAAAATAGATACTTCCGGCGACAATATTCTCATTACTGCAAATAGGGATGTGACGATTACGGCAGGTGAAACGATGACCTTAAATGCTAAAAACCTAAATATTAATGTTGAAGAAAACACGAATGTAAATGTCAAAGATAGTGCAAATATAGATGTAGGTAAAAATATAAAGCAAACATCTACAAACTTGGAAGAAGTAATAAGCGATAAATTGACGCTAAATATTGGAAAAAATTTCAATTGCAAGAGTGGAGATATTGATATAGAAACCTTTAAAGGTGATATTATACTGAAAAGTGCTTCAAAAGCGTTATTGCAAGGAGCAGATGACGCAAGGGTTAGTAAAGGTTAAATGTTGATAATTATGGGATACAATAGTTTCGTATATGATATTTTCGAGTCTTTTTTATATAAAGATAAAATAGACCCAATTTGTATTGTAGAATTTCGTACAGACTATGACTATGATGGTTCATTTGGTTTTGATTGGTTACGTATTGACGAGCCACAAGCGGTAGAACCCCCTTATAAAGATATTATTCAAGGTGGTTTTAAAAATGGGAAGACTGATTTATCCAAGGATGAAGCTTATAAAAAACTAGAAAATGAATATAAAAGGATATATATTAAGCGTCGTCCTTTTACTGCTCCGTGGTTTGCTGGAAGAGATAAGTATTTTGTACCATATCTCAATCTTTTTTCCAAAGAGTATAGTAATAATTCATCAATTACCCCTAAGCCTACCTATAAAGCCAAATTATGCGTATTAATTGAAATCGAAGAAGATATAGAAAAAATTGATTTTTCTTATAATAAGGAACTGTTTACAGTTGACACTTCTGATTTAATACCGATAACAAATAAATGCAAACAAACGGTTGCGGGGTCAATATCCATTCAATGTAATAAAGATTTTGATCAGGAACAAGAGATAAATGTCTATGCCTATCCTGTAGGTTCTTTCTTTATGTCCAAAATAGAACAAGAGTCACTGAGAACACTTGCTGGAAGATTAATTATACGTCCTAACTCTGCAATACATAGAGAAGAAGTTAATATGGTATTTGTATGTGTCAAAACTAATATTGCAGGAAAGACACAAAAAGGGAGTTTCGCTGATGCGGAAAAAGAACAAATGTGTAGAACACTTTATCAGGCATTAATAAAACCCAATATACACTCAAAACGAAATACGACATCAGGCAAAGTCGACATCGTTTTAGATGTTTCAAAAGATCCGAACTTTCTTCAAAAAGGTAAGTACATAGATTCTAAAGGAAAATTAAATGAAGATGCAGATAACGGTAGTATGTTTAGCTATTTAAGGAGAAAATTCATGGGAGATCCAAACAATGTAGTATATAAACAATATTTTCTTATTTTTGCTTTTGGAGTTACCACCTACGATAGTACAGCTGGTCAAGTGGAAAAAATAGGTGTAAAAAATCTCGTACTCTTTCCAGAACGAAATTACAATCCTCAAGTAATTGGTCATGAATCTCTTCATGGATATGGCCTTTGGCATACACACCGAGAACTTAGAGGTGAACTGGTTATTACTTCTAAATATAAAAAATATATATATCCTCATGGACATTATGATCCCCAAAATGCAACGGATAATATAATGAGTTATCGATTCGGTTCAATGATTACGACTTGGAAATGGCAGTGGGACATAATTAAGAAATTCACATAAAATGAAGATCTATTTTATCATACTACTTTTATTATTGGCTTGTAGTAATAAAGAAAGTAGAACAATAGTACATACAAGTGAAAAGACAAATTTATTAATAAACCAAGATGATTCATCATCTTCCAAAAAGATTACCATGATTGATCAAGAAGTTAATAAAGTTCCTAATAGATTTAACATCAACGTCTTTAATCGAAACAAAGATGGGGATGAGTATCATTTTACTGACCAATACAATATGAAGGTCAGGCAAATTGTATGGTATGATTCTGATGGACAAGAAATCGAAGGATATACAGACGAACGAAGCTTAACTAATTCTGGATTTTTGTACAGTGCGAATTACGATTCCAACGGTTGTATGAAAACATATGAAGTTTCTTTTTATGACGCTATTTTGAAAAAGTATAATTGCGACAAAAAAGGAAACCTTATTTTATCAGAAGATTATGATGCGCTGTACAAATTTGCAATAGATGATTTAATTGCTTTATTTCGGCGAGAACTAAATATTGATATTAATGATTCAAGAATTTGCCGAAATGTGGAGCGTTTTCCAGACGATAATATATTAAAATGTCCTCAGTATTTGGTGTATATTAATAAATCTCCAGAGTCATGGGAATATACAGGATATATTATTCATGGGAATACAGGTAAGATACTATTCAAAATAAATCGATTTATTAATGATAAAAGAGGATCGTTGATAGATAATTATATGGAAGTTAATAGAAAAAAATAGCCCTTAAATTAGTTGCGATGAGATATTTACTTGAAGCTGAATTAATAATAAAAAGAAGTAATAACGAATTTGAAACAAATCGTTATGAACTGACATATCTTGTAGAGAATACCTCTACAGGTAAATACAGCAATATCAAGTTGGAAGACAATGCTTTGACAACAAGCCCCAATGAACTTTCTAAAACAAGTATATTAGAGATAGAAATAGATAATATTTATATGGAATTAGATCGTTCGTTGATGAAAAGTGAGGATTTTTTTAGACGAACTATATATAGATATGATTGGATGAGATGTATAGTAAATGAAAATAGTGGGATTATCTCAATTGATAATATCGAGGAAATGGTTGAATCTTGGTCTGACATCAAAAAGTTGCTTCTGAAGGATTATACTGGTAGCACTGTTACGAAATATATTGAAAGTGTTGATAACCAGATGTTACATCTGGATTTCAACGCTGCGCCTATGTCTCAATATTTTTATTTCGGTTTAATATTCCCTCTAATTCCAGCTAATCATGATTCTGCATGGCTTGGACATAGAACAGTTGTATTATCTGATTTTGATAAATATCTGTTCGAAGAATTAATAACTCCTATTTCTGATGATTCACAAATGCGAAGATATTCTATCAGTGGAAAAGCTATAAATCCAGATATTATTAAGTTGAAAAAGTATCAAGGAAATATCAATATGTATGCAGATAATATATATCCTATTTGTGCAAATATTGAAGTTGACTATGTAAAAGAAGATGTAGATATATCTTGGAGCTTCAAATTAACTAACTACTAAATTTGTAAGGTATGGGAGCAAGTAAAAAAACATCATCTTCTAACAAAAAAGAAGAAAAGAAAAGAGAATGGACAGATAAGAATGAGCAAGTTAAATTTGTGTGCCAAGGTGCAAAAGTACAATGCAAGTATTGTAATCCTCCAATAGCGAATTTAATTGTCACAACAGAAACTGTCAAATTACAAGATAAGCTTTGGGCTACCGTTGGCGATAAAGATGGTAAAAAAAACTTTGGCTTTACAGGAGTTTGTATGCATCCCTCCCAGCAGAAGCCACTGTGTCCTCCTCCTCCATGTAAAGGCGTAATACGTCTTGGGGAGTGGATAGATTATTCCGAAACCATTATCGGGAATAGTAATGCCCTTTTAGTCAAATCTAAAATTCCTTGTATGATAAGTGGCGAAAATCTAGAAATAGTACATAGTGGCCAAACGGCTACATTGACTATGATAAATCCAATAGATTTTGCTAAAAAGATTTTAGATGTATATTGGATTGATGAAGTGACTGATAAAAAAATGAGAGAAGTGCAAGAAGGCCGCAAAGTTACTCTTTATATTATCACACGAGGTTATAAAGAAGGTGAACAAGCAACGGTAAAAATACTCGCATCCAAAGGGCATGTCTTTGACAACGGATCAGCAGAAATGTTAGTTTCTGGAATAGTGAACTCTGAAAATTTTGCTACGATAGAGAATTTTGTAATTCAATATAAATAATTATGGCTCGATTTTATGATAATAATACTGGCGAATATGTAACGTACTATGAAGAAACGCTAAATAGGAAAGTATTCTATATACATGGGACAAAATCTTCTTGCAGGAGATGGGAAGAATGGAAAGATACAGTTGAAAAACTTAATTTGATTGCTCAGCCAGATAATAAAAAGGACTCTGTAGACACAAAATTTGATTGGAGTCAATTAGCTGGTTGGACAAATAATCTTGAAGATAGAAGAAATGCTTGTTTACTACCAGGAAATAAAGGGCTTGTTAATTATGTATTAAATCATTCCGATGGCTATGAAGAAATAGTATTAATAGGTCATAGTCATGGCGGAAATGTTGCAATTCAGGCAGCAGATATATTAGCAGCTAAGAATAGATTTAAAACTATTTATCTCATAACTATCGCTTCGCCTGTTTTTAACAAGGTGCAGTTTAGCACTGCAACACCTATTGCTGGACTCAAATTAATTAAAACAGAATTTAAAGAAATTCGTATGAGCCCTCCTTATAATTCAAGTATGACAATTTATACATATCTAAACCCGGAGAATCCTGCTAATTTCGCAAAGAACGATGCTCCGAATACTAAAAGATGCCCTATTAAGCATCTTTCACTATATAATAGATATGATCGAGTGGATGGAATCGCTTTATTCGAACATACAATACTTGAAAACTCACGAATGACGTTTAATACCAGTACTTTTGAATATGACAAATTAGTAAATATTGAGCTACCTTCGTTTCAATCAAGTGACGAGGTAAACCGAGCAAAATACAAAAACAATTGTGGTCACCGAATATCTCTACTTAATAAATTGCGATACATTATAACACGTGCTGAAATTGCATTAGTGCCACATGTAAACATTACTTCAAGGGAGTATGGACAAGATAATGTATATCTACATAAAGAAACTGTAGAATATGAATGTTTAGGCTATCGTATAATTCCAGAATTACCTAATTTCAAACCATATACTCTAAGTGACTATTTGGTGGATGGTTGTCCTGAGCTAACCCAAAAGAACATCGAGAGTATGGATATGAAATCTATTTGCAACCTTTTCTTTAATAAAGCTGATGCAAATAAGTACATAATTAACTTTAATAAATCAATAGAGTCAAGATTATTGCAATTTCCTCCATACCCTATAAGAATAGTAAAGGGTGAAGCTGATGCACGATCTTCAAATATAGAGAGAATTGATGAAAAAATTGAAATATTAAAGAAAGAGATAGAAACAGTAGAAACATTTAATAAGCGGACTAAAAAAGAACATAAAATTAATCCATATTATAAACCATTACTTGATGTATTGCCGGGTAACCTAAAGTATTTAGGGACTGTTGTAAATTTCTTAGCAGATGGAATTGATAACCATTCTTTTGATACAAATTCGCCAGAAGTGATAGAAGCAGCTATAAAAGCTGGTTTGATAAAACCGTTTCCGAGAGTTAAGAAAGATGATGTTGATAAAGAACCTGATGAATAAATTATAGATATGAAAAATATTATTTTATACCTTATAGTACTATTTCTTACTAGCTGTTGTACATCACGCCAATCCAAAGAAGTACAATATTCTTCTGATTTATCTTTATCAATAAGGAGTTATAGACTTCAAGGAAATGAAAAAATCAATAAAGGAGATTGGGAGGGTGCATATCGTGATTTTATCAAAGTTATTGAGCTAGTACCCAATTCTGATACAGCATTTTATAATTTAGGGAAAATTAGTTCGAAACTAGGTGATAACAAAAAGGCTATTGCTTATTACACTAAAGCTATAGAGATAAATGCTCACTACTTATTTGCCTATTACAATAGAGGAAATAGTAAAGCTAATCTCGGCGATATCCAAGGGGCAATTGACGATTACACAGAGGCTATAAAAATTAACCCTCAATATACTAAAGCCTATTTTAATAGAGGGATAAATAAAGCAAAAAGAAACGATTACAAGGGAGCAATCAGTGATTACACTCAAGCTATCAAAATAAATAATCAATACGCAAATGCTTTTTACAATAGAGGAAATGCAAAGTCAAATCTTGGTGACAACAAAGGAGCTATTGTTGACTATCTAAAAGTGATAGAAATTAACCCTAAATATATAAATGCTTACATAAATCTCGGTGTCGTAAAATTCGATATAGGAGATTATGAAGGTGAGATTGCAACTTATCGACAGGCAATAAAGAACTGTGAACCTGATGCTGATTTATATAACAATCTGGGGCGTGCCTTATATGATTTAAAACGCTTTAAAGAGTCTGCTCAAGCTTATGGAGAGGGGATTGAGCACTTCCCCGAAGATTGCAAACTCTATTATGGCCGTGGACTAGCCCGTTATCAATCCGGAGACAAGGATGGAGCTTGCGAAGACTGGCACCAAAGTAGTGAATTAGGATGTATTCAGGCGAATGCCTTGTTATCATTATGTGCCGAATAATAATTCAAAGCAATAGATAATTAATTAGAAATAAAAAAATGAGCACTCAAAATTACAGCAAAGAAGTCATAAAGAACCGCATGTATCGCCATGCAATGAATTATTGGGGAGTGAAGAAAATAGAGAACCTTGATCCGTTAGTCAAGGTGCTACTCGAAGCTCTTTCCAGTGAAGTTTTTGGCTTATCTCATGATATAGAAACCAGTCAACACCGCTTATTGGACAAAATAGCCAATATGCTGACTCCTGACATTTTGGTTAGCGTTCGTCCGGCGCACAGTGTTATCCATGCTTTTCCACGGGAAATTTCTAAATATACAGTAGATACTGATTCCGGCTTCTTTGCGGATATTCCCAGAAACAAAGGACAGATAGTAGAGGAATATAGCTTCTATCCTTTACGTAGAACGGAAATATATGCCGGAGATGTCTGCCGTATGATATGCAATGGTGATATTTTCAATATGGATAGTACCATGACCAAAGAATTGATTTATCATGCACCATATGAGATGCGGGGTAAATTTACCCGTACTGCTTGGATCGGGCTACAACTTGCCTCGGAAATGCATAAACTGGATGATTTGTCGTTCTATTTTGAGCTTCCTTACCGGGAGAAAAAACAGTCCCTTTATTCCATGTTGGCGTATGCCAAATGGAGCCTGAACGGTCAGCCACTTGCAACCATGCAAGGGTTTCCACCCGAAGAAGAAATCGATGAACCGGAAAGTCTGTTTTCTATCAGTGATATAGAGAAAGAGATAAATAGGGACATACTTTCTATATACAATAACCAGTTTATCCGTATTTCTACTCCAATCACTCTTTCTCAGGAAAAAGCATCGCTTTTCCCTTCGGAGTTGAAAGAATTTTACGTGGAAGATATGTTGTCCTCCGGTGAACTGAATCCCCTCTACTGGTTCCGTATAGACTTCCCCTCAAACTTTACTCCGGATTGTTTGGAAGAACTGAAAGTCAGTATCAATGCCGTTGTTGTACAAAACAAACGGCTGAACGAAAAGATAACAAGTGTCAATGACCTGACTGCTGTCGTACCATTGACAACAAGCGAACAGGAGTATTTCTTCTCTGTGGATTCTGTAATGGATGCACAGAATCGGTTATATACAGAAATTCCCTTTAATGGAAGCTCCGACAAAAAGGGAGCTACCTATGCCGTTCGCTATGGTGGTTGCGAGCGCATGAACTCGCGTGACATAAAAGAGTACCTTTACCGTGTGTTAGACCTTTTGCAAGGCCGGGGAGCAGTCATAGCATCATTGCAGAAAGATACTTTCTCGGATGAAATCCAGGAAATGGACAGACTGTTGAACAGCATGGAGCGAATCATTAATAATATCCAGTCTGCTGTAGGTTCATTATCATATCTGCTTGCTGATTTACCGGAAAATGCGGATAAACTATATATATCCTATTATACGACAATTTGTGAACGTGCCAACGGTTTGCCCGTAGGTATGGGACTATTACCTCATAACAGTTCCAGCATTGACAAACGGCAGGGTTATTTTCTGACAACAACAAGAGGTGGAAAAAGTATTCCGGCATCAGCTAACCGGTTTGATATATACAAATATATTCTGACTACCCGTGACCGGCTCTATACAAAGGCAGATATCATAAATTTCTGTCGCAAGGAACTGTCCGGTCTGGCGATGTCCGTCAATATCAAGCCGGGAGTAATGGTCAGTGAAAAACCGGGTGAAGGCTTGGTTTCTTCAATTGATGTTCATTTGTCTGTACGTACAGATTCAGAAAGAGAAATGCCGCTGCTTATCGACGAACTGAAAACTAAGCTCGTCACTCGCTCACCGGATCATTTCAATTATCGTATATTCACTCAAATTGTTTAGCTATGGCAAAGACAGATCTGTTGCATATCGAAAATTCCCTATCATCAATTAATTCCTTGGATACGGATTATTTGGCGGAAGTAGTTGCAGCTACGTTGGTCGAGGAAGGCGTCAGCCCTGACAACATACAGATTGCGCGTTTGGGCAGTGCTCGTATGAAAGTCGGGAAAGATATAGAGAAAGTCAGAATGGAATATAGCCCTGATGATGAGATAAACGATTGTTTGCGTATCTATGTCAATCGGGAAGGGCTGTATGACGTATTGCCGGAGGGAGTATTCTTTTTGGGTATTGATTTATTGGAATCTACGGACATTAAGAAAGTAGTCCATCAGGTCAGGCAATATCGTAAAGAAGAGATGGAAATACGGAGGTTCTTTTCCGTATTTGAAGATGAAATAGACCGGACGCTGGTACAGATGCAATTGCTTGAGCGTCGGGTAGACAGAAAAAATGTATATCCGGATTTCACAAATGTATTCACGGCTTATTGGCCGGTCATCCGACAACTTTCGTTGGAACAAGCCACCCTGTTTATGAGAATCATTCCCATTATCCACAAGATACGTGGGAACCGGCGCAAGATTACCAAAGCGCTTTCTCTGATACTCGGGTTACCTGTCACCCTTTCCCATGTATTGAGCAGTAGAAAGTGTGCCGGTATTCCGGCTTTCGGACAGGCACGTTTGGGAGAGTCGCTTGTTATTGGCTCAGAGTTCAGAAGTGGCGGATATGATACTTGTATTACTGTTCACAACATTCCCCGTAATCGTATATCGGAGTTTCTTGACAATGGAAAAAGCAGATGCATATTGCTGGAACTGATTGATATGCTTTTTGCCGCAGATACGGAAGTAAAGATAAAACTGGATGTAGTGAGCACTGAAAAGATGTGCATCATTTCCAATGACGCATCAACAGCATCTCATCTTGGCGTAGATGCTTATCTTTAGTGAAACGAAGTATAAATAGGAATGTTTTTCAGATACGACATATCTAATCATTTTCCTTTTGTGTTTACATGAAATATTCTCCGATATAGTCATGCAAATTGTTTGGTTGTATCGGAGAATATCGTATTACGATATCAGTATTTCCGTCTTATCAGTTCGTAAAGGGAATAAAGGCTGTTGCTGTGTAGGTCTTTTTTTCGTCCGAAGTCATATATCAGATAACCGGTATATGAGTCACAAAAGACACCGGCCAATTGTTTTATATCCATATCTGTTTCTATCTCCCTATTAGCCACAGCCATATTGAGAATTTTCTCCCATTGTTGCTGGTCTTTATCTCGCATATCAAATATCAACTCGGAAAATTGAGGATGGCAAATTTCCAGTTGGGATAAGATATGAAAAAAGGTAGTTCCGATATTTAAATGTACGCCTTCTGTCTCAAGCCACCTGCATATACCGGATAGATGATTTATCTTCTCTTCGATATATTGCTTCAATGTATGGATATGTAACGAATTAACGGGAAAGTAGGGATTAAAGGAAGAAAACAGATGGGTTGATATTGCCTTTTCAATTATTTCTTTTTTGCTTTTCATGTGATAAAATATGGAACCTCTTGAAAATCCGATTGCGGATTCAAGATCAGTCACTGTGATACTTTCGGGATTCCGGACAAGCAGTAACTTGAATGTTTCTTTCAGTATCAGGGATTTCACATCATAATGAGGGACGCATGTACTTTTCATATATATATATTATTTGTGGGTTAAACAAACAGCCCATCCCATCTACCTGGTATATATGAAGGTACGGGCCGAATTTCCCCTCAGACGTGAAGCCATTGGTCGTAGCTCATGGGAAAGAGAGAAAACGCAACCCCGTACCGTATAAAACATACAGCACAAGCATTGCGTATTTCATCTCGTTTCCCATTAAGAAAAATGACCAATCTTTCACATCACGAGTAATACGAATGCATAAAAAGGGAGCATCGTTACAATACAATGCTTCCTATGTGTGACAAAGATACATCATTTTTTCCTATTCTGAAAGACTTTACTCTAATTTCCCGTTTGAGATTGGATCGTTTTGCAAGAGATATCGAGTCGTTGAACAGAAATCGAAAAAAAATAATCGAAAATCGAAACGAGAAAATCGAATTTCATTCCTAGCTTTGTAGCATATTAATTGAATCAGGCGTTAAAGCCTTAAATAATAATGAATATTATGGATTTGAATGATTTTAAACCTTTAATTAGTGAAATCGTATCATACATATCCGAAGGTAGATATGATGAAGTACAGGGATTTCTTATGAAGAATGGCAGACTTACGCTGGACACTTTAAGGAAGGAAGTGGAGGCATACCGGGGTGAGTACAAGGTACTGCCGGTATCCGAAAAGGCTTTTGCCGACACGAAGATACTGAGAACATTCTCCCGAAATGTTTCGTCCGTTTACCTGACGCTGTTCACAGAAGAGGAGGGAGCGGAAGAAATGAGTATCGGTCTGTACTGTGGTTACATGAATGACCGTCCGGTTGTGATGATATATAATTTGATGTTACAATAAATAAAGGGAGGATGTAATTATGGAACATTGTATGGAATCGATTGACTATTTGCAATATTATACGGATATATTACAGAGGAACCTTGTTTCTCCGGTTCGTCCGGATGAATCAAATGAAGAAATAGGACTTGAACTGTTTGAACGATATGCCGAAATCTTCGTTCTCTTACTGAAATTCTATAAGCAGGAGTTCGCCTATGAACAGACCCATGCACATTCGCTGGCACTCTATCAAAAATATAGGGAAGGCTCTGATTCTGTAGACTTGACTTGCCGGATTGAAAAAAGAAGGGAAGCGATTGTAAAATTGATCGCCAGCGATAACCCCGACCCTGATGGCATTATATTCCTTCAGAACTGGTGCCCTTCTGTGGTGTGGCATCATTACAAAATCGTGTTTGGGCAATTCGCCTGTGAATGGGGCATTTTCAAGAATGAACATGCTTCTTTGGTGGAACAACTTAACCGGACACCACTGTATAAATCAGTCTATGATACATTAAATGAACTGTCCGGCATTCCGGAATTGACTTTTTATCGGGAATTGTAACAAGAAAACGGCAGATAACTATCCTGCCGTTTTCTTATTGGTACGATTCAATATCACTTATCTTAACATACCGTCAACAAGGCAGTTCCATAAGAGAAACGTCCGCTTTCCGGTACAAGTAACAGTATCTTGTCTCCGATCTTTAACTTATTTGAATGGAACAGCTCCTCCAATGCTACGTAAATGGAGGCAGAACCGATATTACCTACATTCGGCAAGTTGGTAAACCATTTATCCGTAGGCAAATCAATGTTTCTGTTGGTTATCTCTTCTGCTAACTTGCCATAGAAGAACATGGACGATACATGTGGGATTACATATGTAACATCCGAAGGATTCAGATTATATTTGGCAAAGCAGGCTTCCAGATGATCTACCCAATACTTGATAATGTGTTTTTTCAACACACGTATATCCTGTTTACCCACAAGAATCGCCTTGTCGGTAATTTCCTGAGGGGTAAACTCCTTCCAGCTTTTCAGCCTTCCGTCCGGTTGAAGTTCCGAAGCCATGAACATACATACCGGTAACTCATTGGCGTATGAAACCATATTAATCCAGTTGAGTTCAAGTGACAGTCCGGACGGTG